>Ga0137463_1000733_pt1 | contig 10977 bp, 10 predicted proteins | sample EasRivERMGT800_2_FD_102333 | JGI IMG/M metagenome (GOLD analysis project Ga0137463, IMG submission 102333) | Soil microbial communities from meander-bound floodplain in the East River, Colorado, USA - East River MetaG ERMGT800_2 | ecosystem: Environmental > Terrestrial > Soil > Floodplain ...
GCAGCGGCCCGGGAGTCAGCAGGATTTCGAGCTGGTGCCGCTCAAAGCGCATCTGGCCGCACTCCAGCCCGAGGTCGGATCTTTGCCGTTCTGCGTCCCCGACGTGGAGGGCTTCAATCACATTCCCCACCTCCCCGCCTCGGTTTTTGGACTGGGGCATTGGGAGCGGGTGAGCGGACCGGACGAACACCCCGCCCCGGAAGAGGTCGAGCGCCTGCGGCACAGGATTCGCGACTTTTTCCCGGATCTGGCGGCCAGCTCCCGATCGTTACGCTACTGGGCCGGCAAGATGATTCAGCCCCTGCGATTCGACCAGATCGAACCGGGCGGGGCGATCTGGCCTGCCGTCATCGACCACGCCCGGCATGTCCCGCGGGTCGCGAATCTCATCAGCATCTTTTCCGGCCGTGCCACATTGTGGTCGAAACTCGCCGAAGACACGCGGCGTCTCGTGCGCGCCAAGCTCGACGTTTCCATGCCCAGCGCGACCCGTCCGCCGTGGACGGAGAGTGGTTGATCAGTACGAAACCGGAATTGGCCAGGCCAAAAGACCGGTCAGGGGCGACGGCCGTGCATTTCCTCTCGCTTATGCTTGTTCTGCTCATCGGGGGGACCTTTATTCTCGTCGCCGCCATCTCGCCGTTCGTCCATCGTTACCCGCGTCGAGGGATGCGGGTCGGAGCGGCGATCGCCAGTTCGTTCCTCGTCGTCGGCGGGGCCGGTTTCTTCGGTCCCGCGCTGTCCGCTGCCGGTGGTTTCAACTGGCTGCCAGTCCCGTTCGAATGGCCTGTCGGACAGGTCGACGGCGTCATTACGACGCCGGATGGAACACATGTCGTTCCCCATACACCGTCGGGGCGGGTGCAGGTTTACGATCAGGACTGGCGGTTTGTTCGGGGCTGGCTGGTGGATGCCGGTGGCGGGACGTTCAAACTGGAATTCTCGGGGAATGATCGCCTGGAAGTGATCACCGCGCGGCGGAGCCTGCGACATACGTACACTCTGGGAGGCGACCTGATCGCGAGCGTGAATTACTCGCCTGCGACGTACTCGTCGTTCACGGAACGGAGCCAGCGGGTCGCTGTCCCGACACGCCTCTGGTTGCTTGTCTTCTCGAGCCCCTTTTACTCGTGGGTCTGTATCCTGATCGGCGCGGGAATCCTGCTGGTTGTCGAACGAAACGGAAAGCGGTCGGTCGCGCCGGTCGTTTCGAATGGGAGCGATGCCGGCCACCGGTGAACTTCCGGTCATTCCAGCGGAGGGGCGCCTTGCCGACCTGTTTGCAAATTCCGGCAGGCACAGCCTGCCCTACTAGTGCGTCTACGCAAAAATGTCAGGCACGAAGCGACCCGTCCGCCGTGGCCGGATGGCGCCGAATCTTGTCGCTGCGCGACCCGGCCGGTGCCCGAGGCACACGGCCGGGCCACCCTCCGTGGTTACCCGACTCCCGCTTAACGGATGCACGTCTCAGCGCGGTGCGGCAAATCGTCGCTTGCCCGGCTCATACTTCGCTCGGTATCATATCAATGTGCGTTGATGATCCAGGAAACTTCTCCTTCGCGGGCTTCTCGCCGTGCTGCCTGATCGCGGGCCGCTGATCACCAATCCCGTCGCCGCGGCGTTTCCCTGGCTGGTGCCGACGCGCCGACGCGAACTGCTCAAAGTCGGCTCGCTCTCCCTTTCGGCGGCGGCGCTCACCAGCTTGTTCCGTGCACCTGCCGCCAAAGCCGCCCCTCTGGCCGGTCCACCCGCTGCCTCAAACGGCAAGGCGCGCTCGGTCATCTTCCTGTGGATGGGGGGCGGGGTCACGCACCTCGATTCGTTCGATCCCAAACCCGAGGCGCCCGAAGAGATTCGCGGGACGCTGGCGCCGATCGCCACCAGCCTGCCGGGTGTGCAATTCACCGAAGCATGTCCGGAACTGGCGAAGATTGCTCACAAGCTGGCGCTCATCCGCAGCTTTTCGCACGACAGCAACGATCATCTGTTGAGCCAGGCGTATACGCTTTCGGGACGCAAAGTGCCGATGAGCCAGATCCAGACCGAGCCCAACATCGGCTCGGTGGTGAGCTATCTGCACGGCCCGCGGAACCTGCTCCCCGGTTACATCGCCGCCTACGGTTGGACGCGGCCCGGTCCCCCTCCCTACAACATGTTCGTCGGGGGCTGGCTGGGGGAACAGCATGCTCCCTTTTCTGTCGGACGCGAACCGGAAGTGCTCGATTTCGCCGTCACGTCCGGGAAAAGTCGCGATCCCGATCCGCACGTCGAAGACGATCTCAAGCCGCCGTCGCTGGAACTGCTGGAAGGGCTCGACCGGGCGCGCTTGAGCAATCGCGCCGAACTCCGCAACACTCTCGACAGTTCGCTCCGCCGGATCGAGCAGCGATCGGCCGCCGGCGTCGTCGACGGCAATTACGACAATGCCTTTCGGCTGCTCAGTTCGCAGGATGTCCGCCGGGCGTTCGACCTGACGCTCGAAACCGACGGCACGCGCGCCACCTACGGCCGCACCAAAATCGGCGGGCGCTGCCTGATGGCCCGCCGACTCGTCGAAGCCGGCGCGCGGTTCGTGATGGTCGACTACGGCTACGATGGTCTGTACGGCAACCTGTGGGACAACCACAATGCGCCCGGTCAGAATTTTCCGCACATCTGCGAGATGGCCAAACGTCCCTATCACGTGGCAGGAATCGACCGGGCATTTGCCGGCCTAATCAACGATCTGGAAGAGCGCGGCCTGCTCGAGAGTACGCTGGTGGTGTTCCTCACCGAATTCGGCCGGACGCCGCGCATCAACAAAGAAGGGGGGCGCGACCATTGGGGAGCCGCCGGCTCGATCTTCTTCACGGGGGGCGGGACGCGCGTCGGACAGGTAGTGGGGGCGACCGACCGGCAGGCGGCCTATCCGATCAGCCGCGCCTACAGCCCCGCCGACGTCGCCGCGACGATCTATCAATTCCTGCACATCTCTCCCGAGCATGTTCTGTACGACATGCACAATCGCCCGCATTTCGTCCTTCCGGATGGCGAACCGATCGCCGCAATCGCCTGAAAACAGGGATTTGCCCGTTCGCACGACCTGCGTATAATTCGCGCGGGTTGACATTGGGCCGGGTGGAACACAGGCGGATGGGCCGCAGGAAGGATGCTCAATGTCCAGTTTGCTGGCGTATTTTGATCCCGGATCGGGAAGCCTGGTGATGCAGGCACTGGTCGGCGGGACGGCCGGGTTGATCGTGTTCGGCAAGTATCTCTGGAACTCGGCGTTTTCCAGACCAGACTGTCCCCAGCGCGGCGCCGCCGTCCCGGATGGGCACCTGCGGCCGGCCGATTCGTCCGGCGAAATTCCGACGATCCGAACGCCGTAACGCCGCTGAAAAAAGACGGACAGCCAAGAACACTAATCGACCCTAATCTCTACTAATCAATTAGTGAAGATCAGCGTCGATTAGTGTTCCAAACTGTCCGTTTCATTTCTTCCGGGCCAATCCGTGTCATCAGCGGTGACCTGCGCGTCCCGCTGTGCTTCGCTTCTGTCCTTTGCGACTTTGCGCCTTGGCGTGAGATCGTGTAAAAGAGTAACTCACGCAAAGCCGCGAAGTCGCAAAGGAAAATTACCGACGACCGGGCTGTGAGAACGGAGTCAGCTTGAATCTTTGTCGCGACGATCGAGCCGCCGGACGAATTCTTTCATTGTTTATGAATGATTGGCACAATGAGTGACGGACCGCGAGGAACGACGAAAGACGCGAAATGGGACGGAAGAAACGGAGATTCAGAACCGCGGATGACGCGGATGGGAACGGATGACGGACGGACAGAAGGATCGGAACCACGAAAGACGCGAAAGACACGAAAACGGACGGACGGTGGGGAACCACAGAGACACAGAGAACACAGAGGACGAATGGAGATGGACCAGATCGGCAATCAGTTTCGAATTCACTTCTTTTGTCTCTCTGTGACCTCTGTGTCTCTGTGGTTCAAACCCATTTGACAGATCGCCGTGTGGTGTAAAATGCGCGTCGTCTGATTTCATTCTCCAGGAGCCGCAGCATGGCACGCGCCGTACGCTTTCATCGCATCGGAGGTCCCGAGGTTCTGCAGATTGATACGGTCGACGTGCCGGCGCCGGGGCCGGGCGAGGTGCGCATCAACGTCAAGGCGCTGGGACTCAACCGGGCCGAAGCGATGTTTCGGTCCGGGCAGTATCTCGAACAGCCGACGTTTCCATCCCGGCTCGGTTACGAAGCGGCCGGAATTATCGATTCCATCGGCCCCGCTGTGACGGGCCTCAAGCCCGGCGATGCGGTGAGCACCATTCCAGCGTTCCTGCAAAGCCGCTACGGCGTGTACGGTGATGTGGTTCTGGCGCCTGCGGCGGCCGTCGCGAAACATCCCCCGGCTCTCTCCTGGGCCGAGGCCGCGTCGATCTGGATGCAGTACCTCACCGCATACGGGGCGCTCGTCGACATCGCGAAGCTGACGCAGGGAGACACCGTTCTGATTCCGGCAGCGTCCAGCAGCGTCGGCATTGCTTCGATCCAGATCGCCAGGCTGGTCGGGGCCACGCCGATCGCGCTCACGCGCACGGACGACAAACGCGCTGCGCTCCTGCAACTCGGCGCCGCCAGCGTGATCGCCACCGGGAAACAGGACCTCGTCGCGGAAGTTCAGAAACTCACGAACGGGAAAGGGGCCCGGGTGGTCTTCGACCCTGTCGGCGGCCCGACGGTCGAGCGGCTGATGGCCGCTATGGCGCCGCGGGGAATTCTGTTTCAATACGGCGCCTTGAGCCCCGAGCCGACGCCGCTACCCCTGCTGGTTCTGATTGGAAAGTCGCTCACGATCCGGGGCTACGTGCTGTTTGAAGTCACCTCGGATCCGACGCGCCTCGAACAGGGGAAACAGTTTGTGGTCGACGGGCTGGCTTCCGGCAAACTCAAGCCCGTCATCGCCAGGACGTTTCCCATCGCCGACATCGTCGAGGCGCATCGTTACCTGGAGTCGAACCAGCAGATCGGCAAGATCGTCGTGACGATCTGACGACGGTCGGTTTCAAAAACCGGCAGGAGTCTTCCGTCTCCCTCTCGGCATAGATATCTACGCATTCGCGGACGCGCTGCCTGATCCAGCTGACCTTCGCCGACTGAGAAATGTTGCTTCCCATCGAGGAGAAAGGAATCAGTTTCGGCGACGCGCGTTTTGACTCGTGTGAATACGCATGCGCTGGGAGAGGGAGAACGTTCGACGTGATAGAGCAGGCCGTGCGGGAGCTGCGACTCACCGCAACTGATCACCCCGCATCCGCCATCGCGCGCCGCACTTCGGGCAGCGGATGTTCATCGACACCATGACGGGCGCCATCCCTTTCCGCTTGTCGTTTTCAATCTTCTTGACGAGGAAGGCCTTTTTCATGAAGGACTGCTCGGATTTGGCCTCCATCATCCCCTCGAAAGCGCACAGCGAATTGCGGCACTTCATACGGTGCATCGACATGGCACGGGCTCCTCCTGCAAACGGGATTGGAATATCCGGCCCTGTCTTTACTCTGGGCTCGGATGAATACTTCCCGGGGCCACCTTTGCAGAGGAATATGGCGGCGAGTCGTACCCGACGATCAGCAATCCGCGACGCAAACGTTGTCGCAACGTTTTGTCGGTTGTGACGGGAATTGGGCAGATGGAAATGAGCATGCCGCAGGCTGGGCGAAGAAGCACGTCTTCGCCGACTGCAGCCAGGCGACTACGACGACTTCAACCGCAACCGTGGCCCGCTGGGTGCTTCGCGCAAATCGAGTTGCCGCAGCGCCAAGTCCTTCCCGACTCGCTGGTCAAGCGCCAGGACGACCTTGCCATTATGGGCAAAGGTCTGGTCGCCGGGAGACAGCACCCCTACCCGCAGCCGCAGGCGATCGTGATCGCGAATGATCCGCAGCACGGCGTCGCCAGGCCGGGTATTCAGTAGATGCGCCATCCTGGCAGCCGCCGGAGCTGAAACTTTCAACATGAGAACTCCTTTCGAGTCAGAGATCGATGAACTACAGCGGAGCCCATTGCTTGGTGATTCCCTCCCGTTCCACGCACTGAACGTCGCGCACGTTGATGCTGAAATGCGCGGCAACCTGGGCACGGGACTGATCAGTCAGGAATCCCTGATCCTGTAACTCAACCAACATGCGAAAGGCCTCCTTGCGCTTATCTTCCCACAGGGTTTCGATCATCGGCGTGTGTCCCGTTTCTGAAGGCTCTTGTTCTGGGGGCTGCATGGTCATCTGGAAAGGTCCTGGATCTGGGCCGCGCGGGAATGTGAATGGTCACCAGAATCGATAACCGCAGGCGCACCGCCGTTTGCGGACATGCAGGTGCGTATGACACTTCGGACAGCTCTTCTGCCACGGTCCCGACGTGGGCTGGGCGCCGGCGATGTCCTTCCGACTGGCGGCTTTCGACTCGGCCTTGTAGCGGGCGACGCGCACGGCGTCGGCCTGCTCCTGGGCACACTGGGGATGAACCCCAGCCTGCGAATAGCTGACAGTGCCGCAAACCTGACACACGCGCACAGGCTTGCCCTGTGCATTCAGCAGCGGATCTGGTTTTTTGACATGCATCATGGCCGCTCCGACAAAGGTCTTCATCTGCGCGGGCTGCGGGTCCAGCAGGGTTGCGGGCCTGCCTGCCGACCGGCTTACTGCGGCTCGTCCGGTGTCAGCATCTGCTCTTCGGTGGGAGCCAGGTCCTGCTGATCGGCCCATTCCACCGGCTTGCCGGCTTCTTCCCGCTTGCGATCCTTTTTTTCCCGCTTCTTGTCGGCTCGGTATTTCTTGTCTTGTTCGCGCTGGCGTTTGGCGTATGTGTTTCGGTTTTTGGCGATGGCAGCCTCCGTCGAGCCAGGAAATTTGAACAGCGAACCGCAAAAAAGCCGACGTCGTGGACCACCCCGGGGGAGCGATTCCACGACGTCGGCTTACCCGTTAACGAGCCCTCCGGCAGATCCGGATTGCTCTTCAATTAGTCATCCGAAGAGAGGCGTCAGACGTCCGAACAGGCAAGCTCGAACGACGCACTCACTAAACAGAATTATACCATCCTGAGCAGGAATAGCCAGCCGTTTGCAGCCCGCTACCGACAAATGCTATCATCCTGCGCTAACGAAAGTGTTGAAATTCCGCTGCGCGATTCGTCGTGACCTGCCGGTTGTGCCGGCTCGTTTTTTTAGCGCCGGCACTGGACAATCGATTCGAGAACTGCATGAAGAGTCAGGGAGAAATCGAGGCTGCGATCGGCGCCGGTATCAATCGGTTCGAGCAGGAATACATGGGGCGGGGCCCGAAAGACATCGAAACCCACCTGATCGGCGATCTCGTCGTTGTGCGGCTTAAGGGTGTCTTGACCGCGGCCGAACAGCACCTGGCCCAGACGCTTCCGGCCGATAAGGGGCGAGATCTGCTCAAGCAAGTGCGAACGCATCTCGTCGAATCGGCCCGCACCGTCATGGCTCAAATGGTTGCCGAAATCACCGAACTCGACGTCTTAAGCCTGCATCACGACATCAGCACGATCACCGGCGAAGAGATCATGGTTTTCACGCTGATCGGTGCTCCTGACGTGCGCAGCCTCAAGAAGCGCTAGCACGCTGGAAAGTGGCGACGCGAGCCTGGCGTGAGCATGATTCGCATCTGGATTCTGTCAGGCGACACCGTTCAGAACGAATCCTTCCCGCTGGCGGTCGTCGAGCCACTTGTCGAAATCGGCGACACGCTCGGGCATGATGACCCGGGGCCCGGCATACTGCATGCGCTGGACGTTGACTGCGTCCACACCCCGGGGAAGGCTCAAGACGACGTGCGTTCCGAGCTGATCACGATGCACCCAAAATCCACCAAATGTCGAAGGCATATTCTCAAGAGCGCCTTTCTTTTTTCTGAAATCGGCATAGGGTTGTGTTGTCGCGCGAGGCCTGATTGCGTTTCCTGACTGTAAGGCCGCTTGAATTGGCCGATGACTTTCTGCCGGAATGTTGCATTTGTCCACGCGATGGTTGGGCTTCTACCAAAGATCGCGGTCGCAGGATACGGCAGTCAGAGTATTGGCGGCAATCAGAATATCCGAACAATACTGTCAGATTCCTCTTGTTAGGCGCTTTCCGGCAGGATAGAGTTGTAATAGGCGGGGAACGAGAGTCGAGTTAAAGGTTCCCTGTCGAACTGATCGAAATTGCAGATGTCGGATGACTAGATAAGGGCAGCCCGGTTTGGGCCGGGGGGCCTGTTAGCGAGTACCCCGACGTGGCAGCGCGCCATTTGGCGTGCCGTTCCACGTCGGTTTTTTTTTGCCCGTCCGCGACGGCGAAGTGGAAGAGGACCAGCCTTCTCTCGTGCCCTCGTTCTCAGGCGCTGCCGTCCAATCCATCACATTGCCGTTTGTCGCTGCTGTTTGGCGCGCTCATTCTGGATAGCGCGATCGCGGAAAGTCCTGTCTGGTTTCCAGATCACCTGCATCCTGGAGTTGCTTTATGGCTTCCCGTGTCAATCTGACCGTTCGCGCCTGCGCGATTCTCGGAGCCGCCATTGTCTGCACCGCAAACGCGGCGCCTGCACCCCGCATCGATCCGGCCGCGCCGGCCGCCAGCCTCATCCGCTACGATGTCCCCGGTGCCGACAGCGTGTTTGCGTTGTCGCTCAGGACGGGCTCACTGGGGAGCGCTGTGCCGCATGATCACGTGATTCTGGTGGACACGTCGGCCAGCCAGGCCGGCGTTCATCGGAAACAGGCGTTAGGCGTCCTCGCGGGATGCCTCGCGTCGCTTGATAGCGCCGATCGCGTGAGTCTATTCGCAATGGACGTGCAGGTTCACTCGCTGACGAAGGGATTCTTCTCGCCGCGATCGGCTGAAATCAAGGCTGCGGTGGAGCAGCTCGAACTGCGCGTGCCGGCAGGCGCATCGGATCTGTATCCGGCCCTGGAAGTTGCGAAAAAGGCCTGCCGGGCCGAGCGCGCCTGCTCGATCATCTACATCGGCGACGGGATGAGCACGGGCAAGCTGGTGGAACAGAGCGCCTTGCGCGATCTTTTGTCGGGATTGCGAAAACAACGGACCCCCGTGCACAGTTTCGCCGTCGGCCCCCGAATCGACCTGCAGTTGCTGGGCGTGATGGCTGCCCACACCGGTGGTGTCGTCGTCGTGGACGCGCTGGTCGACGACGCCAAGCTGTCGCCTGCGCAACTGGGACAAAACCTGGCCACTGCGGCCGACGCGCCTGTCTTTTTTGCCGATCACCTGAGCTTACGCCCCGCGGCCGACAAACTGGCTCCCGGGGCTATTCCCCCGCTGCGCTCCGATCGCGATTCCGTCGTGCTCGGCAAGGGAGTCGTCGGCTCGTCATTCCAGGTCACTGCGGCTGGCCCAGAGGGCTCGCTGTCGTGGACCGTGAAACCAGCGCCGACCCAGCCGGGCAACACGTTTCTGGTGGAAATGTGGAACCAGGCCGAACAGAGCGACGGCCTCTTGGTTGCTGTGGCCGGTCGTGAGTTACTCAACGTGGCCCGCGACGAATTCGAAGATCGGGTGCAGGATCTGCTGGTTGTGGGACGCCAGGCTGTGGACGCGAGAGACCTGAAGCAGGCCGCTCAGGTCGCACAAGCCGTGCGCCAGATGGATCCCGGTAACGTCGAAGCGGCGACAATTCTGAATGCCTCGCAGAGGGTCAAGGCGGTGTCTGTGGCGCTCGCCAGGCTGCAGTCTGAAGAAGCAGCCGAACCGCCGGCCGCCGGCCTCGGCAATGATCCGGCGACCGCCCGTGACGCCAGCAGCCTGCTGGAACAGGAACAAGCGCTCAGGAAGATTCGAGCCGAACGGCTCAACAAGGAAGTCCTGCGGACGATCGAAGCGGCCACCAAGGCCGGTGCGACCGATCCGGGGGCGGCCCTGAGCGAACTGAAGCGCGTCCTGACGACGGTCGTGGCGTCATCGAATGTCGATCCCGACGTCCGTGAAAGACTGCGAACCAAAGTGCAGGCCACAATCGACCGTTTGATGGCTGCTCGCGATACCATCGAGATGGGCAAGATCGCCATTATGGAAAAGGCCGCGGCTGCCAGGTCCCGCGAGCTGGCGACTGATCTTCTGGTACAGCGTGACGAGCAGCTCGAGCAGTTGATCAGCAAAGTCAGCTCCCTGCTGTACGAAGGCTATATCGGAAATCCCAATGCGTTCGAGCGGGCCGAAGAAGTCGCGCGGGCTGCGTTCGAACTGGCCCCGTACAGCGGCGTTTCGTCCGCGGCCATTTTCACTTCTGAAGCTGCCGGTCAACTCGACAAGGCGCAGCGGCTGAAGTATCGCCGGTACGACATGTACCTGGCGACGCTGTATCAGGTCGAAATGGCGCATATTCCATTCCCGGATGAACCGCCGATCGTCTACCCGGCGCCGGAAGTCTGGCAGTCGCTGACGGCCCGCCGGCAGAAGTGGGCTTCGGTGGACCTCTTGAAATGGAACCCGACCGAAGAGAAGATCCGCAAGTCGCTCGATAAGCCGACGACCGTCGACTTCGTCGATTTGCCGCTGGAAGACTGCATCACATTCCTGCATGACTACCACGGCATCAACATCTGGCTCGACAAGCAGACTCTCACCGATGAAGGGGTAGCACTCGACGCACCCCAATCACTGAAGCTGGCCGGCGTCTCGCTCCGCAGCGTTCTGAAGCTGCTGCTGGAACCGGTGCAGCTCACGTACGTAATCGAAACTGAAGTGATGAAGATCACCACGTCGGCGAAGGCCGGCGAGAAACTCAGCACACGCGTCTACCCGGTCGGCGATCTCGTGATTCCCATCATCACTCCCCGCGCCGGTGGCGGTGGCATGGGAATGATGGGTGGCATGGGTGGCGGCGGAGGCATGGGTGGCGGTGGCATGGGCGGCGGCGGTATGGGTGGCATGGGTGGCGGCATGGGTGGTGGTATGGGCGGCGGC
>Ga0137463_1000734_pt1 | contig 10976 bp, 9 predicted proteins | sample EasRivERMGT800_2_FD_102333 | JGI IMG/M metagenome (GOLD analysis project Ga0137463, IMG submission 102333) | Soil microbial communities from meander-bound floodplain in the East River, Colorado, USA - East River MetaG ERMGT800_2 | ecosystem: Environmental > Terrestrial > Soil > Floodplain ...
CACACCGGTAGTGATCTGCGGCGACGCGGCCAACGCCGCATACGCCATATCCGTGTCCTGCGTCGCCCCGTCGAAGCTGGACTCAAGAGTCAACGTCGTCGTCCCCGTCGAGTTCGTGAACACATACATCAACAACAGCGTCGTGTAACCCGTCGTGTCGTACCACGGCGACACCAACGGCGACTGGGCCACCGTCACCGGCGCCACCTGCTGCCAGACCTTGTAACCGGGAAACGTCGGCATCTAGCTCGACCTCCGCCGGCCAGCCTTCACCGGCAACGTGTCCTCACCGAGATCCAACTTCCGAAACAGCACGCCACCACTGGCCTGATCGTGCTTGACCAGCTCATCCCAGTCAGCCAGCACGTCACCCTTGCTCACCCGCCGCATCGTCCCGTCCGGCAACGTCGCCACGAACGTGTCCTGTGCCTGCTGCGCCATCACTTTTCCCTTTCGGTTGGCCGTGGCCGAGCCTGGTCCAGAACGAATCCGGCGCGGCGACGTCGAGCGGGCCGGCCGGTCCGGGCGGACGCTTACGGTCGCCGGTCATGTGTTCGGGTAAGCCGCGAGGAACGCGGCCAGCTGCGGACTGATCTGCGTACCAGCCACCAGGGGAGTCGTCGACCAGTACGCGGCCGGGGTTTCGAGGAACGCCTGGCTTGTGACCGAGTCCCGCTGCGCGCCCTGAATCACCGACTCCATCTGCGTCGTCACCGTGTTCTGAAACACGAACGGCTGAAGAGCGAAACGTGCAGCCATGAGTCAGGCCACCTTTCTGGTCTGCCGCTTCATGCGGCGCAACACCTTCTCAGCGAGCTCGGGATAGCGCTCGACGTAGAACGTCACGAGATCTTCCACGCGCTGACCGCAGCGCTGGCGGTGGCCGTGGCGCTCGATGGACCAAAGTTCAAGGTTTTCCGGCCGGTTATCGTGTCGGATGCCGTTCTTATGATGGACGCTCTCATCCGGCCAGAGCGGGCGGCCAATGACCTTCTCCATCACGAGATGATGCTCTTGGACCTGGCCAACGCCCGGAAGCCAGACCATCCGGTAGCCATCCTTCTTGGTGTGGCCGGAGCCCTTGGTCGCTCTCAGCCGCGGTGCAGTCAACTCGATACCGTTCTGGAGCCGGTAGTAGTGGAACCGGCAATAACCGCCGGCCTTATGCGGCTTCCCGCACTCATCCACACAGCAGACCCCGCGGTTCTGGCGTAGCGGTCCCGCGATCGGGCGCCCAGTACGCCAACGCGCGTAATGACCCTGGCACCAGCCCCTGCCGAACACAGTCCGACCGCAGTCTTCTTCCTTGCACTTCATCGTGGCCTCCCATGACCGAAGGGCGGCCGGATGGGAACCGGACCGCCCTTCGGGGCCATTGAATGTTTTGGCGAATTAATCGCCCTTACTTACCCTTCATCACCCTAAAAGCATTCGTAGTGGAGATTTGTGACCCAAATCGCCAAAACATGAACCATCCAGCTTGCCCGGTTGGTCTGCCTGTGCCCGTATCCTTCACCAATGGTTCATAGATCATAGAAACGCCAACTCTGTCACAGATTATGAACTGCGAAAAGTCCCCATAGATGGCTTCCAGTGCGTTCACCGCCACGGTCGCGTCCATCGTGGTGCTCTCGTAGATCGGTGCGCCGAGCAGTGTCGCTGGCTGGCCCTTGCCGAGGTTGGTCCAGAAGCTGCTACCACCCGCGGTGTCGAGCTGGCGGAACCGGTTGATCTGCGCGACGTTGGCGACCCAGGCCGCGTTGGGTGCGTTGCGGAAGCGGGCCGGGAGGACCTGCTGTGTGGCGTAGACGTCGCCGACTGCGACGACCAGTGTGGTGGCCGTGGTGACGACGATGGTTGCGGCCGGGATGATGCCCTGCACCTGCGGCGGCGTGCCGGTGCCGGTGGCGAACTGGGCCTCTTCGAGGCGGTCCTTCGCGTCGGCAAGGAGCACGGGAAGCTGCTGACCGAAGTCAGTATCTTCAAGCACCTCGTATGAACCGAATATCCACGCGTTGGCCTTCTGTGGGGTGATGACGATGTTGGCCACGGTTGGTGTCGCGTCGGCGACCACCGCACCTTCACCGATCATCGCCGCGTTGACGCCGGCGGAGTTGACGCCGTTCCAGGTGTTGCTCGTTGTCTGGACTACGCGGGAGATGCGCCGCCACGGGTTCGCTGAACTTGCATTCGTCAATATGATGCTGGGGTCGAGGACGAACGGAAGGAGGTATCCACCGTTTGCCAACGTGAGGGACAAAGCGGCACGTTGCGCGTTGCCCTCAGGGTTCTCGATGTAGTCGCGGAACACTTCCTGGTACTCGTCCGACCCGGTGAGGAGCATGTGCCGGGAAACACCGGGGTCGCCGTTCTGCACCACCCTGGTTGCCGTCTCGGCGTAGTCGTGGGTGAGCTGACCGAGCCGGTTGCTGCGTTCGATCGCGTCGAACGCCCGAGCCTTGACCTCGCTGCGCGCGACGAGCCGGTTGCGGACCGCGTCCAGGTTGTCGAACGGGTCGGTGTTGTTGCGTATCACCAGGTCGGGTGTGACCTTCTCGACCTTGCGCTCGTCCTGGGCGGCGAAGCGGATCGAGTCCAACTTCTGCATCCGGGCGGCCAGCGGCTTGCGCTGCTCTTCGAGTTCGTCGAACTCGCCGATGAGCGTGTCGGACCAGGCCTGGTTCTCTTCCTCTTCCGCCTCGGCGATCTCGCCGTCGGCGGCCTTCTTCTCGAGCACGAGCAGTTCGGCGCGGATGGCCGTCTGTCGGTCGAGGATGTCCTGCAGCTTCATCATGGCTGCGTAATTCCTCTCGCGATGAGCGTCGCCTGGAGGCGGCGCGCGAACGGTGACTGCCGAACCGAGTGCTGTGTCAGCTGGTCGTCGGCGACTTGGCCCGAATCGTCGAGCGAGTCGAAGCGATCACCCTGGTCCTCGTCAGGAGTGGATGACAGCAATGCGCGCAGTTCTTCTCGTAGGGCGGCATCACGAAGGGCGGCGCGCACGCCCACAATCGCGGCTTGGCTATAGGCCGGCATGGGTGTCGGCCCGTACTCCTGCAGTCCAAGGTGGATCCGCCGGACGTTAACGAGGGACCCGCCGGGATCCCGCCGGTAACCGCCACGCGGTGGACGGTTCGGATGGGAGGTGACGAGTCGGCCGGTGAAGCTGTATCCGGCGATGCCGCCAGAGCGGATGATTTCCAGGATCTCGTCGGCCAGGGGGGTCTTGGCGAACCGGGTCACAGTGAGCAGACCCTTGCCGTCGGCGCGGATCTCCTCTGGGGTGCCGATCGGGACGCTGAACCGGTCCGAGGGCCCGCCGTAAAGGTTCATGCCGTGGTTGTAGAAGACGCTGATCCGCTGGATGCCTAGTCCGATCGCCCGGTCGAACGCGGTTCGCTCGATAACCTCGGCGTACTGTCCCTGGCCGTCGGTGATCTCTGCGGGAATGTCGAAGACGGCGGCGTAAGCCTCGACGACGCGGCCGTCGCCGCCGGAGCGGACGGCCAGGTCCTGCAGCGCGAACGAGCGGACGAACATGTCGTTGGAGCGGACCGCAATGTCCTCGGTGCCGTCTTCACTTCGCGATGCCGAGTCGGCGAAGCTGATCCCGTACTTCTTGCCCGCCGAGCGGATCTTCGACTTGATGCTTGCCAGGTGTTCGGCGGAGTACTTGGCGGCGTTGTCGGCCTGGTTGATGTAGGACCAGGCGGCGCGGCAGTGGTCCTCGGAGTCAATCGGGTAGCGCTTCTTGCTGTCGGCCTGGTAGCCGGGGTCGGCGTAGGTCACATCCCCGTAGGGCTTGCTTGCGTCCGCGCGCAGGGCATGCGTCATCGCCCACGCACCTCCTTGTCGCTGGTGTGTGGACGGACAGATCAGATATGCGTATTGTTCGGCCGTGAAACACGGATTGAGTGGCTACACCCGGGGTTGCAGGTGCGGGGACTGTAAGGCCGCCAAGAGCGCCTACGACAAGGAGCGCATCCAGGAGGTCAAGGCTGGCACGCGGGCCATGAACTGGCATGGCATCTCGGGGTACAACCGTGGCTGTCGGTGCGATCTATGCCGGGTAGCAATGCGCGAGTATCAGCGGGCCAGGGCTGGCGTGCGCGTTCCCCGACCGGGCGAGCACGGAACCGGGGAACGCTACGCCGCCGGATGCAGATGCACCATCTGCGCCGGCTCCGAGCGACGGCGCGAGATCAAACGTCGAAACTGGGAACGCACGGGTGGTCCGGGCATCAAGACCGGGATCACGCACAACCTGACGGGCTACACCTACCACTGGTGCCGATGTGAGGTCTGCCGGGCTGCCGGTAGGACGGCCCGCAAGCCTAAGCGCTAGTGGGCGTCAAAGCCGTAATGGTCAACGACCTCGCGAGGGAGCACCTCGTTGAGTCGACGAATCGCATCCTCGTGCGTTGGGTCGCTCGCCGGATCAACGCTGTATTCCTCGTCGAGCTTGGCCAGGCTGGTACCGAAGTGACTCAGCACGTCATCGAGCCGAACCGTCGGGACGTCTATTCCGGCATCGCGGGCGGCGTAGATGCGGTGAGACCCGGTTACGGCCACTGGACTGCCTTCGCCCCAGCCGTAGTCATGGCCGGGGATCACGACGACCGGTGGCCCCGACCATCCATTGGTCCGCATCGCCTCGGTCAGAGTCGCAAGTTTGCCGGAGTCCTCCGGGTCATTCCAGGGTTGGAGCCGGTTCGGGTCCTCGTGGGTGACTGGTAGGTCGGATAGCACGTCGAGGACGCTACTACCGCCGCCCACCGGGATCCAGCCGTGCTTGTAGTGCTGGCCCGGATGAGGCTGGCCGCGTAGCACTCTGTTCTTGTCGCTACCCGCATAGAAGCCGTACCGCTCGTAGAACCAGCGGCTGGCGAATGTCCGGGCCTTCAGCGGACCGACGTGTTTGGTCAGGTGCGCGACGAGTTCACGCTAGGTCGACCACTTCGCCAGCCCCTCGCCGACCGTCCAGTAGTGGTGCAGCTCGTCGTGGCCGGGTGTGATGTCGTGGCCGGCGGCGCGGGCCGCTATCTCGGTCGACTCGACCTCAACATCGTCCGGCCCCCACACATATTTACCGCGCAGATACTCTTGGCGGTTCATTGCACGATCTCTACATCGATGACGTGAGCCCCGCCGAATCCGGGAATGCGGCCCCTCGGGTGCTCTGCGACGACACGGAACCGGAGTCCCCGATTGAGCAGGATCTCCGACTCGTTCTCATATCTGGAGCCCGGACGATCAGCCGTGCGGATCGCCGAAGTCCCAGCGGGTACGCGGATCCGCATGACCGTGCCGCCGAACTGGCTCGCATGCCTGGTGTCGGTCGTCGCGGAGACGAAGGCCTTGTCGGTGAACTGTTTGCCGACCCGGCGGCCGGGCTCGCCGAGTTTGTCGGCCTCAAAGCCCCGATACACCTCAATCGGCGCGGTCAGAACGCTCTCCTTCATGACGGAGCTGATGTCCTTGACGCGGGCCTTGGTCTCAGGTGTCATCCGGGCGCCACCCGCGCGCATCTGCTCCGACATTTCAAAGCTTCCAGGAATGCCGGACGCGGTCTCCATGCTGTTGTCGCCGGTCCGGTACCACAGGGCGTCGGCGCGAGGGTCGCCCGCCGCCGTCAGGGCTTCAAGATTGTGCGGCGGTGCCGCCAGTGCGTCGTGACCGGACAGCGGTTTCGCCGAGGACTCCGTCGTACCGCGGGCAGCGATGTACTCGCGCCCCTTGTCGGTTAGGCGGAACTTGCGCCCGTCGTCCCGCACATAGCCGTGGTGCTCCAGGACCTGGAAGGTTTCGTACAGAGCGCCGCCCATGGCGGCGAGACCATCCGGCGACTTGCTCAGTGCTACCAGTGCCTCGTCGCGTTCGAGGTGCCGCTTGCGCGCGGTGGGCCCTCGAAGGTCGGGGGCGAGCACATACGGCGTCGCTTTTGTCCCGGCCGCCTTGGCCGCCTTTGCGGCCGGCGCAGCCTTCTTCGCCGACGCCAACGGCACCAGTGCGTCGATCTGCTCCGCGGGCACCCCGCGGGAGCGCAGCCGGGCCCGTTTCTGGCCGGGGGTCAGACCGTCGGGCAGGGTGGCGAGGATCTCGGCGGGTGAGGTCGGCGCGAGCTTGGGTGCGGCCTTCTTCGCCGCCTTAGCCGGCGCCGTCTTGGGTGCCGCCGCCTTCTCCCCGCCCCGCTCCTTGGACGCCGGCACGACCTCGACGTCGAGGTGACGCCGGCCGTCAACGACGCCATGGTCCGCAACCACGCGGTACGTCAAGCCGCGATCGAAGAGAATCTCATATTCCGGCTTCTCAACCCGACTGGCCGGCCGAAGACCAACCGCGTGGATGCCCATCGGCGCGACGATGCGCATGAGCACGCCGCCGTCGTGGGCGAACGGTTCAGCAACGGCGCGGTCAACCGAGGTGCTGAAGTAGGCCCGGTCGGTCCATTCAAAGCCGGTCAGGTTAGCCGGCATCTCGGCGCCGAAGACGCTCCCGCCGGTCCGGACGCCCCGGTAGGTGACCACATCGGATTCTAGCGGAGACTGGGCGAACGCCTTGTCCATCTGTGCGATACGGCCGTCTGTCAGATCACCGGCGCGGATCTTCCGGTTCAGTCGAGACGAACCAATGCCGCGATAGGAAGCGAAGGCGTCCGATACGGCGACACGCTCGGCGCGTTCTGGGAACATGTCTGCGTTTGCGGTCGACGCGCCCGTAAACCGGTAGACGGTGGCCGCCGTAGCGGCGGTCCCCTTCCGGGCGGCCTTCACTCGCGCGTCGAAACCGCGCGTCGGCGTCGCCTTCAGTGTTGTGTTACCAATCAGCGGCGCGGAGCCCCGCTCCTTGGCCGCCCAGTCCGCGATGTCGGTGTGCCCGTGCGCGTTGGCCCACTTCTCCAGCCCGGCCAAATCCGGCTGGGTGGTGATCGCCCGGCCCGGTTTGCCGGTGTCGGACTCGACCCGCAGGATTGCCTTCTTACCGGTGGCCTCGTCGGTGTAGACGGCCACGTCGATGCGCTTCCCGCCGTGGGTGATGCTGAACTTCGCCGACGACTTGCGGGCCGTACTGGCCTCACGCTGGGTCTTGACGGCGCCCTTGATGTGATCCTTGAGCGCCGCGACGATCTCGGGCCGGGTGGCGCCGCGCTTCAGTTCGATCCCGCGGGCGACGGCAGCCTTGCGCAACGGCTCGCGGTCGATGGGCTTGCCGGTGGGCAGCGGGCGGGCAGACGGGTCTTCGAAGGAGACCATGTGCATGTTCTCGTCGCCATGCCGGATTGATGCATCGCGTAGGCGAGGCGTGAGACGTTTCTGATCCTCCTGCGGGGCCAGGTGAACGGTCGCGAATTGGCCGCCCTCGTGGCTCATCCGCACCAGGGCGGCATCAAATTCTGCGCGGGGCACATCTGCGTGTTCCCGTAGATCCGCAAGCATGACGTGACTACCTGGGTTGCGCGCCAGATCCCGGTACGCCGCCCGGATCTTGTTTTCGACCTCAACCTCGCGAGCGAGCTTCGGGTCCAGCGGCGACGTGAACGGGTCGTCCGGGCCCTCACCCTTACCCCACGCTTCCAGGGCGTGCAGGATCGCGCCGCCGATACCGCCGGCGGTCCACCGGCCGCCGCCCTTGCCGCCGGGGATGCGCAACTCGTTCGGGTTGTACGCCCGCTCGATCGAGTCCGGCTCACCGGTGATGTACTCGTCGATGGCGGCGAGGATGGCCTGGGCGTCCTCGTCGAGCTCGTCATCGAACTCGTCCGGATCGACCAAGGGCTCGGAGCGGACTATCCGACGCGACCTCGGCAGCGTCAGCAATGTCACCGGGTAGTCCATCGTCATACGCTCAATGGCACGCTCGCCAGCGGTTTTAGTCGCCACGCGAGGCCACCACATCAAGGCGGCGGAAGCCCTGCCCGTCAATACCATGGTCGGCGGTCACGGTCATTGTCAGCCCGTGCTCCAGCAGAATCTCAGCAGAGTTCTTGATCTTCTTACCGCCCGGGCCTGTTGACCATCCCATCTGCCCGAGTTGGACAGCGCCCGTGCCCTGCGGGACCCGGATCGTCATGATGACCGGCTCGCCCTGGCTGTCCGGGTTCTCCTTGGCCATGCGCGCCCAGCGCTCGCCGAACAGTGGCGAATGCTCCGTATCCGCCGACGTTGACACGTAGGCCTTTTCTTTCCAACTGAGCCCAGTCAGGTCCGGTCGGTCGCCCGCGATCCAGCGCTCGTATTCGCGGTCCTGCTCGCCGAAGTCCTTTGTCGCGGCGTTCATGACGCCTTCGTGCCAGGCCTGACCGAAGGCACTTTTGCCGTCTTTGATCACCCGATCCACTTCTACCGGCGCTGTAGTGCGCGACACGGCCATCGTTTTGTCAATCTCCGCGATACGGGCCGCTGTCTCGGCGTCGTGCTCGCGCATCAGAGACTGATCGGAATAGCCGGCGCCGGGATAAACCTCCTGGTCCGAGAGTTCCGCATAGTCACGTGGGCCCCGACGCCGCAGATAGGAGTTCGTGACCTCATACTCGACGCCCTCGTACTCGGCGAGAGCGTGCTCTGACCCGTGGCCGGACAGTCCGGTGAACGACGCTCCGGCGTAGTCGCCGTAATGCGCCCGCGGACCGGACCGATACTCCGTGGGAACGGCGTCGAGTGCGTCCTGACCAATGAGCGCCTTCAACGCCTTCTTAACCGCGCCGCCACCCCTGGACCACTCGCCGCCGTGCTCCCCACCGGGTACGCGAAGTTCATTCGGGTTGAAGTTCCGCGCGATCAGTGCGTGCACCCGCCGGTCACACCCGGCCGGGAGTGTCGCCACGTACATCAGGACACCGCGGCGGAGGGGGTCTTCCCGTTCACCGGCGTGGCCGATGAGGGCGCGCTCGGGTCGGGCGCCGGGCCGCCAGTCTTGCCAGCGGCCGCCTGAAGCTGAACGGTAACCCAGTTCGGGTCTTCCTCCAGCAGGGTCATGTCACGGTTCACCACCGCAGCGATGATCGAGGGCCGCTTGTAGCCGCCGGCGCCCAGCGACACGATCGTCGACGCCTCGATCTGGGCGATCTTCGCGGCGTCCGTCGCGTCCTCGCGCAGGAACGGGATGTCCCGCTTGTCGATGACCAGCTCGGCGCCCGAGGGCGGCGGGACCAGGGTGGCCATGGAGGAGGCCACGTTGCGCCACAGGGTGGACAGGGTGCCCTCGGAGAACAGTCGGCGGGCCTGGCCGAAGTTGCCGGCGTTCAGCGACGAACCTTGCATGCCCTCGGACAGTCCGACGATGACCGGATGGACACCAGCCGCGGCGGCAATGCGGGTGTTGTGGGTGACGACCATGCCCTCGCCAGCGAGGTAGAGGCTGTCGACCGCGTCGACCTTCACGCAGCGCACGGCCACCGAGTCGACCGGCTCGATCGAGACGATCGCACGCCAGTCATGCTTGCGTACCGGTTGCGTCTTGCAGCGCGCCAGTTTTCGCTTCAGCCGGAATGCGGGTGCCTCGGGACGGGGGGTGAAGCCCACCTTCCAGAGGTCGAGGTAACGCGTCTCGCGGTCATCGGTCTTGGTGCGCAGCGTCGGGGCGTATCCGAGCGTGCGCAGCAGCTCGGAGGTCTCTCGGGCCAGCCGCTCGTTGGTGTTGTAGAACTCGGCCGTCGCGGTGCGCCCCACAGTCCCGTCGGAGTCCATGAGCCCCTGCAGCAGCGCAAGTCGCTGAGCCAGTGAAGCGCGCAGATAGCCAGCTGGGATGTGCTTTTCGCCGAGCACGCCGAGGCCGCGGAGCCCAGCGGTCAGGCCGTGGACCTGAAACATCACGCATGTGCGCCGATCGTGCCTGGTCACCCGGTAGCCACAGGACTCCAACCGCTGATGGGTTTCCTCGGCATCGTCTCGACCACAGGCGATCGTCGCGTCCCGTGCGGTGCCGTCACCGAGCCAAAGCCCCAGGACATACGGGTCAACCGCAAGATCTTTCGCGGCGAGTTCCAGCGGCGAGGCCATCGGAACGTGGTGTTTGAACGCCCGCCAACCATTGTCCTGGACGTACTCGGTGTCGATCAGTTGCTCGGTGCGAAACACCCCGATCCGGGTGCGACAGTATTTGACCTGCCAAAGGTGGTCGGCGTCAGCAACGATGCTAGTCCCGTCAATGAACGCGACCCGATAGCAAGGACGGCCCTCGTGCACCGGTGACGTGCCCGTAACCACCACGGGCCGACCATCGGCACCCAGCAGGCGATCTCCGACTTCGACATCGCCCATGGTCGTCCAGCCGCTAGGCGTGGGCAGTGGGGTGTCGAGAGCCAGGGATTCGCCGGCACCCTGCACGACCTTGAAGTCCAGCTGCTGCAGGTTCGACCCGACCACGGTCGCGTCAGCCCCGCCACCTAGGTACAGGGTTTTGTACGCGTTCGTCGCGCCCTTGTGAGCGAGGTCCATTTTCTTGACAAATGCCTCAAAAACCTCTTGTTTCATGTCCTTAAAGGACACGATTGTCTGCAGGGTGGCGCCATTCTCGAAGAAGGCCAGTTTGTGCACCGTAGCCGCCGTGTCGGCCTGGATCTCCCGGATCACCGGGGTGATCCAGGACATGCCGCGGTAGTGGGCGATCGGGTCCGGGGTCGGGGCGAAGTGCGCCACCTCATCCGCCGGCAGGTAGATCGCCTCGGTTTTGCTGTTGAACCCGCCCGGCCAGTAGCCGTAGCCGAGCAGTTCCGCATCCAGGTCGTCAGGCAGAAGCTCCGGGTCCTCATGTGAGCCCATGACGATCGTCACCCAGTCGGGGCGCATCCGCTTCAAGCTGCCGTTGCGGACCGTCCAGAACGCGTTACCGGCCAGGTCCGCGTCCTGCAACATGCGCGTCAGTAGGTCGCCGGTGGTCCCGTTTTGCCACGGTTCCTGCAGCAACTGCAGCCCGCTGCTGCCGGATGTGCGCCGGTCGGTGGCGTCGCCGAAAAACTCGCCCAACCGGCCGTTGGC
>Ga0137463_1000735_pt1 | contig 10976 bp, 10 predicted proteins | sample EasRivERMGT800_2_FD_102333 | JGI IMG/M metagenome (GOLD analysis project Ga0137463, IMG submission 102333) | Soil microbial communities from meander-bound floodplain in the East River, Colorado, USA - East River MetaG ERMGT800_2 | ecosystem: Environmental > Terrestrial > Soil > Floodplain ...
CTTTTAATGGGGGCGCTTTAGGTGCCTATTTTCACAAACTCATCGGCGGCTATCACCCCGCTAAACTCAGCATTTACCAGGATCTTATAGAGCATCAGTTTTATAAAGATAGCCTTGAGCAACAATTATTCAGATCGCCGGGTAGTTTTCCTATCACCAATATGCTCAATACTAAATACATCATATTCCCTGATCAGCAAAAAGGTGATACTGCCATTCTGAACCCAAATAATCTGGGCGCTGCCTGGTTTGTGAAGGCAGTAAAACTTGAGAATGACGCACCGTCGGTTATGGCTGTTTTAAACAATTTCAGTCCAGCTGATACGGCGATTGTTTTTACAAGGGATGAGAAATCAATTTCTAATTCTCCCGCAGCAAATTCTTCTGATACAATTTACCTCGTTAAGAATGATAATGACGAAGTAACCTATAAGTATAGTGTCGGAACAAACCGATTCGCTGTATTTAGTGAAGTGTTCTATGACAGAGGGTGGAAAGCATATGTGGATGGAAAAGAATTACAAATAGTGAGAACAAATTATGTCTTGCGTGGATTGTCCCTTCCCGCAGGACAAAACAAAGAAATTCGTTTTGTTTTTCATCCTGCCTCATTTTACAATGGCGAAACAATTGCTCTTATTGCTGGTATTATCGGATGGTTGCTGATTATTGGAGCGGTTTTTATGGAATGGAAAAGAAATAAAATGCCTGTCGCAAATGCATGAGCAGAATACTAAGCATTTCCTGGTATAAAGTGCTGCCGCCAAAATATGGTGGCCAAAAAGACATTGCTTTATTCACAAAATATCTTTCACAAATTCACCAGGTTGTTTTGCTATGTTCAAAAAATAATGAACGGGCGATTGACATGCCCTTTGAAACAAGAGCGGAGCTTTCGAATTCAAGATCACAATTCCTTAACCCATTTTGCTGGAGAAAGATTAGCGCTTCAGCAAAATGGTTTCAACCATCAACAATCATCCTGGAACACCCTTACCATGGAATAGCCGGCTGGTTCGCAGCAAAAAAAACCGGGGCCAAACTAATTGTTCATTCCCACAATATAGAATCAGAGCGGTTCAAAAGTTTTGGGAAATGGTGGTGGAGAGCCCTGGCGAAATATGAAAAATGGGTGCATCAAAAAGCGGATCTCAGCTTATTTAAGACAGAAAAAGATCTGCACTGGGCTGTGGCCCATTTCGGACTCGATAACAATAAATGCATGATCATTCCTTTTGGGATCGAAGATCATGCCATTGACAAAAAAAGATCAAGAGAGGCTGTTTGTAAAAGACACAATCTTCCGGCAGAAGCAAAAATTCTATTGTTCGCCGCCACGCTGGATTATGGGCCAAATGCGAGAGCTGTGGAATTGATCTTTAAAGAGATCGCCACTAGATTGAATCATGATGATCTTAAAATTTTAATTTGTGGTCGAAATAATTTGCAGCAATATCAATATCTAAAGGAATTAAGACATCCAAATGTGCTGTATGCAGGAGAAGTTGAAGACATTGAAAACTATTTCGCTGCTGCAGATATTTTTTTAGACCCTGTTGAAACGGGCGGAGGGGTTCAAACAAAAATTATTGAAGCATTGAGTTACGGGCTGAATGTTGTTTGTTTTAAAGATCTGGCAGACAAACAATTTTATTTAGCCGGTGAAAAAATTTTTATCAGCGAAAAAAATGACTATGACGCCATGATAAAAAATATTTGCTCCGCTTTGGAGAAAGATCTCCCTACCCGATCTGAATTTTTTGAATATTATAGTTGGAAGAACATCATCCAGAGATTAAATGAAAAATTAACTGTCGGCAATGACCAGTGATCAGAAAATTTCCATAGTAATCATCACCTATAACCGCCCCGATGACATGCTGGAGCTGGCAAAAAATATTGCCTCGCTGGATCATACGCATTTTTTGGATGAAGTTGTGATCCTGAATAATAGATCAACACAGGACTATAAATCTGTCGAAGAATTTATTGCAACACACCCTGAGATCCCGTTCCGGTATTCAATTGCTGGAGAAAACCTGGGTGTTGCAAGAGGGCGAAATTTTGCAGCAGAGAAAACCAGGGCTTCTATTCTTGTTTTTATTGATGATGATGCCTTATTTCAGAATAACGACACCCTTTCTCAAATTCAGAATATTTTCTCAGACATAAAGAATAAAGATGCCGGCATTGTTGCTTTCAAAATTTTTTACCAATCCACAATGGATTTTCAGCAGAATGCTTTCCCTCACAAACAACTTGATGAAAGAAAAGACTGGCATCAATTCGATACCTATTATTTTTCTGGCTGCTCACATGCCATCAGGAGAATAGTTTTTGAGAAAGCGGGCTATTACCCGGAAAACTTTTTTTACGGCATGGAAGAATATGATCTGAGCTATCGCACACTCAATGCAGGATTAAAGATCATGTATGATGATCGTGTCACCGTTCTGCATAAGGAATCGCCATCCGGTCGGTTAACAAACAAAGAAATGTTGAGAGGGATGTGGGTGAATAAGACCAAAGTCGCCTGGAAGCATTTGCCAAAGAAATATTTTTATTCTACAGCGATTTTGTGGAGCTGGCAATACTTAAGAAAAACCGGGTGGAACATGGGAGGATTTTTTAAAGGTTGGAAAGAGATCTTCAAAATACCTAAGCAGGAAAAAAGAGAGCTCCTGACAAAAGAAGCTTTGGCTTATTTGAAAAAAGTGAAAGCAAGATTGTCTTATTAACATCAGATCACCTTGTAGAAATATGGTTTGTTGCCCATGATCTTTCCGCTTTTACCAAGCAGGTAAAACAAGTTAGAAACATATCCTCCGAATTTCGAAAATGAATATCCCTTCTTAAAGAATAAAACCGTTCTGAATAAAACCAGCAGGAAGAAAAAAGGGATCTCGACGACATAACATAACAAATGAAACAGGAACCAACCCACTCCAAACTGCTTCCTGATCCTCAAAAAATTGGATACCAGTATCTGTCTTCCTTTTTTGTCGTACAAATTATAATAGCCTTTGCCTGAAGAATCAAAAACCTGGTTAGTTGTCTCTCCCTGCAGATGTATGGCGTGCAAACCTCCATAAACGCAGATCTTTCCAAATCTTCGAATGCGGGAGCACCATTCGATCTCTTCGGCATAAAGAAAAAAATCTTCATCCAAAGGTCCGACCTTTGTTACCACATCGTTTTTTATCATTATAAATGCTCCGTTGATCCAATCAACTTCCTGGAGGGTTTCCGAATTTTTCAAACTGGTTTTCTTCACCTTCAAAAGATTGCCCAACCATTTAAACAGCTTTCCTAATACCGGCAGGGGGAGTAGATTATTTAAACTACCCGCAATAAAATATCCCCCAGATATCTGTGACGATTTATCCGGGTTTAAAAGTTGCACACAGCAGGCTGAATATTCCGAGGTCGCAAATAACTGATAGCATCTCTGTAAAGAATCATCTTCAAATAATACATCGGGGTTTAATAATAAAATAAAATCTCCTTTTGCCTGCCTGATGCCTTCATTGTTGGCCCTTGCATATCCGGCGTTATAATCCATTTGGATCCATTTCACAAAAGAGAAACGAGAAGTTATGACCTCTTTGCTATTATCTTGTGAGTTGTTATCGACTATTATCCACTCAGCCATCTCCTGTGGCGAGAACTGTGTTGTGCTGGCTATGCAATTGTTCACATCTGCTGAAGAGCGATAATTTACTATAATAACAGAAAGGGACAATTGAAAATTCCAGTTTAAATATTGAATAATTATATTGCGGCGCTAAGATATGCTTTGATATGAAAGGATTAATAAGGAAAATACTGCGAAAATATAATTACGATGTTATCAGAATTAATTCGGACAAGAATATCCTAACCGATTTTGATGAATTGCATGCAAGAATTTTTAAGAAAGTGGCTGATCACACTATGACAAGCCCAGAAAGAATCTATAGTTTAATAGAAGCCGTGAACTATATTGAGAAATCCAATATTGAAGGAGATATTGTCGAATGTGGCGTATGGAAGGGCGGCAGTATGATGGCGGTTGCAGAAACATTGAAAGAACATAATAGTCTTTCCAGGGAGCTATATCTGTATGATACCTTTGAAGGCATGTCAGAGCCTACCGAATATGACAAAACATTCTATGGCAAGGACGCTGCCAGCCTGTTGAAAGGAAATGAAAACAAAGAAAAAAATATTGTTTGGGCTTATTCCACATTGGAAACTGTCAAAGAAGGAATGAATATGACTGGCTATCCTCCAGGCAAAATAAAATATATAAAGGGCAAGGTAGAAGGAACTATTCCGGGTGCAATACCTTCCAAAATTGCGATTTTAAGATTAGACACTGATTGGTATGAATCGACACGTCATGAGTTAATTCATTTATTTCCTTTATTAACGATTGGAGGTGTATTGATCCTGGATGACTATGGCTACTGGCAAGGAGCGAGAAAAGCTGTAGATGAATATTTTGAAAAAAACAATACCCGAATTTTGTTAAACAGAATAGATGAAACGGGTAGAATTGCAATAAAACAAGCCTGATGCAACCAAAAAATATTTCGTTTGAATTTGATCCCAATATTACTTATCCAGCCTATCTCACAAGAAACAGGTTGTTAAAAAGTATTTCGGTTAATGCTCCCGAATTGAAAGGAATATTAATGGATTTTGGATGTGGATCAAAACCCTACAAATCTCTTTTTAACGTTGAGAAGTATATAGGCGTTGATTTTGAAAACCCCGGACATCCTCACCTAAATGAACAGATTGACGTGTTTTATAATGGTCGACAGCTTCCTTTTGAAAACGAGCATTTCGATTCAGTATTCAGCAGTGAAGTGTTTGAGCATGTCTTTAATTTAAATGAAGTTTTGAAAGAAATCAACCGCGTGATGAAACAAGGAGGCAAAATCCTGATCACTTGCCCTTTTGCAATTTGTGAACACGAGGCCCCAAATGATTTTGCAAGATATTCTTCGTTTGCGATTAAATATATTTTTGAAAAACATGGCTTTGAAGTATTGAAACAGGACAAAACAGGCAATAGTGTTGAAACGGTGTTCCAGTTATGGATCATGTACATACATCAACATATTACCCCATTCCTGAAAAAAATTCCTGTTGTAAGATCAGTATTCAGGTTTATTACGTACACAAGTTTGAATTGCCTCGCTATATTTTTCAGCAAGGTCCTTCCGGACAGAAAAGATCTCTACTTAAATAATATTATTGTGGGAAGAAAAAAATAAAATATTTATGGATGAAAGATTAAATAAACGATTGCAATCTGAATTAGACTCCTTCCAAACCCTGTGGAAAGGTGGCTATTTCGAAGGCCCGGTGGAATCAGAATTATTTTTTTCAGGCTATGGAAGCTGCGGCTATATGAGTGTATTACACGCCACTTACTTAAGATGTATCAAACCCTATATCAATAATGAAACTGTTGCCCTGGAAATTGGGCCGGGAAGAGGCACATGGACAAAAAGCATGTTAGCGGCTAAAAAGATCTGTGTAATGGATGCTTTGTCCGCGGAACATAATGATTTCTGGAACTATACCGGCCATCCATCGAATGTGGAATATATACAGGTGACAGATTTTTCCTGCAGTAAACTTCCTGATAATTATTTTAATTACATGTTTTCACTGGGATGTTTATGCCATATTTCTTTTGAGGGTGTGAGTGAATATGCAAAAAATATTTTTCCCAAATTAAAAAGCGGCTGCAATTGTTTCTGGATGATCGCTGACTATGATAAATTCAATACGATAAGAGAAAGAGAAAATGATCTTGATATTTATATCCATCTCTTCAAAAGAAAAAAGAAATTTTTACTGCTTTACTATATCTATAAACTATTCAAAAAGAAAAAGTCAACTTTTCATAAAGAAGAAAACGATACCCCCTGGCCGGGAAGGTGGTACCATACTGGTCTTGACAGGTGTTGTGAAATGCTTGAAAAAAACGGTTACAGGATCATTGACAGGGATGTGCAAACCTTACACCGGGATCCAATCATTCATTTTACCAAGGATTAATCTAAAACACCATGCTGAATTTTGCCTTCCATTTCATTCATAAAGATCAGCTTCATAAAAAAAGAACTTATTTTGCCTGCTAAAAATCTGCTGTGACAATTGCCATCATTTCTATGATAAGAGAGCCATGGGGTGGCAGTGAAGAGTTGTGGTATGACATGGCTAAGGTTGCACTTTCGCAAAACCATAAAGTGATACATCTTTCCTATGAGCATAAAACTATTGATCCTAAACGTAAAGAACTGGTCGGTCTTGGATTGATCGCATTGCAACGTCCAGGTATTACAAATTCACAGATTAGCGGGTTAAATCGATTTATCCGCCTGTCAATAAATTATATCAGGAAAAAAATTAGGAACCCTCTTCAAAAGTTGTTCGATCAAAACCCAGATGTGATCCTTTATAATGGAACTTGTTATTCAATTGCTGATGAAAAGACATTGTTACATCAACTTGAAAATTTTAAAGGAAAATTTTTTCTTCTTGCTCATTTTAATGAAAGACGAACGAAGTCATCCAAAGAAGTTGCCGAGATCGTGAAACAAGCATACCAAAAAGTTGAAAAAAAGTTTTTCACCAACCATAAGGATATTGAAACTGTGGAAAAGGATTTAAGTTATAATATCCATAATGCTTTGGTTGTACGCAACCCGGTAAATTTGAAAGATAAAACTATTGTCCATTATCCCCAGGAAAAAATAATTCAATTGGCAATGGTCGCCAACCTTTTGTCAGTACACAAAGGACAAGATATTGTATTAAATATTCTCAAAAACAAAACCTGGAAAACAAGAGACTGGCATTTGAATATTTATGGCAAGGGTGTGGATGAAAAATTTTTGAAGGATCTGGCCAGTCAAAATGATCTTGCAGAGAAAGTTAGTTTTCATGGCAAGGTGGATGACATTCGGCTTTTGTGGCAGAAGAATCATATACTTTTGATGCCATCAAGGATGGAAGGAATGCCACTTGCAATTGTAGAGGCAATGTTATGCGGGCGACCGTGTGTTGCAACAAATGTCGGCGGGATATCCGAATGGCTTGAAGAAAACAGATCCGGTTTTATTGCTGCTTCAGCTGATGAAGATTCATTTGGTAAAGCTTTAGAAAAAGCGTGGGAGAATAAATATAAATGGGAAGAAATGGGTAAGCAGGCGCACGAAAGAGCAATGATGTTATATGATCCTCATCCTGGCAAAACTTTATTGGACCTGATAACAAAATAAGATGAAAAAGATCCTGTTTGTTTTTGGCACAAGACCTGAAGCTATAAAAATGGCTCCCATCATCCATGCTTGTTATGAACACAGTGGGGAATTGAATGTAAAAATTTGCCTCAGCGGGCAGCACAAAGAAATGCTTTACCAGGTGATGGATTTTTTTAAGTTAACTGCCGATTATGACCTGGAGTTAATGAAACCTGATCAGACCTTGTTTGATATTACGGCAGATGGACTAAGGCTTATTGAAAATGTGCTGGATGAATGTATGCCCGATCTCGTGGTCGTACAGGGAGATACCACCACAACCTTTGTTGCCGCATTGGCTGCTTTCTATAAAAAGATCAAAGTGGCACATGTTGAGGCAGGCTTGAGAAGCTTTGATAAATATTCGCCCTTCCCGGAAGAAATCAATCGCAAGATGACAAGCAGCATTACCGATCTTCATTTTGCACCAACGCAGAGAGCTGTAGACAATCTTAATAATGAAAATATCCGCTCCAATATTTTTCTCACAGGAAACACAGTGATCGATGCTTTGTTATGGGCTGCTAACAAAGTGAGAAATGAGCCCTCTTATCAAAAAATGTTTGCAACCCTTGATCTGAATAAAAAGATCGTACTCATAACTGGTCACAGAAGAGAAAGCTTTGGCAAGCCATTTGAAAATATCTGCAATGCAATTTTGATGCTGGCCAAAAGATATCCTGATGCTCAATTCGTCTATCCTGTCCATCTTAACCCGAATGTTCAGAAAATCGTTTATGAGAAACTGGGTGGTAATAGAAATATTTTTCTTATTGCGCCCCTCGACTATCCCCATCTTGTTTGGCTGATGGACAAATCTTATTTTGTCATTACAGACAGCGGTGGCATACAGGAAGAGGCTCCGAGTCTTGGCAAACCTGTGCTGGTAATCAGGGATGTGACAGAAAGGGAAGAAGGAATTACTGCAGGAACGGCCATACTGGTTGGAACCTCAATAGAAAAAATTACAACAGAAGCGATTCGGTTGATGGAAGATAAAAATATATACGAGAAAATGTCCAAAGCAGTAAATCCTTATGGCGATGGAGACAGTAGTAAAAAAATAGCAGACATTATTTTAAAAACATTGTAATGAATCAACCTGCTATTTCCATTGTATTACCAACTTATAATGGTTCGAAGTATATCGACGCTTCAATAGACAGCTGTCTTGCTCAGACCTTCAAAGATTTTGAGTTGATCATCGTGAACGACTGCTCAACAGATGATACAGCTTCGATCATCGAATCTTACGCAGCAAAAGACAGCAGGATAAAAGTGATACACAATGTCTTTAATAAAAAATTGCCTTTATCATTAAATGAAGGCTTCAATGTTGCCAGGGGAATTTACCATACATGGACTTCGGATGACAATTATTATGCTCCCCACGCTCTCCAGGTTTTATTTGAAACGTTGGAAAAGGATAAAAGCATAGATTTTATTTATTCAGATTACACGATCATCAACGACAAGAGCGAGGTCACTGGCAAAAGAACATTCGGAGATATTAATGAAAAACTTTTCCAGGGTTGCAGTGCTTGTTTTTTATACAAAGAAGAAATATACAAGGCAAACAACGGTTATAATCCTTCCGCATTTCTCATTGAGGACTATGATTTTTTTCTGCGAGCTTTTTTGCAGTTCAAAGTCTTATACCTAAACAAATATGACCTGTATTATTACCGGGAACATGAGTCATCTTTAACTTCGTTGCAAAGCGATGCCGTCAATGACATTGCTAAGATCATGATTGAAAGACAAATGAGCCGGCTGGAATTAAAGCTTTCTTCAAAACAATTAGGATTGTTGTTCAGGAAATTTGCCGTATTCAATGCTGTGCAGAAAAACAATAGCTATAAATATAAACTATACATAGAAAAGCTTTGGAAAGTTTCAAAAGGTCAGGCAGTTCTCACGATGGTGTATGTACCACTGCTCAAACTTTATCAATCGATTTTTTTTGGGGTAATAAGCCTGGCAATTTTTTTTAAATCGCTATTCAAGTGATCAATGTGAGATCCTAAACTCAGCGACTACTTCATCATATCTAAAATTATTTTCAGTTTACTGTTATCACCCCAAAATTCCATCGGCTCATAATCGGGATATGGGTAGAAGCCCAGGTTTAATTTGATGTTTGCATTTTTCTTTTGTAAATAATCTTCAACAAATTGTTTCATGGAAACAGGTTTTCCGCTGCAACAATTAATTATCCCGGTTAGTTTTTTTTGCAGAGCAATTTTTACAATATACTCAGCAAGCTTTTCAACCGGCAAATAGTCACGAACCTGTTCACCGCCGCTCATATTGAATGACGATTCGTTATTGGCTATTGCCTGGTCAAGTTGCGGAAGCAGGGATTTAGGATTTTGTCCTTTGCCGAACATGTAAAAGAGTCGGATCCATTTAAAAGAAAGATCGTGATGATGAGTCAGCGCTTCTATTGACTTTCTTAATTCATTTTTTGCTATAGCATAGGGAACTGTGGGCATAGAAGCCTGTTCTTCGCTCAAGCAGCCTTGCTGCATTCCATATTCAAGGCAAGTTCCACTCACACTCAGATCCCTCAAACCATTTTCGATCATATTCTTTAAAAAAGAAAAATGTCTTGGCAAATTGTCCTCCAAATGAAAACTATCCTTGTAGTTTGGCAACCCTTCCCAGGCAAGATGGATCATGATGTCCGGCCTCTGAAAAAAATCAAAATAATTTTTTGATGTATCAAGTTGTTTAAGATCCAGGGAAATGTATTCGACATCTTTTTTCAGGGAAAAATTTTGCGCTTTTGATGAGTGAGCAGAACTGGCGATGATTTTAAGATCACCATCACTATTTTGTTCGATCAATTCCCTGATCACATAATTGCCTATAAAACCAGTGGCTCCGGTTACAAGAATTTTTTTCATAAGCAATCAGATCAGTTCTAATTTGGGAATTGCGATAACGAAGCGACCACCCCATTCTTTTATATAATTCAGTTGTTGCGTAATTTCTTGTTTCAAATTCCAGGGCAGAATGAGAACATAATCTGGTTTCGATCCTTTCAGATATTCTTCATTCACAACAGGAACATGGCTGGCTGGCAAATATTTATTTTGTTTGTGCGGATTAGCATCGACAACATATTCTACCAGGTCATTTTTCACACCGCAATAATTTAATAAAGTATTCCCCTTTGCTGCCGCGCCGTATGCAGCTATCTTTTTCCCCTCTTTTTTCGTTTGGATTAGAAAATCGAGGAGTTCCAGCTTAATATTCAGGGCTTTTTCCGGAAAATTTTTATAGTGCTCAATATTAGTGATGCCTTTAGAAATTTCTTTTTGCAATAGCTTCTCAACATTTAGTGAGATTTCTTTTGAATTATCCTCTGCATGCTTTGCATAAATGCGGAGAGACCCTCCATGAGTAGGGATCTCTTCAACATCAAATAGTTCCAAACCCTGAGATTTGAAAATTGCTTTCACTGTGTGAAAAGAGAGGTAAGAAAAATGTTCATGATAAATAGTATCGAACTGAATATTGTCCATTAATTGAACCAGGTGTGGAAACTCCATCGTAATAACTCCCTCAGACTTCAATATGATTTTCATTCCTGTAACAAAATCAACAATATCAGGAACGTGAGCGAGGACATTATTTCCCAACAGCAGATCAGCCCTCACCTCCCAA
>Ga0137463_1000736_pt1 | contig 10967 bp, 9 predicted proteins | sample EasRivERMGT800_2_FD_102333 | JGI IMG/M metagenome (GOLD analysis project Ga0137463, IMG submission 102333) | Soil microbial communities from meander-bound floodplain in the East River, Colorado, USA - East River MetaG ERMGT800_2 | ecosystem: Environmental > Terrestrial > Soil > Floodplain ...
CTCCGGACCCCGGTCGCCCATCTCGTGTGCAACTTTCCCGCACCGGTCGGGAACAAGTCTGCGCTGTTTACGCACGACGAGGTGATAACCCTGTTTCACGAATTCGGTCATGGGTTGCACCATCTGCTCTCGCGAATCGACGATCTGGGCGTCTCCGGAATACGCGGTGTCGAATGGGACGCGGTCGAGCTGCCCTCCCAGTTCATGGAGAACTTCTGCTGGGAGCGGGATGTGCTCGCTCGCATGACCGCGCACGTCGACAGCGGGGAACCCCTGCCGCACACCTTGTACGACAAGATGCTGGCGGCAAGGAACTTTCAGAGCGGCATGCAGACCGTGCGCCAGATCGAATTCGCATTGGTCGACATGCACTTGCACCACGACTACGATCCCGCGGGAGCAAAGGCGCCACTGCAGTTGCTCAATGAAATCCAGGCGAAGGTCGCTGTGGTCGTGCCGCCCGAGTACAGCCGCTTCCTCAACAACTTCTCGCATGTCTTCGCAGGGGGCTACGCGGCGGGATACTACAGCTACAAATGGGCCGAAGTGCTCTCAGCCGACGCCTACAGCCTGTTCGAGCAGAACGGCGTGCTCGACCCGGGCACCGGTGCGCGCTTCCGCGATGAGATTCTCGCGGTCGGCGGCAGCCGCCCGGCGCTCGAATCGTTCAAGGCGTTTCGCGGCCGCGAGCCGAGAATCGACGCTCTGTTGCGTCACAATGGTATGATCGCGCCCTGAGGAAGACTACCGCGTGCGCATACTGTTTGTCGCTGCAGCAATCCTCTCGGCCGTCTGCGCAGATGCCTTTGGGCAGGCCTATCGCTGGGTGGATCAGGACGGCAGGGTCCACTATACGCAGACACCCCCGCCACCCGATGCAAAGGGGGTGCAGAGAAAGAGTTTCCGACACGGGCCGGTGGGGACCGTCGATCTCCCTTATGCCACGCAGCAGGCGGCGAAGAACTTTCCCGTGACTCTCTACACCCAGCCGGACTGTGGAGCCCCTTGCGACCAGGCCCGCGCGTTGCTCGTCAAGCGCGCGGTACCCTTCAGGGAAGTCAGCGTGGTCACTCAAAAGGACGCCGACGAGATGAAGAGGCTTTCCGGCAAGAGCGATCTGCCGTTGCTGGTCGTCGGCACCCAGATGCAAACCGGATTTCAGGAAGGCCTGATGAACAGCCTCCTCGATGCAGCCGCCTATCCGTCTTCCGCACCTCCCGCGCGGATCGAAACGCTGCGAAAGATGGATCCCGCACCGGCCGAGGAACAGCAGGGCGCGGGTACGGAGCCCGCGGCCGATGCCGCAGCCAGATAGATCGGGGGCGTTGTCTTTCCGAGCAGAGCGTCGATGAAGTTTGCGTCATGGAACGTCAATTCGCTCAAAGTGCGCTTGCCTCATCTGCTCGAATGGCTCGCGCGGCAAGCCCCGCAAATCGTCTGCCTGCAGGAGATCAAGCTCGAGGACGCCAAGTTCCCGGTAGAGGAAATCCGGGCGGCAGGGTACCACTGCGCCTGGTCCGGGCAAAAGACCTATAACGGCGTCGCGATCTTGTCCCGAGACACGCTCGCCGACGTGGCGGCGGGAATACCTGCATTTCCCGACGAGCAAAAACGTGTCGTCGCAGCAACCGTGGGGGAAGGCGCCGATGCGATCCGCGTCGTGTGCGCCTATGTGCCCAACGGACAGGCAGTCGGCTCCGAGAAGTACGAGTACAAGCTCAAATGGCTAACGGCTTTCCGGCGTTGGCTCGAGGAAGAGCTAGAACAAAATCCTCGGCTCGCGGTGCTGGGCGACTACAACATCGCACCCGCCGATGAGGACGTTTACGACCCGAAGTTATGGGAAGGCCAGATCCTGTGCAGCTCCCGGGAGCGGGAAGCCTTTCGGGAGCTCCTTGCTCTGGGATTGAAAGACAGCTTCAGGTTGTTTACCCAGCGGGAGAAATCGTTCACCTGGTGGGACTACCGAATGAACGGGTTCAAACGCAACCTCGGCCTGCGCATCGACCATATCCTGATCAGCCCCGAGCTCGCCTTGCGTTGTCGCGCATCTTCGATCGACATCGAGCCACGGCGACTGGAGCGTCCATCGGACCATGCGCCGGTGATGACCGAGCTGCAGCTTTAGCCGCTATAATCGGATCAGCCGCGGGCGAAAAAATAATCGCGCCGAACTCGGGAGCAATCGCGGTTTCCAGTCAGGAGGAAGGAATCATGGCTTTCAAGAAGTTGCTGCGCCAAGTCGCCGGGTCGGTTGCGGCAGGTTGCCTCGCGACCAGCGCGTTCGCGCAGACCGCGTACCCGACGAAGCCGGTGAAAATCATCGTGCCTTACTCCGCCGGTGGACCGGCGGATATCTACGCGCGCTTTGTCGGCGACCGCCTGCAAAAAAGTCTCGGACAACCTTTCGTGATCGAGAACAGGCCCGGCGCAGGTGCGATCATCGGCACCGATGCGGTGGCGAAATCCAGCCCAGACGGGTACACGCTGCTCATGATGTCGAATACGCACACGGTGAACGAATCCCTGTTCGCGAAGAAACCCTACAATCTGATGCGGGATCTCGCCCCCATTTCGCCGATCAACTATTCCGATTTGCTCCTGGTCGTCCACCCGTCGGTGCCGGCGCAGACGCTGAAGGAACTGATCGCGCTCGCCAAATCGAAGCCGGGTGCTCTCAATTACGCCTCCTCCGGACCAGGCACCCCCTATCACATGGCCGGAGAGTTGTTCAAGGCGATGGCCGGGATCGACGTCGTGCATGTGCCGCACAAGGGGAGCGCTGAAGCACGCACCAGCGTCCTCGCGGGCAACGTGCAGATGATGTTTGACGCGATTACCACGATGGCGCAGCTCGCGCAGGCGGGCAAGGTTCGCGCAATCGCCACCTCCGGCAAAACGCGTTCCTCTATCACCCCCGACGTGCCGACGCTGGACCAAGCCGGCCTGCCCGGCTATGACGCGGTGATCTGGCTGGGGATGATGGCGCCCGTCGCCACCCCCAAACCGATCGTCGATCAGCTGAATACGGAGATCCAGAAAATCGCGAGCTTGCCAGACGTGAAGGAAGTCTGGGCCAAGCAGGGCGCAGCTCCGATGTACATGACGTCCGCCGAATTCGGAAAATTCATGGAGCAGGACATCCAGAAGTGGGCGAAGGTCGTGGCATTTTCGGGGGCGAAGGTCGACTAGGACGCGGCACGGGAGCGCGATCTTCTTGCCCAAAGAACGCCAAGGCCCGTGACCGAACCCCTCCGGCTCATTGTCAACGGAGCCGAAACCGCGCTCGATGTCGATCCGCACACGCCTCTTCTCTACGCGCTGCGCAACGACCTTGGGCTGAAAGCTACGCGTTTCGGCTGCGGCAGCGGCCAGTGCGGCGCATGCTTCGTTCTGATCGACGGCCATCCGGCCCCCGCATGCGACACCCCTCTGTGGTCTGCGGCCGGCAAGAGCATTACGACCGTCGAAGGCCTGGGCACGGGCGGTGGGTTGCATCCTCTTCAGAACGCCTTTCTCGCCGAGCAGGCGGCCCAATGCGGATACTGCACGAGCGGCATCCTGATCGCTGCCGCTGCGCTCTTGGCGAAAAACCCCAGGCCGACCGAAAGCGAAGTGCGCGCAGCGCTCGACCGCAACCTGTGCCGCTGCGGCTCGCACAACCGCATGGTGCGCGCGGTGCTGCGCGCGGCTCAGGAATAGCGCCATGAACACCGTTGCCGAAAGCCGGCTCAAGCGGCCGGGAAGCTTCGAGAAAAACCCGAGGCTTTCGCAATGGCTGCGCGTGCATCGCGAAGGCGCGGTTTCGATCTTCAGCGGCAAAGTCGAAATCGGCCAGGGTATCCTGACTGCGCTTGCGCAGATCGCTGCGGAAGAGCTCGGGATCGCGCTGGAACGCATTCGCATGGTTGCCGCCGATACATCGGTGAGTCCTGATGAGGGGGTCACTTCGGGCAGCCTCTCGATCCAGGATTCCGGTGCCGCGCTGCGCAGCGCCTGCGCGCAGGCCCGGGCGTTGCTCCTTGAGCGCGCGGCGGCGCACCTCGGCGTGTCGGCCGGCGATTTGCAGGTAGACGACGGCACCGTACGGGCGGCAGGCCGGAGCACGAGCTTTTGGGACTGTGCGGACGACGCATTGTTCGACTGCGAGATCAACGAAACAGCGGAATCGAGATCGCCGGGCGACTACCGCGTGGTCGGGAAGCCTGCGCCGCGGCGCGACCTGCCCGACAAGATCGCCGGCCGCCCCCGCTTCATCCAGGACATCGCGCTGCCGGGGATGCTCTACGGCCGCGTAGTCCGTCCGCCCCACAATTTCGCTGGGCTTATCTCGCTCGATGACAGCAAGATCAAATCGATGCCTGGGCTTGTGGCGATCGTCCGTGACGGCGGCTTTGTCGGAATACTCGCCGAGCGCGAGGATGTGGCGATCTCCGCCCAGCGCTCCCTTCGACTGGCGGCGTCCTGGCGAGGAGTCGATCCGCTGCCCCGGGACGTGCCTGCATGGCTCAGAGAGCACGCAATCGAGCATCGCGTCATCAGCGAAAAAGAAAACGCCGCGGCGAAATCGCGCGCAGCGAAAGTGCTCGAAGCGTCCTATGCCAAACCCTATATATCGCACGCCTCGATCGGGCCGTCCTGTGCGATCGCCCGGATCGACGACGGTAAGCTCATGGTGTGGAGCCACAGCCAGGGGATATTCAATCTGCGCCGCGACTTGGCGCTGGCGCTCGCGATGCGCGAAGACGCGATCGTCGTGCGGCACGCGGAAGGAGCGGGTTGCTACGGGCACAACGGCGCCGACGATGCCGCGCTCGATGCGGCCCTGCTCGCACGAGCGGCAGGCGGGCGCCCGGTGCAGGTGCAGTGGATGCGCGACGACGAGTTCGCGTGGGCTCCTTGCGGTCCGGCCATGACCTTGAGCTTGCGGGCGGCACTCGACCCCCAGGGCAATATCGTCGATTGGCAGCACGAGCTTTGGAGCAACGGGCACAGCAGCAGACCAGGACGCTCGCAGGGTCCGGCGCTCGCAGCGGCCTGGCACTTGGCGAGACCGCATGAGCGGCCGTCGGCGATCAATATGCCCCTTCCGGCGGGCGCCGCGGATCGAAACGCGATTCCGATATACGATTTCCCGAATCAGCGCGTCGTCAACCATTACGTGCACGAAATGCCCGTGCGCACTTCAGCGCTGCGCTCGCTGGGCGCCTATGCCAACGTGTTTGCGATCGAGTCCTTCATGGACGAGCTCGCTCGGGCGGCGGAAACCGACCCGATCGCCTTCCGCCTGCGGAATCTCGAGGATCCGCGGGGCCGGGCGGTCATCGAAGCGGCAGCGCGACGCGCGGGGTGGAGTAACTGGAAACCCGCTGAAGGACGCGGCCACGGCATCGGATTTGCGAAATACAAGAATCTTGGTGCTTACTGCGCAGCGATCGCCGAAGTAGAGGTCGACCATGAGGTGCGCGTGAATCGCCTGGTTCTTGCGGTCGACGTCGGCCTGGTCATCAACCCCGACGGTGTGATCAACCAGATCGAGGGCGGAGCGATTCAATCGACCAGTTGGACGTTGAAAGAAGAGGTGAAGCTCGACGTCCGCGGTATCGCGAGCCTCGACTGGGAAGGTTACCCCATCCTGAAATTCAGCGAGGTACCCGCCGTCGAAGTCGAGCTGATCGACCGCCCCGAGCTGCCCGCCGCCGGTGCAGGCGAAGCCGCTCAGGGACCCACTGCAGCGGCGATCGCCAACGCGGTGGCGCACGCGCTCGGTTTGCGCGTGCGCGAGCTCCCGCTTACCTACGAAAAGATTGCCGCGGCGATAAGTCAGTCGATGTAGTTGTAGGCCGGCAGGGTAAGGAATTCGACGTAGCGATCGTCAGTGGTAATGCCGTCGAAGAGCTTGGCGCCTTCCTCGTATTTGCCCGCATTCCATGCTGCGTCGCCGAGGTAAGTCTTCACTTTGGGCAATTCTTCGGCGAGGAGCTTTCTGAACAGCTCCTGGGTGACTTTACGGCCGTCTTGCAGCTTCCCTTTGGGAGAACGCATCCATTGCCAGATCTGCGAGCGTGAGATTTCAGCGGTGGCCGCATCCTCCATCAGATTGAATACCGGCACGCAACCATTGCCGGCGAGCCACGCCCCCAAATACTGGATTCCAACCGAGATATTGTTGCGCAGGCCGGCCTCGGTGATCGGCCCCTCGGGCCGGAAGTCGAGCAGGTCCTTTGCCGTGACGGTCACATCCGGACGCTGCCTGTCATATTGATTCGGCCGCGGCATGTGCTCATCGAACACCGCTTTCGCGATCGGCACCAGACCCGGGTGCGCGACCCAGGTTCCGTCGCACCCGTCGCTCACTTCGCGAAGCTTGTCCTCGCGAACTTTTGCGAGTGCGGCTTCGTTGGCCGCAGGGTCATTCTTGATCGGGATCTGCGCCGCCATGCCGCCCATGGCCGGAGCGGCGCGGCGATGGCAGGTCTTCACCAAGAGCAGCGCGTAGGCGCGCATGAAAGGCGCAGTCATCGTCACCTGGGCGCGATCGGCAAGACAAAACTCGCGGTTCGATCGGAACTTCTTGATGCAGGAAAAGATGTAGTCCCATCGGCCGATGTTGAGTCCGGCGGAGTGCTCGCGCAGCTCCCACAGGATCTCGTCCATTTCGAACGCCGCAACCACCGTCTCGATCAGCGCTGTGGCTTTGATCGTTCCCTGCGGCACGCCCAGTTCCCCCTGAGCGAACTTGAAAATATCGTTCCAAAGCCGCGCCTCGAGATGGGACTCCATCTTCGGCAGATAGAAATACGGCCCAGTGCCGCGTGCAAGCAGCTCTTTGGCGTTGTGGAAGAAATACAGCGCGAAGTCGAATATCGCGCCTGAAACGGGCTTCCCATCCACAAGCAGGTGTTTCTCGTTCAGATGCCAGCCGCGCGGTCGCGGAATGAGAACCGCCACCTCGCTCTTCAACCGGTATGTCTTTCCCTCTTGTACGAAGCTGATGCTCCCGCGCACGGCATCGTGCAGGTTGACCTGGCCTTCGATCATGTTGGCCCACGTGGGGCAGTTGGCATCCTCGAAATCGGCCATGAAAGTAGAGGCCCCAGAGTTGAGGGCGTTGATTACCATTTTGCGGTCGGTCGGCCCGGTGATCTCCACGCGGCGGTCGAGCAAATCCTTCGGCTGCGGTGCGATCGTCCATTCTTTGGCGCGAAGCGCCGCGGTTTCTGGAATGAAATCGGGGAATTTTCCGGAGTCAAATTCTTTCTGGCGCATCGCGCGCCGTGTGAGCATGTCCTGGCGGCGCGATTCGAAGGCGCGATGCAGCTCGGCGACAAAGCTCAAGGCCGCGGGTGTCAGAACTTGCGCCGTCTCGGACGTGGCGGGCGCGCGGATTTCGACCCCCGCGGGAAGGGCTGCACTCTGAGTGGCAACTGAAGGTGCAATGTTCAAGGCGTTCCCCGATGAAGCTTATACCATCCAACTATTGCGCGTCGGCGGGAGTCTCCCCTCCGATACCCAGCTCGCCGATCTTTCGGGTAATTGTGTTGCGGCCTATGCCAAGCAGACCCGCCGCCTCGATGCGCCGGCCGCCGGTATGTGCGAGAGCCTTTGCAATCAGAGTCTTCTCGAAACTCCTGGACAGGTTTTCCATGATGTTCGTTTCGCCGCTTACCAGCCTGCGATCGGCTTCGCGTCCCAGCGCCGCAAGCCACTCGCCGGAGGGCGCCGCGGCATCCTCGCGGAGCTCCGGCGGAAAGTCACCGACCTCGATGACCTGAGTGGGTGACATCACGGTGAGCCAGTGGCACACGTTTTCGAGCTGACGTACGTTGCCGGCGAGATTCTGGGCAGAGAGGTAGGCCATTGCCGGATCCGATAGGCGTTTGGCTTCTACACCGAGCTCCCGGGCCGATTTTGCGAGGAAGTGCCGCGCAAGCAGCGGAATATCTTCGCGGCGTTCGCGCAGCGAAGGCAGCCTCAGCCGGATCACGTTCAGCCGGTGATACAAGTCCTCACGAAACAAGCCTTCGCGGACCCGTGTTTCCAAATCCTGATTGGTCGCGGCGATGACGCGGACAATCGCGCGAATGGGCTGATGGCCGCCGACCCGGTAGAAAGTTCCATCAGACAATACGCGCAACAAGCGCGTTTGCAGCTCGGCCGGCATGTCGCCGATCTCATCCAGGAACAGGGTCCCGCCTTCGGCCTGTTCGAAGCGACCTCGTCGCAAAGCCTGTGCCCCCGTGAAGGCGCCGCGCTCGTGACCGAAGAGCTCCGATTCCAGAAGGTCTTTTGGCATTGCGGCGGTATTTATTGCGATGAATGCCTTGTCTGCCCGCGGACTATGGCGGTGCAACGCTCGCGCCACGAGTTCCTTGCCTGTCCCAGACTCGCCGGTGATCAGGACCGTGGCGCTCGACTGCGACAAGCGGCCGACTGCGCGGAACACCTCCTGCATCGACTGTGCTTGGCCGAGGATATCCGGCGTACCGGTCAACGACTCCTCGGCTTCATTCTCCCGCATGCTCTCGCCGAGCGCCCGGCGGATGAGCTCGACCGCCTGGTCGACGTCGAATGGCTTTGGCAGGTATTCGAACGCGCCACCCTGGAACGCCGCCACTGCGGATTCCAAATCGGAGTACGCGGTCATGATGATGACCGGAAGATCGGGGAAACGCTGCTTTAGGGTTTGCAGCAACTCCAGTCCCGAGGTGCCGGGCATGCGGATGTCTGACACGAGCACCTGCGGGGCGCCGGCTGCGTCGAGCGCTTCCATGGCCTCAGTCGCCTGCGCAAAGGTCTTGAAGGGAATGCCCTCCCGAGCAAGCGCCTTCTCGAACACCCAACGGATGGAGCGGTCGTCATCGATGACCCAGACAGGTCTCATCATGGTCTTTCAGCGAAGCGGCAGTACGATGCGGAAGCTGGTTCTTCCCGGCTGGCTATCGCATTCCACCACCCCGTGGTGCTGCTGCACGAAAGTCTGCGCGAGCGTCAGGCCGAGCCCGGTCCCGCCCTCACGGCCGGATACCAGCGGATAGAAAATCTGTTCGCGGATCTCCGCCGGCACACCCGGTCCGTTATCGACTACTTGCAATTCTAATGCCAGCCTGTGAAAGCGCCGGGCGAGCGTCACTTGGCGGGCGACCCGGGTGCGCAGGATGATTTCACCCCGACCCTGATGCCCCATCCCAAGGTCTGCATGGGCTCCCAGTATGGCTTGCGCGGCATTGCGCGCGATATTGAGCACGGCCTGGATGAGTTGCTCCGGATCGCCGCGAAACTCGGGCAGACCCACGTCGTAGTCGCGTCTCACCCCGATGCCCTCCGGAAACTCTGCAAGAACAAGGCTGCGCACTCGTTCACATACCTCGTGGATGTTCATCGGCACCTGATTCGGGGGGCGATGTGGAGTGAGAAGTCGGTCCATGAGGGCCTGCAGCCGGTCGGCCTCCTTGATGATCACCCGGGTGTATTCGCGCAGGCTCGGCCGGTCGAGTTCACGCTCGAGAAGTTGAGCCGAACCGCGCAACCCCCCCAAGGGATTCTTGATTTCGTGGGCGAGGTTGCGGATCAGCTCCCGGTTGGCCCGGTGCTGGGTCATGCGTTGCTCCTCTCGTTCGATGCGAAGCCTCTGGTCGATCGGCCGAAGCTCAAGCAGCAGAGCAGCCGGCGGCAGCTCGACTGGCGTAGCGATGCAGTCGATGTGCAGGGGCTCCTGACCCGTGGGCACGAGGATCAAGTTCTGATCAGCGAAGCCGCGCTCCTCGCGAATCGCTTGATGCAGCAGGCCTGCCAGGGAGCCCGAGTCCGCGAAAAGTCCCGGAAAAGGCTGGTCGAGGAGGTTCCTGCGGCTGGCCGCGAGCAGCGTCTCTGCCGCAGGGTTGACGTACTTCACACGGAGTGCCCGGTCGAGGAGCACCACGGCGGTTGCGAGCCATTCCAGACCGCGTAAGCTCACCAGATCCATGGCTTTACGCGCAGTCGTCAGGCCGGAGCAGCCCGCCGCTTGGTTGCGCTGCCCGCCCGGGGCCCTGTGTGGCACCGACGCGACGAAGCGAGTCGCTGCCTACCGTAGTCGGCCGAGCTCTCCCCGGAGCTGCTCGATATTCTTGCTGTGGAGGTCGACCGCTTCCTGATACGGCTTCAGGCGCTCCTGCACGCGGGCGTAGTTGCGCTCGTCGCCCTGGCGGATGCTTCCCTGCTCGGTGAGCTTCTGCTGGGCGTCGGAGAGCAACTGCTGCTCGTTCTGGAGCTCCGATTCGAGAATCTTGCGGCGGTTCTCCTCGCGGGCCCCTGGAGTCGAGGACTTGTCCCGTGTCGGCCTTGACGAAGGCACCACCTGCACTTCTTTGCTCACCAAAGTGCAGTTCTTGCCCACCGTATCGCGCTTGACGTTCGTATAAGTCGGCCGGCCGCTTGCATCCGGGCACTTGTAGACCTGGCTTTGAGCGTGCTCGCAAGGAGCCGCGAGCGCGAGGAAAGCCAAGCCCAATATAGTCTTGCTCGGTACCATAGCCTACCCAAACCCGGGAAGGAGCTTGGAGTGTAGGCCAAAAAAACCATGATTTCAAATGGAAAAAGGACGGGACACCCGGTTTGGCGTCCCGTCCCTCCCCGTTATGTCGAATCAAATGCCGGCTCGGAGCGACCGGAACCCTCGCCGCCTTACGAGCTGTAATACATATCGAATTCGACCGGATGGGTCGTCATGCGGAAGCGCGTGACCTCTTCCATCTTCAGTGCGCAATAGGCATCGAGCATGTCATCGGAGAACACGCCGCCCTTGGTCAGAAACTCGCGGTCCTTGTTCAGGTGATCGATCGCCATGTCCAGCGACGAGCACACGTTCTGCACTTTCTTCGCCTGCGCCGGCGGCAAATCGTACAGATTTTTGTCGATCGGATCGCCCGGATGAATCTTGTTCTGCACCCCGTCGAGCCCCGCCATCAACATGGCCGCAAACGCCA
>Ga0137463_1000737_pt1 | contig 10966 bp, 7 predicted proteins | sample EasRivERMGT800_2_FD_102333 | JGI IMG/M metagenome (GOLD analysis project Ga0137463, IMG submission 102333) | Soil microbial communities from meander-bound floodplain in the East River, Colorado, USA - East River MetaG ERMGT800_2 | ecosystem: Environmental > Terrestrial > Soil > Floodplain ...
CCGTAGGTCGTGAGAAAGAGTGGGAGCATACGGTCGGTGTACGCACAAATCTGGTGTGGCGGTGCCGTTCGCGGCCAGCACCTCCGGGGCGCTAGACTTCAGGGAGCCGACCGACGACGCCGGCACCGGCGTTTCCAGTCCAGACGACAGGGAGGATCAGATGGCTCAGAGGCGAGAGGACATCACGCGGCGCGACTTCCTGGGCCTGGCGGCACTCGTGCCGCTCGCGCCGGCGCTGCTGTCGCGATCCTGGATGGCCTCGGCGCCGCTCGCGCCCGCGATGGCCGTGGACGACGTGCTCATCGTGCAGTTCTCCGGCGACGGCAAGCGCGTGGGCACGGTGAAGGTGCCGAAGGTCGTCAAGCCCGAGAGCGAGTGGGAAAAGCAGCTCTCGCCGCTGGCCTTCGAGGTCACGCGGCACGCGGACACCGAGCGCTCCTTCTCGGGAGCGTACTGGAACCTGCACGAGAAGGGGATCTTCCGGTGTGTCTGCTGCGACACCGCCCTGTTCACCTCCACGAACAAGTTCGACTCCGGCACCGGGTGGCCGAGTTTCTGGCAGCCGATCGCGAAGGAGAACGTCGTGGGGCCGAAGAAGGTGAGCCGGACCGGCGACCAGACGGAGGCGACGTGCCGCCGGTGCGACGCACACCTGGGCGACATCTTCGACGACGGCCCGCCGCCGACAGGGTTGAGGTACTGCATCGACTCGGTGTCGCTGAGGTTCGTGAAGGCGGGGTGAGCCGCTTTCACACGAAAGGCGAGAGGCGATGCAGGCCTGTCGTCCGCGACCTGCCCGCTTCATCTTCCATAGGGCGCCCACCTGCGGAGACCTTCCTTGTCCCCGAGCCGTCGATCGTTCCTCAAGACGTCCGCCGCCGTCGGCGGCGCGCTCGGGCTGGGCGCGATGCCGTCGCTCGCGCTCGGCGAATCGGCGACCGGACCAGTTCCCGCCCCGCCGTCCCGCTCCGGCCGCGCGCGCAAGCCGCTCAGCATCCTCGTCATCGGCGGCACGGGCTTCACCGGGCCCGAGCAGGTCGAGCACGCCCTCGCGCGCGGGCACAAGGTCACCGTCCTCAACCGCAACAAGCGCCGCCCCGACTTCTTCAAGGGCAAGACCGAGGTCGAGCAGCTCATCGGCGACCTCAACGACGACGTGAGCGCGCTCAAGGGACGGTCGTTCGACGCCGTGCTCGACATCCCCACGACCTCCCCCGCGTGGGTCCGCAACGTCGCGCAGTACCTCGCCGGACGCGTCAAGCACTACACGTTCATCTCGACCATCTCGGTCTATCCCGACAACAGCAAGCCCGACCGTGACGAGTCGGACCCGACCACGCCGCTGCCCGAAGGCCTCGACCCCTACACGGCCGTGCCGGAGCAGGTCTCGCGAAACTACGGCGCGCTCAAGACGTTTTCGGAGCAGGAAGTCGAGAAGCACTACCCGGGCATCAACCTCGTCATCCGGCCCGGCCTGATCGTCGGGCCGCTCGATCCTTCCGACCGGTTCACTTACTGGCCGGCGCGCATCGACCGCGGAGGCGAGGTGATGGCGCCCGGCACGCCGAGCGATCCCGTCCAGTTCATCGACTCGCGCGACCTCGCCGAGTGGACGATCCGGATGATCGAGACCCAGGAGAAGGGCGTGTACAACGCCACGGGGCCGGCGAAGCCGCTCTCGATCGCCGAGATGCTGTACGGCATCAAGGCCGTCACGACCGCCGGGGCGCAGTTCACGTACGTGCCGGCGGACTTCCTGCGCGAGAAGGATGTGCGCGGCTGGCGGCACATGCCGGTGTGGCTTCCACCGGAAGGTGCGACCGCCGGCTTCCTGCGACGGAACTGCGCGCGCGCGCTCGCGAAGGGCCTCTCGTTCCGCCCGCTCGCGGTGACCGCGAAGGACACGCTCGACTGGAGCAAGACGCGGCCGGAGGCGGACCAGAAGAAACTCGCCGATGGCGGCATCGCCGGGATCCCGGCGACGAAGGAAGCCGAGGTGCTCACCGCCTGGCACGCCAAACAGAAGGCGGCATCGTCGTGAGTGCGCGCCGCCGCCGCACGCCGTCTCCTCACCGGAGGACTTCCTGATGTCACCCACTCGCCGCGACTTCCTGGCGACCTCCGCCGCCGCCGCGGGCGGTGCCCTCGGGCTGGCCTCCGCGCCCAGGCGCGCGTTCGGCGCCGAGGCCGCGTCGGCGGTGGAGCACACGCGGCAGGCCGTCAGCCGCGCGCCGAAGCCGCTCAACATCCTGATCCTCGGCGGCACGGGGTTCACCGGCCCGGAGCAGGTGGACTACGCGCTCGCGCGCGGCCATCGAGTCACGCTCTTCAACCGGAACGTCACGCGCCCGGGCCTCTTCAAGGGGAAGGTCGCCGAGGAGCTCGTCGGCGACCTGAACGACAACACGAAGGCGCTCGAGGGAAAGAAGTTCGACGTCGTGCTCGACAATCCCACCACGCTCCCCCTCTGGGTGAAGAACGTGGCGAAGTATCTCAAGGGGAACGTCAAGCACTACATCTTCATCTCGACGACGTCCGTCTACCGCGACCAGAGCCAGATCGGGATCAACGAGGAAAGCCCCACCACGCCGCTGCCGGACGGGCTCGACCCGTACACGCTCAATCCGTCGGCCTACGGCGCGCTCAAGACTCGCGCCGAGCAAGAAGTGCAGGTGCACTATCCCGGGATCAACACGGTCATCCGTCCGTGCCTGATCGTCGGGCCGCTGGACCGCACGGATCGTTTCACGTACTGGCCCGCGCGCATCGACAAGGGCGGGGAGGTGCTGGCCCCGGACAAGCCCGATGACCCGTGTCAGTTCATCGACTCGCGTGACCTCGCCGAGTGGACCGTGCGCATGGCCGAGGCGCAGGAGTTCGGTCTCTACAACGCCATCGGGCCGGACAAGCCGCTCACGATCGCCGAGATGCTCTACGGCGTGAAGGCGATCACGACGGCCGGCGCGCAGTTCACGTGGGTGCCCTGGGAGTTCCTCCAGGCGCAGAACGTGCGGCCGTGGCGGAACATGACCGTGTGGCAGCCGCCGTACGGCCGGACCGCCGGCTACCAGCGCCGCAACGCGTCGAAGGCGATCGCCAAGGGGCTCACGTTCCGGCCCCTCGCCGTCACCGCGAAGGATACGCTCGACTGGCACAAGACGCGTCCGCAGAAGGAGCAGGACGCGACGCTCAAGGGCGAGATCAACGGGCTCGACATGGCGCGCGAGGCCGAGGTGCTCGCGGCGTGGAAGGCGAAGCAGAAGGCGACGGGCGACGAGTGACGGGCGATCCGGCGAAGGGCGACGGGCGAGGCGTGAAGCCGCTCGAGATCCTCATCCTGGGCGGCACGGGGTTCACCGGGCCGGAGCAGGTGGAGTACGCGATTTCCCGCGGCCACCACGTGACGCTGTTCAACCGCAACCGCACGCGCCCCGACTTCTTCAAGGGCAAGGTCGACCAGCTCCTCGGCGACCTGAACGGCGACGTGGACGCGCTCAAGGGCCGGAAGTTCGACGTCGTCCTCGACAACCCGACCACGCTGCCCGCGTGGGTGCGGAACGCGGCGCAGCACCTCCACGGGAACGTCGGGCACTACCTGTTCATCTCGACGCAGGACGTCTACGCCGACGACAGCGTGGTCTGGGCGGACGAGACCGACAGGCTGAAGCCGCTGCCCCCGGCCCTCGATCCGTTCGCGGTGGCGCCGGCGGACGCGAGGCGGGGCGGGAATTACGGGATCCTGAAGGTGCAGTCGGAGAAGGAAGTCGAGAAGCAGTATCCGGCGATCAACACGATCATCCGCCCGGGGCTCATCGTCGGGCCGCTCGACGCCACGGACCGCTTCACGTACTGGCCCGTGCGCATCGAGCGCGGCGGCGAGGTGCTGGCGCCGGGCAACCCCGCCGATCCGGCGCAGATCATCGACGTGCGCGACCTCGCCGAGTGGATGATCCGGCTCGCCGAGGGCAAGGTGTACGGCACGTTCAACGCGATGGGGCCGAAGGGGCTGTTCACGATGGCCGACCTGCTCTACGGCATCAAGGCGACCATGACGTCGGGCTCGCAGTTCACGTGGGTGAACGCCGCGTTCCTGCGGGAGCAGAAGATCTCGCAGTGGCGGAACATGCCGGTCTGGTTCTCGCCGGAGGGCCGCCCGGGGATTTCCGCCAAGAGCAACGACAAGGCGATCGCGCACGGCCTCACGTTCCGCACGCTGGCCGACACGTCGCGCGACACGCTCGCGTGGCACAAGACGCGGAGCGCGGCCGAGCAGAAGGCGCTCGCGGATGGCGCCACGTCCGGCATCTCGGCGGCGCGAGAGGCCGAGGTGCTCGCCGCGTGGAAGGCGGCCAGGAAGGCGGAATCCTGAAGGCTGAGGGCAGCCCGGCCGGAGGGGCGCTCCACGGCGTGCTCCGGCGAGCCGTCGACGTGCGCCCGCAAGAAGTGCGGGCGATGCTGATGGCCTTCGTCTACTTCTTCCTTGTCCTCAGCTCGTGGTTCGTCCTCCGCCCGATGCGCGACGCCGTCGGCGCCGCCGCGGGGACGTCGAAGCTCCGGTGGCTGTTCGCCGGCACGCTCACCGCGATGCTGGTCTGCAACCCGCTCTTCTCCGCGCTCGTGGCGCGATTCCCGGTGCGGCGGTTCATCGGGATCACGTACCGGTTCTTCATCGCGAACCTGCTCGCCTTCTACGTCCTGATGCGCGTCGTCGCGCCGACGGAGGGATCGAGCGGCGACCTGTGGATCGGGCGCGCGTTCTTCGTGTGGACGAGCGTGTTCGACCTGTTCGTCGTGTCGGTGTTCTGGGGCTTCATGGCCGACCACTTCCGCAGCGAGCAGGCGAAGCGGCTGTTCGGCTTCATCGCGGTGGGCGGCACGCTGGGCTCCGTGACCGGGTCGGCCGCGACGGTCGCGCTGGCGAAGCAGATCGGGACGGTGAACCTCCTGCTGGTGTCGGCAGTGCTGCTCGAGCTCGCGGTGCTCATGGTGCGGCGGTTCCCGTCAGGTGAGCACGCCGCGGCGACGGCCCAGGAGAGAGCGAGGCACGACGCGGTCCCCATCGGGGGCACGATCTGGGCGGGGCTGACGCACGTCGCACGGTCGCCCTACCTGTCCGGGATCGGGCTGTTCCAGGTGTTCGTGACGCTGGGGGCGACGTTCCTGTACTTCGAGCAGTCGGAGCTGGTCGGAAAGTTCTACGCCGACCGCGCCGCGCGCACGACCGTCCTCGCGCAGCTCGAGCTGTCGGTGCAGGTGCTGACGCTCGTCACGCAGGTGTTCTTCACGGGCCGGATCATCCGCTGGATCGGGCTCGCCGGCGCCCTGGCGCTCCTCCCGCTCATCTCGATGCTCGGCTTCGGCGCGCTCGGGACGGTCCCGGTGTTCGCAACCGTGGCGGCATTCGCTGTGGTGCGCCGGGCGGGGAACTTCGCGCTCAACAACCCCGCGATGGAGATCCTGTTCACGGTGGTCCCGCGCGAGGACAAGTACAAGGCGAAGAGCTTCATCGAGACGTTCGTGTACCGCGCCGGCGACCAGATCGGCGCGCAAGCGTACGCGGGGATGGCGGCGGGGATGGGATTCAGCGCGATCGCGTTTCTGGGGGTGCCGATGAGCGCGGCGTGGCTCGCGCTCGGGCTATGGCTTGGGCGGAGGCAGGCGAGGCTCGCCGCGGAGGCGCGCTGAAAAAACGAAAGGCGAAAGGCGTACCGCGTCTACCGGAGCGCGGGGCGCGGGCGGCGACACCGCACGCCTCCCGCCCCGCGCGCCCCGGTAACCGCGGCACGCCTCTCGCCTCTCGTCCGTCACTCCTCAGAACACGATCGGCGGCAGCGTCACCTCGATCGCCTTCAGCCCCTTCGCCCTCAACCGCGCATTGAACGCCGCCAGGTCCTTCGCGATCAGCTGCTCGAGCGTCGTGCGGTTGTCCCGTACGTCCTTGGCGAGCCCCGTGTGCACGTCGCGCTGCTGCGCCGTCGGGGCGTAATCGGAGGCCGCGATCCCGCCGGCCACATAGCCGAGCTGCGCGCCGAGCTGGCTCGGCCAGCGCACGCCGTCCTGTCCGCGGCCGGTCATGCGCAGGTCGATGTAGTGTTGCTCGAGGTCGATGAACTTCTTCTCCAGCGAATCGGCAGCCGGCGTCAGGTCCGCGTTGGCCCGGTCGTTGGCGATCAGCGCCTTGAGCGTGCCCACCTGCGCGCGGACCGTCTCGATCGTGTTCAGGACGTCGGCGCTCGCGTTCAGCTCGGTCTGGACGGCGAGGAGGCGGTCGGTCGAGGCCTTGAGATCCGCGTCCGTCACGGGCTCGTTCGGGTCCTTGCGCACGTCCAGGGGCTGCGTGAACGACTGGCCGTCGACCGTCAGCTTCACGCTGTAGCGGCCCGGCGGCATCAGCACGGACACGGCGCCGAAGCCGGGCGCCGCGCGCGTGCCGTCGGCGTCCATCTGGAACTCCTCCTGGTACATCGGTTTCGTCCGGAGCCGCGGCGCCTTCGACGTCTCGTTGCGCAGGTCCCAGTACACGCGGTTCACGCCCAGCTGCCGCGTGCCCTGGAGCGTGCGGACCGTCTTGCCCGCGGCGTCGGCGATCGCGATCGTCGGCGCGGCCTGGGGCGCCGTCTTCAGCCAGTAGTTGATGCCCGCCCCGTACTGGGGATTCTGGCCCTCGGTCGGGTCGTCGCTCGACGCGTAGTTGCCGTTGATGTTCCGGAACCGGTACGCCGGTCGCGGCGCGAACAGGTGCGCGCCTGAGGCGACCACCTCGGGCGTGAGCTTCTGGAGCGGGCCCAGGTCGTCGAGGATCCAGATGCCGCGGCCGTAGGTCGAGATGACCAGGTCGTTGAACTGCTCCTGGATCACCATCCCGTAGACCGGCGCGTGCGGCAGCCCGGCCTGGAGCGGCGCCCAGTGCTCGCCGTCGTCGAACGAGACGTAGAGCGCGTTCTCCGTGCCCAGATAGAGCAGTCCGCGGCGCACGGGATCCTCGCGGATGATGTGCGCGTAGCCCATCGGGACCTTCGGCAGCCCGTTCACGATCAGCTTCCACGTCTTGCCGAAGTCGCTGGTCTTGTAGACCCACGGGTCGCGGTTGTTCTCCTGGTGCGCGTCGTTGATGAAGTACGCCGTGCCCGCGTCGTAGCGGGACGGCTCGATGTGGCGCACCGAACCCCACGCCGGCATGCCCGGTACGTTCGCCGTGACGTTGGTCCAGTTCTTCCCGCCGTCGCGCGAAAGCTGGACGAGCCCGTCGTTCGTGCCCACCCAGAGCAGCCCCGCCTGCAGGCGCGACTCGGCGATCGCGTAGATCACGTCGCCGTACTCGACGCCGATGTTGTCGGGCGTGAGGCCGCCGGAGATCTGCTGCTTCGAGCGGTCGTTGCGCGTCAAGTCGGGACTGATGACCTGCCAGCTCCGGCCGCCGTCGGTCGTCTGGTGCACGACCTGGCTGCCGATGTAGATCCTGTTGTGGTCGTGCGGCGAGATGGTGAAGGGCGCGTCCCAGATGAAGCGGTACTTCACCTCGGACGCGGGGTGGCCGCCGGTGCTCATCGGCCAGACCTCGACGTTTTGCCCCATGCGCGCGCGCTCGTCGTAGCGGATGACGATACCGCCGACGCTTCCTGAGCCCGATGCCGTGGACCAGATGATGTTCGGATCCACGGGGTCGGGCGTCGCCCAGCCGCTCTCGCCGCCGTCCACGCCGTGCCACTCGCTGCGCGGGATGCCGCCGCCGCTCCGGCTGTTGCTCGGGCCGCGGTACGACGGCCCGTCCTGCTTGTTCCCGTAGACGTAGTAGGGCACGCGGTTGTCCACGGTTACGTGATAGATCTGCGCGATCGGGAGCTGCACGTGCAGCCACGTGCGCGCCCGCGTCGTAGAGATCTGCACGCCGCCGTCGTTCGCGACCGCCATCCGGTTGGCGTTGGTGGGGTCGATCCACATGTCGTGGTTGTCGCCGCCGGGCGCCGTCATGGGCGGGCCCTGCGCGGCGCCTCCGCGGCCGCCGCCGCCACCACCACCACCACCGCGTCCGCCGCGACCGCCACCGCCCGCCGGCGCCGCACCACCCGCGCCGCCGCGCCCGCCTTCCATCACGCTCACGCCGCCGTCCATGGTCCGGCTGAACGACGCACACAGAAAATAGGCTTCGTCGGGATTGTCAGTGGAGACCGTCACGCGCGTGTAGTACGGCTGGCGGCACGCGAGGTTACGGTCGTAGCTCACGACTTTCCACGTCGCCCCGCCATCCTCGGATCGCCACAGCTCGCCGTTGTCCGTGGGCTGCCCGTTCACGGGGACGCCGTCACCCGTCTCGATGAGCGCGTAGACGCGGTTGGGATTCGAGCGCGAGACGGCGAGCCCGATCTTACCGACGTCGTGCACCGGGAGGCCGTTGCCCTTGAGGCGCGTCCACGTGCTGCCGCCATCGGTGGACTTGAAGATGCCGCTCCCCGGCCCGCCGCTCGTGCGGCCCCACGTGTGGAGCTCGAGCTGCCACGCGGCCGCGAACAGGACCTGCCGGTTCGCCGCGTTCATCTGCACGTCGATGGCGCCCGTGTGCTCGTCCACGAAGAGCACGCGCTGCCACGTCTTCCCACCGTCCTGCGTACGGTAGACGCCGCGCTCCTGCTGCGGTCCGTAGCTGTGCCCCTGCGCCGCGACAAAGACGATGTCGGGGTTCGTCGGGTCGATCACGACGCGGCCGATGCGCCCCGTGGCCTCGAGTCCCATGTGGGTCCAGGTGCGCCCCGCGTCGGTGGACTTGTAGACGCCGTTGCCGATTGATATATGGCTCCGGATCCACGGCTCGCCCGTCCCCGCCCACACGACGTCGGCGTTCGACGGCGCCACGGCAAGCGCGCCGATGGACGATACGTTCTGGTCGTCGAAGATCGCCGACCAGTGAATGCCGCCGTCGGTCGTCTTCCAGATCCCACCCGACGCCGCGCCCGCGTAGTAGACGTTCGGGTCACCCGGGACGCCGGCGATCGAGGCAACGCGATTTCCCACAGGCCCGACGTATCGGTATCGGAGCTGCGAGACCATCGAAGGGTCGAAGGCGATAGACTGGGCGCTCGCGAGGGTGGAGGCGAGAACGAGCGTCGCTGCGGCGGTCGCGGAGCGGAGCGCGCGGCGGAGGGGGGAGTGGGGGTGCATGGAGGGCTCCTGAGGAAAAACGACAACTACTGAAGTGTCGAGGGCCGAGGGTGGGCTTGCACACCCTCGGCCCTCCAAGACTGCCTTACCTGGCAGGTTCCATCTTCCAGAACGCAATCCCGCCCGCCTGCTGGGACACGTCCACCGAGCCGACCTTCGCGAGCGCGCGGAGGTCGTACACGTCGACCTTGCCGGGCGCCGCGCCGACGCCCTCGCTGCTCACGAACGCGTACTTCGAGTCCGGCGTCACCGCGATGCCGTTGGCGATCGTCGTGGAGTTCTTGAGCTGCGCGAGGCTCTTGCCGGAGGCGAGGTCGAAGATCTCGAACATCCCCCCCTGCTTGAGCGTGGCGAGCAGGAGCTTCCCGTCCGGAGTCACCGCGAGGTTGTACGGGCCTCTCCCCGTCTTGATCCGGCGCGACACGTTCCACTGGTCCCGGTCCACCTCGAGGATCTCGTCGGCCTTGTTGCACGCGACGAAGATCTTCGCGCCGTCGAACGACGGCTGCGCCCAGGTCGGCGAGCAGCTGTTGGGCGCCATCTCGTGGCGCATCTCGCCCAGCACCGCGTAGCCCACCTGCGCGGGATCGTCCGTGGCCCCCTTGGAAATCTTGCGCGCGCCGTCGATCGCCATCTGGAGCATATGGTCGCCCATCGCAGGCAGCGGCCCCTCCTTCCCCTTGGCCACGGAAAACCGGCGCGACACCGCGAACTTGTGCAGGTCGATCTCGACGAGCTGGTCATCCATCATGCATCCGGAATACTGGAACGAGCCGGTCGGGTCGATGCGGCTCCCGTGCGGCATCGTGCAGGTAACGATGTGCGCCACTTCCGTGTTCGACGCCGTGTACACCGCCGAGATGGACGACGGGACCATGTCGCCGTGGAGGTTGAAGTTTGCCGAGAGGGTGTAGAGCCCGTCGGGCGTGACGTCGATGGACGCCGGGAAGTTCCCCAGGAGGATGGGCTCACCCACGAGCGTGTCGGGACCGGCCGCGAACTTCCAGAACTTGCCGTCGGGAAAGCCGTGTCCCGTGGTCATGTACATCCACTTGCCGTCGCGCGAGATGATGAGCCCGTGCGGGCCCTCCATCTCCGTCGGCAGCTCGCCGATGTTGATGGTCTTCTCGACCACCGCGCCGGCGGGGCCGAACCGGATGCGGTGCAGCTGGTCCGCCGACTCGGCGCCGACATACACCCAGTAGTCGTTCGTCGGTTTCTGGGGCGTGGCGGCCGGCGCGGCAGGCGCCGTCGATTGCTGCGCCCCGAGTCCGCCGGTCCCAACCAGGCAGATGACGGCGGCGGATGAGAGCAACGTCCAAACGTTGCGGGACAACCGGTTATTAGCCATCATGGGTGCAGTCTCCACCGGGGATGGTCCCGGCGATTCACCATCGTGAACCCCACCTGCAATCTCACCAGTCGTCATTGACGGGGAGTCAGTGATCATGAACGTAATGCGCACCGTCCGCTGCGTCACGCGCAACACCGCGGCACTCGCCCTTCTTACTGTCGCGCTCGCCGGAACGCTGGCGGCGCAAGGCAACCCGCCGCCACCGCCCGCGGGACGGGGAGGCGACCCGAACGCGCCCCCGATCGTCCGGATTGTCGCGACGCCGGCGACCCTGACCATCAAGGCGATGGAGACGGTGCCGCTGAAGGTGACCGGCTACGATGCCCAGGGGAATGTCACCAACTACCCGCTGCAGGTCGTGGGCCCGCGCAACGTCGTCTTCTACAACCAGCAAGACGGCACGCTGCGGGTCACCCAGGCCGGGAACTACACCGTGACGGCGACCTCGGGCGGACG
>Ga0137463_1000738_pt1 | contig 10964 bp, 14 predicted proteins | sample EasRivERMGT800_2_FD_102333 | JGI IMG/M metagenome (GOLD analysis project Ga0137463, IMG submission 102333) | Soil microbial communities from meander-bound floodplain in the East River, Colorado, USA - East River MetaG ERMGT800_2 | ecosystem: Environmental > Terrestrial > Soil > Floodplain ...
GGAGTGGATTCGTGCTCAAGATGGCTGCGGCCCCAAGATCCTCGAATACATCCGCCTGTTGCTGGCTCAACAAGATTTGACTCTGAAAAACGATAAGACGCCTGAACACTGGCGGGCGAATAAGGGCTCAGCCCGCGTCTGCGAAGTGCTCGGCAATGAGGAAATGGAAGATGACGACGGAAATGTAGCGGCGAAGGATCGCGGTGTTATCTGCCCGTTCACCGTCTTGATAGATACGGCCGAACAATCGCCATTCACCTTCCAAAATCTCCGCACCGACGCTGGCGATAACAATCGTCCGCTGATCGTGCCCACGCAATTCACGTCTCTCGGCCGCTTTCCAGATTCCCTAGGTGACTACTCTCTCGACTCGCCGCTCGGCGGCATCGGTCGCTGTCACGTCGAACGCAAGTCAATGCAGGACGCTCATTCAACGATCTTGGGATTCGCCCGCCGCGGTGAAGATGCCAGTCGTCGCGAGCGATTCGAGCGTGAACTTGAATTGTTGTCCGAAATGGAAGCCGGGCTCGTCGTCGTCGAATGCTCATTCACTCAGCTAATCGCCAACGCTCCGCAGTATGGCGTCAAAACAGCAGCCCAAAACGCCAAGACATTGTTTCGATCGGTGCTGTCCTACCGCCAGGATTACGGGGTTCAGTGGGAGTTTTGCGACGATCGACGGATGGCGGAGAAATACACATTTCACTGGTTAAGGCGCTGGCACGACAAACAAGTTGAAGCCAGGAAGGTGGAAATGAAAGAGGCGGAGAAGAGGCGACGGAGTTTGTTTCCTGATGTTACCGCAACGCCAGCCACACCGATTTTCGATTCTGAACTCGCATCAATTTAATAAGGACTTAACCCAATGCTCACGATGGAAATGCCTGACACTGCCGCCGAATACTGCATCCCATTCGACGCCGACTCCGCTCTCAACACGGTAGTCGGCACGGCTCAAACCGCTGCTGATTTGTTGGAGTTGGGGGAGGCGGAAGGTGGGGATGATGAAAACATAATCGCCGACGGTTCAACTCCGTCCAACCTGCCATCGCAAGATGGAATCCCACAGGCCACCGAAACCGGGGCGATTTCCTCCAACGGCAAGCCCGAGAAGAAAAAGCGAACTCGGAAGCCAAAAGCCGAAGCTCCGCCAGCGGATGGTGTCACTGCAACCGATCAGCCGGGACACTTATTTGACAGCGATGAGTTGACGAAAGACATAACATTGAACGTCTACGAACCGCTCCCACAAAAACCAGAGCCATCCGAACACGACAAGCGAATCACCGAACAACTCGCCAAGATTGAAACCTCCCGCTCAACTCGCTCGATGGAAATCGCCCGCGTCGAAGCTGATTGCCTGCAATGCTTCATGGCCATCGCGGAGGCAGAGGGAGTGATTGAAGAGGCGAAAGGTGTGTTGAAATTTCAACGCGAGATTATGGCGGCTCTGGCTGTCGAGCTTCGCGACTTGCGAAGGGGTGAAACGTGGCAGCCGAAGTTACCGCTATCCGATGGTCCGCCAGCGGTGGTTGAATTAACGGCACCTCCTCCACTGCCGCCAGTCCCCGCTAATTTCTACCCCGACGCCTGGCGGTCAGCTTCCGTTAACGAACTCGGACTGACCGAATCACTTGCCAACTCCATCCGCGAAGGTACGCCCACCATCGGCGAGCTGGCCGATCGCATCGGTGAAATCAATCAGGGCCGTGCCAAATGGCATAAGGGCGTGGGGGCGGCGAAGCGGACGCTGGTTGAGGATGCGTTGAATAAGTGGCTCAACGCGAATCGTGATTCGGCACAGATCAAAGCGGAATGCAGTCAGCCGGCAGACAATCAGACCGCACCCTCATCCGGTGGCGGTACTCCTACGCCAGCGCAGTCTGTGGAGACTCAATCGCCCTCCAGTCTGCCGGCTGCTGTTTCTGAAATTGAGCAAACCGACGACGAAGCTGACGCCGCCCTAATTGCTCGTGCCGCCGCTCTGAACAATGGCAAGCCGAATTGTTTCGCACCTTCCACTCCGACCAGCAAGGCGTGGCAATCAGGCTATGAGCAATACGGCCACATGATTGAGGGCCGCGAGCAGGAAATAACCGACTGCCCGTACATCCCCGGCGACGAATGCGATGACTGGCTACGTGGCTTTATGTCCGCCAGGGCGTTGAAAGATTTCCCGGATGCAGTTGAGGCGGAGAATGTAGAGGAATCGAAGCCTGCCACAACACCGCAAACCTCTCCAATCATCTTCGACAGCCTGGACGACATCTAATGGAAACCACCCACTTTCAAATTGGCGACAAGGTTAGCAAAGTCGGCGGCGACTACCGTTTCGACGGGATTGTTGTTGCCGCATTTCAAAAACTCAGCGGCGTAACTCGATACGTCGTAGAGGATGATCGCGGCATCCTGCACATCTACTCGGATAAGAATTTGAAGATTACCGAGATCGGGAAGTTCTGACGACGGAATGAATTTAGTTCGCCAAGGATGAAGGGAGTCGTGGCAGTTGGGAAAGAAAAAGAAGGCGAGCGGCAGCAACGGCCACTCGTTTTACACATCCGAGTCAGTGAAGCCTATCGCAAATGGTCGATGGCCTGGCATTTTGTCGGCCATCGGCGGCATTCCGTCGCATGTTTTGGACGGCAAGCATCACCCATGCCCTAAGAGCGGGTGTGCCTCTCGTACTGATGCGTTTCGTTTTAGCGATATGGACGGGGATGGCTCTGCGATTTGCAACCAATGTGGCAAGTTCGGGAACGGATTTGACGTTCTGGTTTGGATCACTGGTCATAAGTTCTATGAAGTTGTGGTGATGGTCGCCGAACACTTGGGCGTACCACCTAGCAATAACAATACCAATCACAAATCGAATGGAAAGCCCGACGCCGACCCTGTTGAGAAACTAACCTTCATTGATTGGGATGAAGGCAACGAGCTACTAGCCGCCTATTGGTGTACTCACAAAAAGCCAATCATGGTCGCCGCCATCAAAACGTGCGGCGGCCGCATTGCTGACTATGAATACTTCGGCACGAAGCTCCACGTTATCGCGATACCGATTTGGGGTGAGAACTTAACAGCCGAGAAGCCGGTCGGATGGTCGCTGTACAACCTCACTGGCGGCACACTGCCAGGTCCAAAAGGAAGGCCTGTCAAGATCAAACTGACTTACGGAAGCACCAAGCCAGGGCTCATGGGGCCGGTCGATCAACTCGCCGCGGCGACTGACGTTTGGAAGCTGGAAGGCCCGAGTGACTTGCTGGCGTTCTATTCACTGGCGGACATTCCGACCGGCGTTGTTGCCGTCACCAACAAGAGCGGAGCAGGTGAGAAGCCGGCCGAGTGGATGATAAAACTATTAGCCGAGAAGCGGGTTTATGTATTGCACGATGCGGATGAGCCGGGACAGCGGGGGGCAGTTGGTCATCGCGACGAAAAAAAGAAGTGGCACCGCGGATGGTGTGGATACGCTCACGGGACGGCCGCCGCGGTGATGAACGTCGCTTTACCGTATCCAGTGACCGATACCAACGGCAAAGATTTGCGGGATTTTCTAGGGGAGATACCAGCGTGATGGAATCATTCTCCCCAGCCCTTAGCTACTCCCAGCTTCTCACGATCACCAGCACGCCATACGTGCCGACAGAGCCCGAGGAGCTTTCTGGCGTTGACCTAGAGCAAGAGAAACGGGCTTCCATCAACGAATCTGACGACGACCCCCACCGCCTCGCCCGCGTCAACCTCGAACGCTACGGAGAGTCTGACGGTGCAGCTATCCGCTACTGGCGTTCGGAGTGGTACACCTGGAAGCCGTCGCGGGCCTGCTACCGATTGATCGACGAAAACGAATTAAAGGCCAAACTAACCGAGTCAATCCGCTCTGAATTTGAGAAATGCTGGGCGGAGAAGATGGAGCGATATGAGGAGCGGTTAAAGGCCGGGACCATCGACGATGATGAAATGCCGCCGCAGGTTCAAAAGGTAGGCAAGCAGCTCGTTACAAACGTCCTGGCCGCGATGGCGTCAATGACCTACATCCCATTCTCGGTCGATCCGATGACGTGGATCGACAGCGACACCGACACCCGCGAGCGGCGAAATTATATCGGGATGCTGAATGGGGTGATCGACCTAGACGCCCTATTAGAAGACAAGCCGGCCGAAGATTGCATCCTTCCCCATTCCTCGAATTGGTTTTCAACCATCCGGCTCCCATACGCATTCGACCCAAAGGCTACCTGCCCCAAGTTCGACGCATTTTTAGAGAAGAATTTGGAGATGGACCCCGAGCGAATCAAGCGACTCCAAGAGTGGGCTGGCTATTGCCTGCTTCCCGACACTGGGCAGCAAAAATTTCTGTCGATGGAGGGCCACGGATCGAACGGAAAGTCGGTGTTTTGCGCCGCACTGGTCGCCATGCTCGGCATTGAAAACTGCTCCCACATCAGCCTCGAAAGGTTTGGGGAGCGATTTGAGAGAACCGAAACGCTGGGAAAATTGGTCAATGTTTGTGCCGACGTCGGCGAGATCGACCGCGTTGCTGAAGGGCTTCTAAAGTCATTCACCAGCGGCGACACCATGTTCTTTGACCGCAAGCACGTCAAGGGACTGTCGTGCATCCCGACCGCCCGCCTCGTTCTTTGCTGGAACAACCGCCCGCGGCTGGCCGACAAGTCTGATGGTATCTGGCGGCGAATGCTGCTGGTCCCCTGGCGGATTGAGGTTAGCGAAAAAGAGCGGACACCAAACATGGACAAGCCGTGGTGGTGGGAGAAGTCTGGCGAGCTTCCAGGGATATTCCGGTGGGCCATAATCGGGCTCCATCGCCTCCGCAATCAGGGTCGATTTACCGACTCAAAACTGAGCGACGAAGCCTCCGAGGATTACCGCAACGAGTCAAATCCGGCCCGCGAATTCCTCCGCGATCACTTCGTAACATCAGAATCATCAATACGATGTTCGATGGTGTATCACTTTTACTGCTTGTGGTGCAAGCAAACCGGACACGAACCGATGGGGGATCGGATGTTTGGCCGGGAAGTTAAGCGGGCTTTCCGCGGAGTGTCCAGAGACAGAGCCAGGGCCGGTGAGGCTCTGCAATGGCGATACAAAGGTCTTTCATTCGCTTGCACAGAAATTTACGGCCAGAAAACAGACGAGTCGAATTTTTGAAACCAATGTTCCTAAGGTGGTTCCCGTTATGTTCCTGTCAAAGTTCCCATTTGTAAGTCCTTTCATAGCAACACTGTTCCTATTGTTCCTATGTATTTCTATTACTTAATACATGAAAGGAATAATAAGATAGAAGAATGTAGGGACAAGAATATATGTATATGAGAATAGCAAGAAGGGGATTCATTAGGAACAACAGGAACAAACGGCGATTTTTTTACGCAAGTCGTTAACAGAAAAGCACTTATATCAAAAGCGACTAACAGGAACACAACAGGAACAGGTTTATGGGGATGCTTTCGGAAATTTTGAGCACGGAAAAACCAATTGCGGTTTTCGTTTCGACGTCTCCGACGCCATCGGCCGCAGTTCAGTCCGAGCGATCAACCACACTGGCGGATCAGCCCGCGGCGGACTCATGGCCGCACGCCACCATCCCTCCCCCGATCGCCTGCCCCATTTGCGACTGCTCGGCAATTTGGAGCTCGATCTACGAGCCCACCACGTTCAAGTGCTGCGACTGCGACCCGCCACCTGGCGGAAACCTCGCCTGGCACCATCAACGCGGCGGATGGGCGTTTGTGGGGCGTAGGATCGTTTTGGTTGAGGATGTGAATGGGAGGCTTGAGTGGGAGAATTTTCCGCGACTCGGTGCTGAGAGCCAGCCGGGCAATCAGAGCAAGCGATCGTCCACCGTCACCGCGAATTCACCAAACCCTGGCGGAATCACCTACTGGCCGCGGCTGAAAAACGATTCATCAACGCGAGAGTTTCGGTCGCATCCAAAACCTCATGTCCCGCCCTCGGTCACCGACACTCGCCGCAAATGTCCAAATTGCAAATCGCGGTTCATCCTCCCCGAGCTTCGTACGATGACGGGTGAGCAATGTTGGGAGTGCTGGTCGATGGCAGTGATGTGATCAGGTTTATTACTTTGACCGGACCATGAAAAACTAAAACCAAAAACCCCAACCCCCAACCGGAGAACAGCGATGAGTGAAGTGCGAGTGAGCTACCGAACCGAAGAACTTCAGCTTGAAGATGGAGTACTGGGGCCGAGTTGGCGGGTGAGATGAAACCATGAACATCATATTTCTGGATATTGATGGCGTGCTAAACGATTTTGAGAAGTCGTGGCGCGAAGTGCCGGATTACTGCCCTGACATCGTGCCTCGATGCGTTGTGAATCTGAATAAGATCATTCGCGCATCCGAGGCGAAATTGGTTCTGTCGTCGTCATGGAAAGATTTGATAACCCAAGGCCACATGAGCGTGTACGGATTCGAGAGGCTCTTGCAGACGCATGGCGTTCAATCGTTCCTACTGGCTCACACTCCGCACCTTTCAGGCGAGCGATGGAACGAAATTGCCGCATGGCTGAGGGAGCCGTGGCAGGTGAACAAACAGAAGGTGAGTATCGACCGCTATTGCATCTTGGACGATTACGGCGATGCCTTTGGTGGACGCCCTGGTGTGAAGACTAGCGGGAGCGTTGGTTTGACCGAGGCTGACGCGGATTTGGCGATTGAGATTTTGGTTGGCGGGTGAGATTTTAACTCTAACTGTGGAGGGATTTTGGCGATGAGGCAGCAAACTGAAACGTGGCATACGCTTGAGGTTCGCGACAAGACGAATTTGATTTTCCGCCCCGCTTCGGCAGGCATGTACAGAGAGGCGAACCTTCTGGCAAACGATGGACTGCTTGAGCGGTCAATGCAAAAGGCGTGCGACATCCATATCGAGAACTACGGCAACATGCACGGCGTCACGTTCAGGATCGTCACGAAGACAACGACCGTAAGCGGGTTTGGACCGTGGGAAGATTTAACAACAGCCAAGTAGCCCCGCCGAGTAATCGGCGTGGGGCCGGCTGAGGGTGGTTTTAGGTGGATGAAACAAGGAGGCACGGATGGGACGGCCAGCACGGAAGATATTCAAAACTTTTAACCGCCGAATGCGGAAGGAAACCGCGCACATCCAGGGCGTGCCGGTGAAGTTCTACCGCAAGGGGCGTAAGTGGTACTGGCGTGTGATTGGGGCCGACGTGCGGGTTGACAAGGGGGAGTGAAATGGGATTTTACGAATGCGTCAAATGCAAAGGGTGGGGTATTGTTGGCTGGCTGTTCTGGGCAAGGGACTGCCCGCGATGCAGCGGCAGCGGGCGTGAGTCGGCACCAAAGAACGCGCTGCGATGCCTGCCGCCTCCACCTCCACCACGCAAAAAGTGATTGACACACAATTACCCTAGCCTTACCATGTTGGCATTGCGGGACTTGGGTGATTTCACCCGGTCGCGTACTCCCTTGCGTCACTAATCGGACGCATTGAGCGCCTTGGTTTGCAGGGCGCGTTGCAGCTTAACGCTGTGGCGCGTCGTGCCATCTTTTGACCGGCGACTCCGCAGCGAAACCGATAAAAGGATTTCGCCCGTGGCCATTGCCCCTCAATCTCTTGCGGCCCACATTGCCGCCGCTCCAATCGCAGCACCGACCGCCAATATCTTCGGCTGGCTGATGTCGGCAATCTCCGTGTGGCTGGCCAGTATCCGCGAGTATCTGCTGCAAAATGCCGACCCGCGGAAGCTGATCGACACGCCAGAGGAGCGTGCTGCCATTGAGGCAAAGGCAATCGCCGGGTTTGACAAGCTCGCCAGGCCACCGCTGGTTGCTAAGTTCGGCGACGTGATGGCAGCGATGATTCTCGCCCAGATCGAGCCAGGGCTTGCCAAGCTGCTCGATCAAATGCTGGTGTCGCTATCGCACACGCTTCCGCCTTCGCCTCCGCCTCCCCCGGTGACGCTATGACAAAGCTCTGGCAAATGTCCAGCCTGGTTCTGCTTGCCGTCATCGCGGCTAGTTGCGGTGAGGCTGCTGCGCCGACAAAGCCCACGCCGGTTCAAGTGCCGAGCGTCCAGACGATTCAGGCTGACGGAACTGGCTACCTGATTATCAACGTAGGCAGCAATTCGATCCTGCTGTCGGTGAGCAGTGCGGGCGTTACGCAGTTGCCGGCAACGGTGGTGAATGTCGGACCAACGCCAACGCCGGGGCCAAATCCGCCACCGCAACCATCGCCTCTATCCGCCCGCGGAATCCTCTTTCGCGATGCCGCACTTAAAGCCACCGCCGACCAATCACGTGCAGCGACCGCGCAAAAGCTGGCGTTCGGCTACCTGAACACCGTCACGCGGCCATACGCCGACGCCGACGCAATGAAGGCCGATGTGGGCAAGGTTGGCGATGATTCAATCCCCATTGCCGCGGCTCCCGCGTGGGTTCCCTTTCGCATCGAACTCGCAGCCCAATGGGACAGGCTCAGACAAGTCCCAAGTTCAACCGTCGCCGATTACCAAGCCTTGCTACGTGATGCCTCTGCCGGACTCACCGCCTCTTACACGCCGTAGCCCATGCCTGATACCTGGACATGCCCAGACACGGGCAAAAGCTTTCCAACCGGAGCCAGCCCGACTCCGCGTAATCTGCTGGCGAAGGCCGTTCCGTTTTATGCGCCGATAGCCACCCCACCGGAGCATGTAGCTTACGTGCCGCGGTATCGGAGTATGTTCGGAAATGATCGTTTTGGGTGCTGCGTTTCGAGCGAAGAATTTTTCGCCAAGACGTGCGTGAACCCGGAACTATTCAACTCACAAGCAATCCTCGACAAGCTCGAAACGCTTTGCATTGCTTGGGCACGTTCTCACGGCGTCTTGAATGGAGCATCGCTCGATTACGTTCTGGATGCGATGGCTGAACGTGGTTTTCAGCTTGACTCGCAGTTATTCAATGACGGGCCGAAGCTCGCAGTCGATTACACCAATGAGGCGGTGTTAAAAGCAGCCATCGCTCAAGGCCCAGTCAAACTCGCGATTGGTTCTAGTGCTCTGCCGGGCGGGGCCGGAAGCCAAGACGGCTACTACGCGCTGACCAGCCGCAACTACAGCAGTGACCATTCCACAACGCTCTGCGGCTACGGTACGGTTGAGTATTGCTACGCCGCCTTGAATCTGCCAGTCCCTTCCGCGATCACGGCCGGCACGCCTGGTTATCTGCATTACACGTGGCGCACGATCGGATTTGTAACTCAGAACTGGGTCGATGGAGCGACGGACGAAGCGTGGGTTCGCAACCCGACGACGGTTGGCATTCCACCGCTCACGCCGCCAGTGCCGCCTAAGCCACCTGAACCACCGCCGATTACGGGCACGATCTACGCCGAGCAAGTTGGTTCCGCTATCGCCATTCGTGGCGGATTCACAACGGCTGAAAACTTTAAGTACATCATCATCCCGAATGGGGATGGATCGTATCGAGTGGTTCCAGCGACGGTGTTTCTCTAATGCTCATCGCCCTCATCATCGCCGCCCTATGCTTCGCTCGCCCTCTCGCCATGTACCTATGGCGTGACCGGAACGGCGTGAGAACCAACTACACGGCCATCGCCATTGCCTTGGCATGTTTGATTTTGGTGTCGATCACAACTGTCGCTGCATTCGGGGCCGACCCTTACCAGCCCGAAACGATGGCGTTTATCACCGCCTGGAATGCTGGCTGGGCCACGCGAGGACAGGACGTTCCAAATCCTTACCCGGATTCACGGCCTACCGAGCGAAAGGCATGGGACGCGGCGCGGGCATACACCAACTGGAGCAACCCAATGCCCGAAGTAACCCCGAAGCCGCGCGACCCGCTGGCGAATGCCCAGCCGAACATATTCGCCCTCTGTCAGCGGTGTAGCCACTTCACAGTTGAGGATCGAGAAGGTTCTCGGCTTGGCAGGGAATGCACGAACTGCGGGGCTGAGTACCGGAAGGAGGTGACGACATGAGCCTCACAGCCTGCCCCATCTGTGGCAAAGATGAGCGAAATCACAAATGCAATCCGAAGACACTTGCCGCAATCGACAGAACCATGAAGCAAGAGCGAGACGTGCCGCAACAGCCGTCGTTTCGCGAAAGATTGGCGACCGGGTTTTTTATGTTGAGTCTTAACGAGAGGTAATCAAATGCACTACCGAAACGGCCGCGAGGCAAAAAACGGCGACAAGATTGTCCAGATTGGCGGCTACGGCACGAGCGCACAGATCACCGCTGTGGGCGTGCTGTATGACGCAAAGGCTGGCAACGATTACTGCAATGGCAACATTGCCCCGATTCAATCGCCGGGCACCACGGCGTGCATGTGCGACTGCCTGCATGTTGACGACTTGGCGGAACTTCTAACAGAGAAGGGGCTCGATAAGCGTCCCGAAGGTAAGTAATTGGTCCAGCAACATTCAACCCCGAAAGGCAGGTGATTCCTTGTTCCGACTCTTGATTGTTTGTGCCGCGATGGCTTTATGCTTCGCGGCTGTTCCGTCTGCTGAGGCGTGCCCAGGTGGCAAGTTGATTCGCGGTACTGCCAAGGGCGTGAAGTTTATCGCGCAGCATCGCCCGAAGCTGCTGCCACGAAATCGCAACTAATCATGTCCCTCATTCGCCGATGGTGGACGAGGTTCAAAAACAAAATGGCAATCGAATTTTTACAACCCGATTCCGTAGCGGCAGCGAAAATCATCGCCAAGTCGATTGACGGATTTACCAAGCAGCTCGAAAGGAGCACAGCCATCATGTCTGAGACAGTTAAGAAATCAACGGCAGAAATCAAAGCGGAACTTGCGGAGGCAGCGAAATCGCTCGATGGTCTTTCCGGCGACGTAACTCGCCTAACGGAAGCACTCACGATTTTGCAGGCTTCGGAGGCATTGACCGACGACGACAATACGGCACTTGCCGAAGCCGTGGACGCTGCGAA
>Ga0137463_1000739_pt1 | contig 10960 bp, 10 predicted proteins | sample EasRivERMGT800_2_FD_102333 | JGI IMG/M metagenome (GOLD analysis project Ga0137463, IMG submission 102333) | Soil microbial communities from meander-bound floodplain in the East River, Colorado, USA - East River MetaG ERMGT800_2 | ecosystem: Environmental > Terrestrial > Soil > Floodplain ...
ATGGGTGCCATGCCAACTACTGTCGCTTACGCCGCAGCCTGCGAAGAAACCGCCAGTCGGATCGGTACCGGCATCTTCCGCGGCGGTTATCCAGTCCCCAGGGTCGGAGGGGTCGACATCGCGGCCATCGCCATCGTTTGCTGTGAGAAAGACCCCCGTTGCATCCTGCGACACAAAGTCATAACCCGGAACCGTGCGCCCGACGAGATCGACATGGTTCGGCCGAATCCCGGTATCAATCACCGCCACCACCACGCTGGCAGCGCCAGTGGTGATGTCCCAGGCCCCCGGCAGATTGGCCCCACCGACTTCCGCCGTTGACTCCTTGTAGTGCCACTGGTTGGTGTACTGCGGATCGTTGGGGACGAGCATCGGGAACAAGCGCCGGTCCGGCTCGGCATATTCAACGCTGGGATCGGCGTTCAATCTGACCGCAACGGCCTGCGCCTCTGCTACCGTCATGCGGTGCGGCAGTTTCAATACATGAGCGTCGCCGGACATCGGGCGGAAGTGCTGTAGCGTGACCCCCGCGGCCGCATTGAGGGTCCTCATGTGGCCGGCGCTTAGTATCTGAGCCCGAGCGGTCTGTGGATCGCGCAGCTTGACGATCAGCTGGTCGGTGAAGTCATAAAGTGGGCTTGATGGCGCCTGGGTCGCATCACGCGAGCCACGAGCTTGGCTCGGGTGCAACGGCGCCAGCGCCAGGCTCATCACCCCGGCGACAATCAGCAATTTTCCCGTCTTAAGCCATATCTTTTTCATTGCATTGTCCCCCCCATATGTCGCATTGGTCGGTCGGGCTCCACGTATTCTATATCCTGTCTTTTCCCCAACCGCCCAATGATTCGATCGAACTCCGCGCCGTCAACTGGTTTTTCCGGGCGCAGCACGTGTGCCCCACCGGACATCGGGCGAACATATATCAGTGCGGCGCCGGCGTCACGGCTGATCTCGTCTAAAAGATGCGACTGCGACGGATCCAGGCGAGGATCGCGAAACTTGATAATGATTTGCGCTGCCCGGAGTAGGGCCATGGATGACTTTGGCGGGGTTACATCAGCTCCGCCTTGGGTGCGTTGGGCACACGCGGGTAAAACACCCATTGCACCGGTTAGGAAAATTAACAGAGATATTGGAATATTAGGAAGGACGTGCATTTTCATTTTTCTCGCCCCACAAAGAACAACGCCCTAGATTCGGTCCGGATCTCGATCCTATGCCGGCCTTTTAGCGACCCCTCTCTCAAGACCCGGCGGGGCAACGCTACTCACCCGGTTACCCCTAAATCGGCACCGTCCATGCAAACGGCCTCGAGACTCCCGCTCCCCCGATGCCCATCGCCTGCAGCAGCGGCTCGAGGTCCTTGCGCTCGGCCGCGGCCTCCGCGATGCCGCGCAACTGCACGATTCGCGGCTGCGCCGCGCGCCACTCGCCTCCGCCGGTGAGGCGCAGATCCCCGCGCAGGGTCGCGAGCCTCAGCTCCGCGCGCTCGCCGCTCCCTGTGATCTGCAGCCGGTAGTCGCCGAGCCGCCGCGTCTGCAGCACCCCCGCTTCGAGCCATTCGACGGTCGCTGCGCCGACTACGCCGGCTCCGCCGATTTCGACGGAATCGGCCCGCACGCGCAAGCGTCCTTCGGGCTTTGCAAGAGCGGCCGCGGGGACCCCGGTTTCGAGCAGGGCCGCGGGAGCGTCGGCCTCGACGTTCTGCAGACGCACGCTCCCTGCGCCCAGGCTCACGCTCGCGCGCAGCCGGGTCTCGGGCGCGACGCCGGACAGCGCGACGCTCAGCCGTCCGGTCAAGACCGACAGCGGATTGCAGCGCCACTCGAGATCGGCGATGCCGCGAAAAGCGCCGCCTGAGCGCAGCGCGAGCAAGCCGCTGCCCTTCCAGACGGTGCCTGCGGGCTCGCCCAGGGCAAGCGCTCCGCGGCTCGCGCGCTCGAGCGCGAAACCGAGCCAGGCGGCGGGCAGATTCGCCAGAAGAAAAACCAGATAGGCCCCGATGCCCAGAATGGCCAGCCGGACGCCGCGGCGGCGAAAAGCGCCGATCATGAGCCCTGTGCCCTCAACAGCAGCCGCGCGTTCACGGTGCCGGGATTGGCGTGCCGCTCCAGCGTCGCGCTTTCCGCGCGCACGCCCTGCTGCTGCAACTCGACCAGCCATGCCATCAGGGACGAGAACGGGGCGCCTTCGATCTGAACGCGCACGGCGCTCGCGCCCTCGGCATCGACGCGCTTCAGCTGCTCGCGCAAGCCGTGCCGCTCGGCCGCCTGTCCGACCGCAGCGGCCGGGTTCGCCGGCGGCGCAACGCGCGGCGCGGCGCGCATGCTCGCTACGAGCGCGGCCTGCTCCTGCACGCGGACGAGCTGCGCCTTCGCCGAGGCGAGGCGCGCGCGCGCGTTGGCGAGACCGCTTTCGACCGGACTCCAGACGAGCAGATAGAAAAGCGCCGCCCCCAGAAATACGGCGAGCGCGGACGCGACCCGGCGCTCGCGCGCGCCGAGCGCCTTCCAGCGGGCGCGCCAGGGTTCGATCCAGGCGAAATTCATGACTTGCCCTGCCCGCGAGGCGCAGCCGCCGCGCGCACCCGCAGCCGCGCTTCGCCGCCCGCGCGCTGCACGTCGACGTCGAGCGATCGCGCCCGCAGGGTGCGCGCGAGGGACTCGGCGTCGGCCTCCGCCGCGGCGAGCCGGACGATCAGCTCGCGCCCGGCATATTCGATGCCTTGCACGCGCACGCGCGATTCGCGCTCGATCGTCGGCGCGGCCCGCGCCAGGAGGAAAAGCATGTCCCCGGGCGCGGCGATGCCGCTGCGCGCGCCCAGGTCCTCCAGGCCCCGCCGCATCTGCTCGGCAGGGTCGAGGATCGCGCGGGTTTCCGGAAAACTCTTCACGAGGAGCGCGCGCATTTCCTCCTCGGCCGCGTTCGCCGCCCGCGACAATCGCGCCCACTCGATCGCGTCCAGGGCGATCGTAGCGATGAGCCACGCCGCGAGCAGCCCCGCAGCCGGAACATAGGCGCGCTTGAGCGCCGCCATGCGTCCGCGCGGCGCGTATTGCTGCTGCAGCAGATCGAGCGGCGCCTCCGGAACGGCCGCGTCCCCGGGCCGCATCGGCTCCAGCGGCAGCCCCAGGGCCTCGCGCCACGCGGCGGAATCCAGCTCGGCCGGCGCGTCCACGAGCAGGATGCGCTCGGGCGCGCTCGACTCGGTCCGCGCTTCGGCGAGCGCGGCGTGCAGCCACGCCGGCGGCCGCGGTTCGGCCGGACCGCCCAATCCTGCGCGTGCGCCGCTGCGCAGCACGGTCTGCCCGTCGACGAACGCGAGCGTCCAGGCGCGATCGGCGAGCGGCAGCGACAAGGTCACCGGCGCGAGACGCGTCGGGGCGAGCCCGGCGGCCGCGAGCGCCGCGAGCCAGCTCTCCATGCGCTCGCGCCGCGTCACCGCCACCGCGAGCGCACCGTCCGCCTCCTGCGCAAAAGCGAAGTGCAGCCGCTCGGGGGGCTCGATCAACTGTTCTTCCAGAGCATAAGGCAGTGCCTGGACGATTTTCGCGGTGGATCGCGTCGGCAGGCGCGCGCGAAGGAGGAGCGTTTCCGCAGCCGGGGTCCACACGATGATGTTCTCGGCGGGTGCGAGTCCCTCGAGCCCGCGCTGGGCGCCCTCTTGCACCGCCCCCGCCGCGGCGACGCGGCGCCAGCGCAGCTCGGAGTCTTCGCCGGGCCAGTTCCGCGGCAACCACAGCTCGAGGCGGTCGCCACGCTTGCGTCGCCACGCTGCGGACAGCTCGAACCAGCTGCTCCTATGGAGATTCGTCGGGTTCATCCGATCCGATCAGGGGTTGCGGCCTGTGCCAGATCACGGTGGTGGTCTTGTCCGTCGCCGAGCGTTGAAGAAGCGCTTCGCTGTGGCGCTCGTGGCGCCCGATCGAGGTGTCGAGCGCGACCAGAAAATAGTCGCTTTTCACGCTCACTCCCCCGGCCGGCGGAGTCGGGCCGCGGGGCAGTTTCGACGTGAAATCGTTGAGGTTGTTGAACGGCTTGCCGAGCCGCTCGTCGGCGATGCGCTGGGCCGTCGGCAAATCCAGACCCTGCACCAGCGCCTGGAGCAACAGGGGCGATGCGGTGTTGACGTTGATGTCCGAAACCGCCGCGGGCGGCAGAACGGTCACGTAAGGCAGCAGCGCCGCAACGGCCTTGGCGTCGAATCCGCGCACCAGACGCAGCTCGTCGACGCTCGCCAGCGGCCGGTTGGCGGCGCGGTACGGCGGGTTGAGGTTGAGGTAGTCGACGTCCTCCGCGCCCCCGGGGAGCGCGTTGCTGTCCGGGTCGATCCAGTCGATGAGCGCATTGACCAGCAACGGATCGAGCCGCAGCGCCTCGAGCAGGCGCCCAAAAACGGCGATGTCCTTCGGGCTCTGCGCGTTGTTGCGCCAGACGCTGTTCAGGTTGAAGCGCGACTGGGCGTCCTCGATCGATACCTTGATGGTTCCCCCCTCGACGGGCAGGGTCGGCAGTCCCATCGCCCAGCTCTCGCCGAGATGGTCGATCGAGTTCTGCGCCGCGTCCTCGAGCAGCGCGAGGCTCGCCCAGTGCAGCGCGCCGCGGCGGAGCCAGTCGGTCGCGCCGCGGTCGGCGACGTTCTCCATTTGCCGGAACCAGATCTGGTGAGCGAAGGCGATCTGAGCCGCGATCGCCGCCGCGATCGCGACGATCATCATCGCGGTCACCAGGGCGATTCCTCTTTGCACGCGGGCGCCGTGCATCAGCTGTTCACCAGAAACAGGCGCTTGAAGCGGCCCACGCCCTTCACGGCGAGCGTGACTTCCATCGCTCGCGGCGGAACGTCGACGCCGCTCGTCGCCGTGGGCCAGGTATCGACCGATTCTCCGCTCGCTCCGTAGAAACGCAGCTCGAAAGCTTCGACGTCACCGAGCAGCGGCGCCTCGAGCGGCACGCTCACGGGGGCGCGATCGAGCACCGGCCAGGTGATGCGCAGCAGGCGCCCTTCCTTGAGGCGATAGGCGACGCGCTTCAGGTCCGGCTGCGCTCCGGCCCCATAGTTCAGCTCGCCCCCGCGCGTCAACTCCAGGCTCGGCTCGGCGAGCGCGCGCGGATCGAACGGCCGCCCCGCGAACGCCGGAAGCGCGAAGCCGCCTGCGTCGCGCACCCCGCGCGAGCGTGCGTGGGCTACGTCCTCGGAGATGCGCAGGAAAGCCTGCGACAGCTCCTGCCAGACCCGTTGCTCCTCGGTGAGCCGTCCGCGGTTGTCGAGCAGGCGGCCCAGTCCTGCGTACGCGAGGACGGCGAAAATCCCGAAGATCACGAGCGCCACCAAAAGCTCGATCAGCGTGAAGCCGGACAGGCGACCCGGAGCCTTCATCGGGACGGATCCGTCTGCGATCCGGGTCCCGTCGGCGGTGCTGCCTGCGTTCCCGTCTGTTCGACAAATCCGGTGAGCTTCGCCAGCGTCGAATCGGCTCCCGGCAGGAACACGCTCACCTCGACGCGCCGCATGCGGGCGGCGGGCGTCACGCCCGTCTCCTGGCGCCAGCGGAACGCGCGCCCGCCCATGTCGGCGTCACCCTCCTTCACGTCGAGCGCCGGCCATTCCTTGCGCAACTCGAGTTCGGCCAACCTGTCCTCGGCGACCCAGCGCGCGAGGGTGCGATCGCGCAGCGCCGCGGTGGTGTCGACCGCCGCGCCCAGACTGCGCGCGACCGCGGTCAGCGCGATCGCGAGCACGGCGAGCGCCACCAGGATCTCCACCAGCGTGAATCCCTGCGCCGAGCGCCGGACCGAATTCATGAGCCGGCCTGCGCGCGTATGGTCCCGTCGGGCGCGCCGACGACGCTCCAGCGCGCGCCGCCGCCGCCGAGAACGATGCGAAAAGCCGGCAGCTCGCCGCTCGGCAGGAACACCACCCCGTCCTGCGCGGCCTCCGCTGCGCCCTCGACCTGCAGCGCCTCGATCGCGATGCCCGGCGGGAGGCGCTGGGGACGCAGCAGCTCGTCCGCGCTCGCGACCTTGAGGCGGCCGTTGCGCTCCAGGCGCAGAAAGCGGTAAGTCTCGCGTCCGGCGCCGAAGGCGTATACCCGCCCCTGCAGGATCGCCTCCTCGCGGGCCGCACGCAGGAGCAGCGCGAGGCGCTCGCTCTCCTCGCGCACCACGTCGCCCGGCCCGCGCATGAGCTGCGCGCCGGCGAGGCCGACGATCACGACGATGATCGCCACGACCACCAGCAGCTCGATCAGCGTGAATCCGAGAGCTTGCCCGCGCGCCGCGCGCATGCGCACTACTGCCACGACCCGATGTCGGCGTCGAAGCCCTCGCCGCCGGGCTTCTTGTCGGCGCCGAGCGAGAACACGTCGACCTCGCCGCGAATGCCGGGATTGAGATACTGGTACTCGGTGCCCCAGGCATCGGTGGGCAGCTTGTCCAGGTAGCCGCCCGACTTCCAGTTGCGCGGGATTTCTCCGCGCTCGGGTTTTTTCACCAGCGCCGCGAGGCCCTGGTCGGTGCTCGGATACGTGCCGTTGTCCAGGCGGTAGAGCTTCAACGCCCCCATGACCGCCTGAATGTCCGCCCGCGCCGCCGTCGCCCGCGCCTGGTCGGGACGGTCCATCACGCGCGGCACGATCAAGGCCGCGAGAATGCCGAGAATCGTGATGACCACCAGAATCTCGATCAGGGTGAAGCCGCGGGCGCGGCGCAAGCTTGCGTAAGCGTTCGTCATAGACATTCCCTAGCGTACCAGCTGGTTCATTTCGAATATAGGCAAAAGTATCGCCACCACCACGAAGAGCACGATCGCTCCCATGGCGAGGATGAGCAAAGGCTCGAGGAGCGCCGTCAGTCCGCGGATCCAGTTCTCCAGCTCCCGCGACTGCGCCTCCGCCGCGCGGGCGAGCATGGTGTCCAGGCGTCCGGTCGCCTCGCCGCTCGCGATCAGGTGGATGACGAGCGGCGGAAAGAGCTTCGCCGCGCCCAGAGCCGGAGCGAGCGCGCCGCCTTCGCGCACGCGCCGCACCGCTTCGTCCACCGCGGCGCGCATCGGCAGATTGGTGAGCACCGCCGCGGCCGACTGGAGCGAAGCGAGCAGCGGCACGCCGCTCGCGGTGAGAATGCCCAGCGTATCGGCGAAGCGCGCGGCGTTGACGCCGCGGATGAGCCGCCCCGCGAGCGGCAGCCGCAGGAGCCAGGCGTGCCAGCGCCGCCGCCGCGCCTCGTCGCGCAGCAGGAACCTTCCCGCGACGACTGCGACGACGAGCCCGGCGAGCCAAAATGCGCCGCTCGCGCGGACGAAATCGCTCATCGCGATGAGGATGCGGGTCACCAGAGGCAGCGCCTGGCCGAGATTGGCGAAGACGCGCGTCACCTGCGGCACGACGTAGACGAGCAAGAGCCCGACCACGGCGATCGCCACCACCGTCACCAGCGCCGGATAGATGAAAGCGATCATGACCTTGTCGCGCAGGCTTTCGCGGTTCTCGGTGTAGTCGGCGAGGCGCTCGAGCACATCGCCCAGGCGCCCCGAGTGCTCGCCCGCCTCGATCATGGCGCGATAAATCTGCGGAAACGCGCCGGGGAACTCGGCCAGGCTGTGCGACAGAGACTGGCCCTCGAGCACGCGCGCCCGCACGGCAGCGAGGAGCCTGCTCGCCCCCGGTGAATCGCTTTGTTCGATGAGAACGTTCAGGCATTCCTCGATGGTGAGCCCGGCGCCAACGAGCGTGGCGAACTGGCGCGTAACCAGAGCCAGTCCCCGCCGCGACAGCCCGGGGCGAGAGAAGCGCTCGCGCAGCCCGGATTGCGCCGCCGTGGCGCGAATGCCTTCCACCGCGAGCGGCGCAAGGCCCCGTTCGCGCAGGAGCGATCTCGCCTGGCGCTCGGTGTCGGCCTCGATCACTCCGCGCGTCTCGCGTCCCTTTGCGTCCAGCGCGCTGTATTCGTAACCCGACATACCGGTGCGGATGCCTGCTTTACTCGCGCCTCAATCGCGACCCATCGCGACTCATTCTCGACTCATTCTCGACTCATTCCCGAGATACGCGCAGCACTTCCTCGAGGCTGGTTTCGCCGGCACGCACCCAGCGCAATCCATCATCGCGCAGACCCTTCATCCCGCCGCGGCGCGCGTGCTCGCGCAAGTCTGCCTCGGCCGCGCGACCGTGGATCAGGCGCCGGGACTCGTCGTCGATCAGCAGCAGCTCGAAAATCCCGCTGCGGCCCTGATAGCCCGTAAATGTGCAGGCCTCGCAGCCCGCTGCCGTGAACAAGGCCTCGACGTTGCCGCCGCCGTTTCCGTTCGCGAGCAAGCCGCGCTCCGCGGCATCCGGCGCGTGCGGCCGCCGGCACGCCGGGCACAGGCGCCGCACCAGCCGCTGGGCGAGCACGCCCAAGAGGCTGGACGCTACGAGGAAAGGCTCGATGCCCATGTCCACGAGGCGCACGACCGCCCCGGCGGCATCGTTGGTATGCAAGGTCGCAAGGACGAGGTGGCCAGTGAGGCTCGCCTGCACCGCGATCTGGGCGGTCTCCAGGTCGCGGATCTCGCCGATCATGACCACGTCCGGATCCTGGCGCAGGATGGCGCGCAGCGCGCGCGCAAAGGTCAGCTCGATGCGCGGGTTGACCTGGGTCTGGCCGACGCCGTCGAGGTCGTATTCGATCGGGTCCTCGACGGTGACGATGTTGGTGCTCTTGGCGTCGAGCTGGCTGAGCGCGGCGTAGAGCGTGGTTGTTTTTCCGGAGCCGGTGGGGCCGGTCACCAGGATGATGCCGTGCGGCTGCTTAATCAGCTCGCGCAGCGTGACGAGCGTCGTCTCGGCCATGCCGAGGCCCGTGAGGTCCAATCTCCCCGCCTGCTTGTCGAGCAACCTGAGCACCACGCGCTCGCCGTGCGCGGTGGGGAGTATCGAGACGCGAACGTCCACCGGTCGGCCGGCGAGTCGCAGCGCAATGCGTCCGTCCTGCGGCTGGCGCTTCTCGGCGATGTCCAGCCGCGCCATGATCTTGATGCGCGACACGATCACCCCGTGCGCGGCTTGCGGCGGCTCGATCACGTCGCGCAGCATCCCGTCCCTGCGGAAGCGCACCACCGAACGCTGGTCGAAGGCTTCGATGTGGATGTCGGAGGCGCCCTCGCGCACCGCTTGCGAGAAAAGGGCGTTGATGAGCCGCACGATCGGCGCGTCGTCCTCGCTTTCCAGGAGATCGGCGACCTTAGGGAGATTCTCGGCGAGCGCCACGAGATCAGGGTTCGCGTCCATATCGGTTACGATGTCTGCCGCGTGCGAGGCGCCGCGCTCGTAGGCGCGGGCGAGCGCCGCTTCGAAAGCCTCAGGGTTCAGCTCTCTCATCGAAAGCACCCCTCCGAGCACGCGCTGAACCTCGGCGAGAACGCCGGCGCGCACTCCGGGCCGCACCCACAGCTCGAATCCGTTTTCCGATTGCCGCGCGCTGATCACCCCGTGCCGCTTGGCGAACGCGTAGGGCAGGCGCTCGACAGTCTGCGCGTCGGGCGTGAGGGGGTTCGAAGACATGTCCATGCGCTCAGGGCCTCGCCGGCGCCGGGCTTGCTCCCGCGTCGGGCTGCTTCGCAGGCGCCGCCGGAGAATCCTGCCCGGGTGCGCGCGCCGGCGGCTCGCGAGGCGGCACCGGCTCCATGCGGTCGAAGATCGTTTCGCGGTCCTCGCCTTCGCCGCGCGTGAAGGCGCGCAGGTAATCGTAACGATCGGTGGTGACGCGGTAGCTGTCTTCGGCCGAGCGGACGATCACCGGGCGAAGGAAGATCATCAGATTGGTGCGCTGGCGGACTTCCTGCCGGTAGCGAAACAGCGCGCCGAGGAAGGGGATGCTGCCGAGCAGCGGAATCGCCTCCTGCGTCTGCTTGATCGTGTTGTCGATCAGCCCGCCGAGCACGATGGTGTTGCCGTCGTCCACCACCACCTTGGTCTCGAGCGAGCGCTTGTTGGTGACGAGGTCGCTCGCGCCCGAGCGAGAGGTGGGATCGACGCTGGAGACTTCCTGGTAGATCTCGAGACGGATGGCTCCGCCTTCGGAGATCTGCGGCTTGATGCGCAGGGTGAGACCCACGTCCTTGCGCTCTATCGTCTGGAAGGGATTCACCGCCCCCACTCCTCCGGCGGCGGCAGTGGTCGCCGCCGCGAAACTGCCGGTGACGAAGGGCACGTTTTGCCCGACCACGATCTTCGCCTGGAAGTTGTCCAGAGTGAGCAGAGTCGGCGTGGAGAGAATATTGTTGAGGCTGTTCGCCTGGAGCGCCCGCGCGAGCGCGCCCAGGCCCCTGACCGTGGTGCCGTCGGGCAGCCTGATGGTGGGGCCGAGCAGCGCGACCGTCAGCCCTGCCGGCCCCCCCGCGGCCGCCACGGCCGCCGGGGCAGCCGCCAACCCGGCGATGCTCGGATTCGCCGAGGGGAAATTTGCCGCGGCACCGACTGCGCGCGACCCGACCCCGGTCGCGGCGGCCCATTGGAAGCCGAGCTCGCTGGTGGCATCGGCGGTCATTTCCACGATCAGCGCCTCGACGTAGACCTGCGCGCGGCGCACGTCGAGCTGCTCGATCACCAGGCGCAGGTTGTTGTAGATGGTGTCCGAAGCGTTGATGATGATCGAGTTGGTCGCCTCGTCCGCCTGGATGAGCGAAGGCGCCGCCGTACCGCCCGGACGCCCGCCGACACCGGGCGCGGCCGTCTGCCCGGGCGCGCCCGCCGCCGTGGCCGTCAACATGCCGCGCAGCACCTCGACGAGCTTCGTCGCCTCGGCGTGCTTCAGGTAGATGACGCGGGTGCTGCCGATCGCGCGCGCCGGCACGTCCAGTCTTTCGATGAGCGAGCGCAACAGCGCGATGCGCCCCGGGTTGTCCGAGCGCAGCAGGATGCTGTTGGTGCGCCCATCCGGCACCACCGAGAAGCGGTCGCCGCCCGCGGCGATCTGCGTG
>Ga0137463_1000740_pt1 | contig 10959 bp, 13 predicted proteins | sample EasRivERMGT800_2_FD_102333 | JGI IMG/M metagenome (GOLD analysis project Ga0137463, IMG submission 102333) | Soil microbial communities from meander-bound floodplain in the East River, Colorado, USA - East River MetaG ERMGT800_2 | ecosystem: Environmental > Terrestrial > Soil > Floodplain ...
TCGCCAGCCGAACATGACGTCGGAACAGATTCGCGATGCCTTTGAGGCCCATGAGCTGGACCCGCTCAAGGAATTCAGCGCCGCGTGCCGGGCCGAGCTCCTGGCAATGTCCTCGAATGCGCCGCCTGAACTGATTCCCGACTCCTGATGCGCCGCGAGTCACCGCCACGTCTCGTGGCCGGAGCGCCGTTAACCGAGCGCCGCTTCGCGCTTCAATTCGGCCCAGAGGAGCCAGTTCCGGGCCTCGAAAGAATCCCTTCAATTCCGCTGCAATTCAGCCGAATGTCGCTGGATGTCTCGCGCCACCCGAGGTAACTGACTGCTGTCCAAAACGGACCGCGGCCAGACGAACCCACGGGAGCGCTAGAACATGCCCACGCTGAAACGCCTCAGGCCAGGCACCAGATTCCGCCTGGCGGAGATGACCGAGGTCACCGGCGTCCTGGTAAGCGCATCAGAATGGCGCGCTGTGGTCCGGCTGGATCGCCCGGAGCGCGACGTGGAGTTCGACGAACAGCCGCGGCAATTCCGAAGCCGTGGAACACACGTGACGAGTTGGGCACCGACCACGGTGGTCGAGCCCGTTGGTTTTGAACCCCATTTTCAAGACGAGGAGAACGACATGGCGAAGGCGAAAACGGCGAAGGCCAAAGGAACGAAGAAGGCCAAGGACGGGAAACTGACATGCATCGACGCGGCGGCCAAAGTGCTCGGCGAGAAGAAGTCGCCGATGAACACCAAGCAAATGATCGAGGCGATGGCGGCCAAGAATTACTGGTCGAGCCCGAACGGGCAGACGCCAGCGGCGACGCTGTACAGCGCCATCCTGCGGGAGATCAAGACGAAGGGGAAGGAGGCCCGGTTCAAGAAGTCTGACCGGGGCCAGTTCGTGGTCAACGGCTGATCCGGGATTGCCCACTCAACGCCCCACGTTTGCGACGTGCGGGCGTTTTGTCGTTGGTCTGGCGAAGTGTGTCGCCTAGATTTGAACTGACGGACCGGACGACCGTCAGATCGTCAGAAACTGCTCCGCCGCCAGGCCGGACTGTTGCGAATGCGTGATCCGGTCGGCCAGGATTTCGGAGCGTCATTCTTTGCCCCCGATCCGCGAAATCGCCACGCGGGCAGCCTCGCGAACTCGTGCGTCGTAATCGCTCTGCGCCTGTTCCAGAGCCGGGATGGCGTCTTCGGCGTCGGCGCCATAATACCCCAACCCGATCGCGGCACTCCAACGAACATCGACTTCGCCATCCTGGAGTGACTCGATCAGGGCCGGGACAATCTTGGCAGCTTCGCCCTGGCGATGCTGCAACCAGCGCACGGCTTTAACCCGGTCTCCTTCATCTTTCGAGTTCAAATCCCCGAGCAACTTATCGGTTGGCGGAGCATTGTTACAGCCCATCAGGGCCAACAAGCACATCAACATCACCATCCAGATTCGCACGCCCACAGTCGCACCTCTCGCTCTTGAACACGAACCGAACTTGTTTTGAGTGACTTACTGATTGCCGCCCTGTATCCGCGATATGGCGATGCGCGCCGCCTCGCGGACTCGTGCGTCGGTATCGTCCTTCAACTTCTCCAGTGCAGGAATGGCCTCCTCGGCGTCGGCCCCGTAATACCCCAGCGCGATCGCGGCGCTCAAACGAATATTGATGGGCTCTTCCTTCAGCACTTCGATCAGGACCGGCACGACCTTAGCGGCATCGTCCTGGCGATGTTGCAGCAAACGCACCGCATTGATCCGGTCTCCGGTATCCGCTGAGCTCAAGTCCTCGATCAGTTCATCGGTCGATGGGCTCTTGCTGCACCCAGCGACGGCCAACAATCCCATTAAAATCAGCACACTGACTCGCATGCGCACGGAAGCACCTCTCAGACTTGAATACGAATCAGTCGTGAATAGGAAATTCAGAGCCATTGCCGGGCCACGCCCTCCACCGGACAGCCTGCTAATAATCGCCAGGCTTTTCCCCGCCGGCGATCGTCGCAAGAAATTGGAAGGTGTATCCGTCAACGGAACTGCTGATGAAACGCACCGACCCATCGCCGAACAGAAAATGGCACCCGCCGACATGAAAGCTATAGAAGGAGTCGGGGTCGAAAATCGGGAAATCCGAATTGGGTATGTGTGTGGCGTTCGCGTGGGCGAAGATGAGAGCTTCGGCGAAGTCGGCATTGTCGTAAGCTGGGCCAGGAGGCGGAGAATTTGGGCTTGTGAATGGTTGCGTCGCCATCCAGGCCGGGCATCTGCCTCCAGTCACCGCGCCGGTCCACGTGCTGGGCGCATGGTGGCTGGATCGCTCGCCAACTGCAATTGTATTGCTCAGGCCGTCCGTGACGTTGGCCGGGCTGTTCTTGCTGTTGCGATAAAAAAAGCCGACACCAGCCGTGCCATAAGTGCCATTCAGGCCATCTGCCAGCGGACCGGGCTGGGGATTCCCGCCCGCGCCGCCGAAACACTCGATCCAGCCGTTGCAGCCGACATAGTTGCTGTGTGCGAGGGTGGCGATGGGCGAGGAAAAGTTGCTGTCGTACACGGGAACCGGATCCTGCATTCCATCTGAGGGACACTGGAACGCCGGCAGCGCCGTTAGAGAGGGCTGCGTGTTAACGCCGAGTCCCACCCCCACATTGAAGTTGATCTGGTTATAAAGCGGGCCCTGGTCCATGTAGGGCAACAGGAAAGTCGCCCAGCCCCACCCCGGCCCCAGATCATTGTCTGGAGTGCTGTTGGGGTCGCCATTCCGGTCGACGTAGCCGGGAGGATAGACGCGGTGTGAATTCTCATAATTGTGCAGGGCCAGCCCAATCTGCTTCAAGTTGTTCCGGCATTGGGTCCTGCGGGCGGCCTCGCGAGCCTGCTGTACCGCCGGCAACAGCATTGAGACCAGCACGGCAATGATGGCAATGACCACCAACAGTTCGATCAGTGTGAAACCTCTTTTTCGAATGCGCATGAGCGCACCTCCTGTAGAAACCTTCGCGACAAACGCGACGAATTCGGGAATGGGGCCGAGCGCACGACGCGCTGCGGCACCTGGTAGATCAACGGAATGCAACACAAAGGCCGTTACGGCAGCGTGGACACATGGACTGGTCGGACCTGTAAATTCCACGCTGCACGTAACGGGGTACGGTGGTCCAAACGGACCTTGACCGAAGCGTGAAGAGCGAACCTGACCGGAGAGCCGGCCATTACGGCAATGGATTCCCACGAGCAGCAAATGTCGCTGCGGGCGGGGCGATCCTTGCACGAGGCTCCCGAAGTGTCGGCGCACTCTAAGTGATCTTTGAGATATCACCCGCTGTGCGTCGGCGGCATGTCAGGCGTCCAGAACGATCCTGAGCGGAGGCCCGCGCGAGTCGTATCCGAGCTGCGGGATGCCGGCGGGGACGTCCGGGAGACGGCCCGCAACGGCCCCACAAACGGCCGCATCACTCAAGAGCAGCAGAAATCCCGTAACGTGAACGGGTTGTGCGAGAAAATCACAGATCGTGCAATGGCACGAATCGTGGCCACCGACCGCTGCCGGCCCGGATTGTTTCTGTTTGTGGCTGAGGACCACTGCGACGGCAGAACATTGGTGATGCGCCGCTGCGTGCTCCCCGCATCGATGCCGACACACCTCTCCGGCATGTTCATGAGCCCCCGCGGCTGCTGCATGCAGATGCCGGCATTCGGCGTCATGGGGGAAAAAGAGGTGCCAACCTTGTCCCCCGGCGGCGATCAGGCCGACCGGCAGAATGAGGAGGCAGGAAATCAGTCGGTGCGGAATAGCGTACATAGGGACGCGCAATGCGTGTCACTCGTTCCAGGCAACCGACCAGTCGCTGTGCAATCATCTTGCACTGCTGATACGCCCAAAGTCAAGATGGTGCCGGGAGAAAATTCAAGAAAATCAAGACACCAGCATGAAGACGAAGATCGTGAGAATTTCCGCGCGCAGACGCCCGCGGCGACGCTGTACAGCGCCATCCTGCGGGAGATCAAGACGAAGGGGAAGGAAGCCCGGTTCAAGAAGTCGGATCGGGGACAGTTCGTGATCAACGGCTGATCCGGGATTGGCTACTCAACGCCCCACGTTTCGCGACGTGTGGGCGTTTTGTCGTTTGGCGACCCAGCGTGCCCTGGTCGGACTGGTCGCGACTGGGGCCAAACCGGGCGTCCCGAACCGGAGCGGGTCAAGGTTTGCCGCCGGTCTTTCAGCCGACGCAATGGGGCAGGTACAATCCCGCCGACCTAAATTGCGCCGTGGCGAGTCAGGAGGAGCCCCCATGACCAAGAAAGATATCGCCAAATCTATCGCCGAGACGTCGGGTCTGACGGTGTTACAGACCGCGGACATCGTCCAAAAGACGATGGATGCGATTGTGGCGACGCTGATTGCGGAACGCCGCATCGAACTGCGGGGATTCGGAGTGTTTGAAGTCACGAAGCGCAAAGGACGCGATGCGCGCAACCCGCGAACCGGCGAGAAGGTAATTGTTCCCGAAAAACTCGTCGTGACATTCCATGCGGGGCTTGAATTGGAAGAACGCGTTCGAGCAATCTCGGTCGAGCAGTCCGACGCCAGAGACGTCGCGTGACCCGTGACTTTCTCCGGCAAGATTAGCGACAAAGTGTAATCAGCCGCTTTTGAAATTCCACCATCGCCAACGTACCCTGTTTGCAATAAACGAGCAGGGCCTGCCGCACCTTATTACGGGTTTGCTGATGATTTCACCGCGGTTCATTCAGCGGAAGTGACTATCCCCCTAGCTCAGGTTCTTCAACTGGAAGGGCGACATCAATGGCGGGCCAGCGCGACCGCAATTTGCGTCAGGGTGACATCGCAGAGCAACTTGGGTTTCTGCTCCTTCAGGGCGTGGCGGCCGTCGCGCCGGTTCCCCGCACCGAGGACATGGGGATTGACGCAATCTGCACACTGCTACGCCGAGAAGGGAGCCGACGGCTGATCGCAGAGGATTCGTTCCACGTTCAATTAAAGGCAGCCTCGATAAAGCAAGTCAAATATGCCGGCGACGAAATTACCTGGCTCCGCGCCCTTAGGCAACCGCTATTTATCGGTCGTGTGGACATTGCACGGGGCCGGATTCAACTCTACGCTGCGCACGAACTCTACAGGCTATTCGCGGAGTGGGACGTGCTCGGCGACTTCAAGCTTTTGCGAGCCATTCTCAAAGACGGAAAGCCGCGGGACTTTGACAAGCCGGGGGAGAGGCGACTTCATTTCGGTCCGCCGGTATTGGAATGGGACGTGCATGAACTCGCAAACCCCAACTTTCTTGAGAATGCGTATCAAGTCTTGAACGGGCACATCGCCGCTATGCACACAAACCTGGCCAGTGCTCGAGCAGGTTTCCATCTGAACGTTACGTGGAGTACAAACCGCCGGATCGTGCACGAGAATGCGAGTCAAACCTATGGTAACTCGATTGCGCTCTACAGAACCCTCAATGATGCCTGGCGGTATATTCATGCCTGGTATTTCAACCTGCGGGGACTTGAGTTGTTCCCGGAAGCGGAGACCCTCTACAAGTTGCTGATCGCGATGGAAAGAATTGGATGGACGTTACCGGCCGATGGTGAGTTGATGCATGCCATGCGGCGCGTCGATGAAGTTAGGGCAGCACGTCTCCATTCAGATCCGCCGATGAACGACCAAGACGATGCTGAGCCCGGGCTTTCGGGATAGGTGAAATTAGGGCGAGCAAGCGAACAACTCCCCAACCCCATCATCCTCCACGGCCACATGCAGATACGCCGACGTGATCGACACATTTGCATGCCCAGCGGCATCCCGAACCTCGGCCAGCGTCCGGTGCCCGGCCAGTGCATGCGAGATGAATGTGTGCCGCCCGTGGTGAATCGTCAGCGTCTCGAGGCGTTCGCGGCCAAGCACCTTGCAGGCAGTGCGGAAACGGCGCCGCAGCGTGTGGCGGGATAGCAGTCTGGTCCCGCGTCCTGGCCGCAGCGAGGCGACGAACAACTGGTCGGATGTGGCGCCCACCCGCAGCCTCTGTGCCTTCCAGTTCGCCAGATCAGCCAGCGTCCCCGAATCCCACCACAGGGGGACGATCCGCGACCGGCCGCCTTTCGAGGCGCCGCGGCGGATGCGGATGTGGGGGCGTGCTGCCTCGACACGGATGTCGCTGATCCGCAGGCCGGCGATTTCGGAGACGCGCAGGCCGCAGCAGCAGGAAAGGCGGACCAGGATCAGATTGAGCCAGGCATTGGGCGACCGGGTGGCCTTGCCCTGAAGGTCGGCCAGGACGGCGCCGAGTTCGCGGCGGGAGAGGATTTTGGTGGCGTCGACGCGGATCGGGGAGCCGAGGTGCATCGCGGGTACCTTTCGCGGGTCGGGGGACTGACGGAGCAGGGCAGTCAGTTACCTCGACTCGGAGCGAAAGGGAAGCGAACACGGACCCAATATCCAGAGACTGTCGCAATCTCCGATTCTTCGATCGACGTGACCGAGGCGCCCAAGAGCGCAACTCTAAACGTCGGCGACTTCCGAGAATACGGCCGTTTGTTGGAACGTGGATTCGAACGTCTACAAAAAGCGGTCGGTACACGACTTCCTCGCTCGTCAAGCTACGGCCGTTTGGGTTGTCGTGGAGTGGTAAGTCTTCGCCCAAGGGATGGACGGCGTTGAAAGACGACATCGCAGGCGCTTCAGACCGGCAATCGTCCGTCAACTGCGGGTGAACTGCGGCGCTTCGTGAGAGGGACCCGTCCGCACGCGATCTCGCAACCGAGCATTGGCCAGGGCATTCAGATATCGGACCAATCCGATCGACTCGGCGAGCCGCCGACCGGCGCGGCTGTCACGACACATCATTGCGGCGGGAAACTCTGTCGTAGGAAAAACAGCGTCCAAGGTCGGCCGATCAGGCGCCTCCAGATCGACCGACTTGAGTGCAAGGCATGAATCGCGACCCTCAGCGAGATACGAAAAGAGGCGGGCCGTGCGCGGGCGGAGCACCGTGACGACATCACCTGCGCGCTGGAACTTCGACCACCGCAGCCTCGCCTCTTCGAGAGACACGGCGACGGCGAAATCGGCCTTCGTGAGCGCCAGATGTCCGAGAAACACATCGTCGAAAGGACATGAAGGAATCATCAGGCAGGAAAAAGTTTCGCCCGTCCCCAGACGCTGGGCGACCCATGAAATCGGCGGACCAGCGATCTGTTTGCATCCTCGTACGCCAACGGCGGATTCTCCATACGCGACGACGATATTCGCCAGATCTCCCAGGAGTGCTCGCGGGATGTTCTTGAATGTTCGATTTCGCCGTTCTCTATAGCGCCCGGTCGTCGCGGAGCCGGTATGCGTCAATTGGTTCTCAACCATCCTGTCGAAAGCTCTCAGGAGCTGGTCAAATCCATCCGTCTCGGGTTCCAAAATCCGTAAAGCGGCGACGACAGCTTCCACTGTGGAAAGCGACGTGGCGCTCGGTTCGCGACGAATGCGATATCGGCTCGGCTCAGTCGGCGCCAATCGGTAGCGCGGCAAGCTCTTCAGTGCTGGAATATTGCGGAGCAGTGCATTGGCATGGGGCCATGTGCCGTCCAGGACCACGAGCTGCTCGATAGCTTGCTCTGATGCCACCTCGGAAATCAACCGCGCCGACGGACAGGGATACAAAAGACCCGCACGTGGTTTGAGCTGCAGTCGCTGCGCCAGATTACTCGTGTAGTCGGACACGAGACGTGAGTTACTCAGCGCCTTGTGAACGATCCGGGCGGTGTTGAACGGATGGAATTGTTCACGCCGGTGCTGGAGGATCAACACGTCAGTTTGATTGTCGATCTTCGGAATGGACGCGCAAAAGCAGACAACTTGTGGTCGAAAGCATTCGTAACAACGGCCGGTGGGAACCATAAGCCGATCATTGCAAACCTGCAGCGATCTGTGAACCCAGGTACTGAAAGGCCGTGGGAAATGAGGTTTTTGACGCAATCCGCTTTTGGTTTGTTTGGATCGGCCGTCCTGCCAGGCTGGTGGTGGCGTGGCCGCCGAGCCTTCTTGCGCGTGTCGGTCCGACACACCGACTCGCGCAACGCTACGGGAATCCGCCAACAGTCTCGCGCCGTTTTTATGTCCGCGTTACGCGTGAATGCGCGGATTTTCGCATTCAAACACCGACCCACTTCGCGCATGAAGGGTCAGTGTTCGGCCAATTGACGTAAGTCTCCGGTGCCATCCCCAAAATGGTTGATACCCATAGGCGCTGATAATGGCCCCCGCATTGCGTTTTTGGATGGCGGCGGGTGCCGGCAAATGCGTCAGCGTATCTTGCGAACACACGCGGAGTTACGCCACGTCGTCGCAGAGCCGCCCGATCATCAGCCACTGGGCGTTCGGACGCGTCTAAAGCCCGAAATCGCCGTAAGTCTTTGCCCTGTTTGGACGAATTGCCTATCAGGGCAAACGAGGGGGGCTATCAACGCAAAGTTACGTCGAGATTTGAGACGTGGCGTCTTTGAAGGCAGGCGGTGGCGACGCCCGGATTCGCGCGTGGGGGATCATCATGAAAACGTATATTCGACTTCGTAGTATCCCTCGTGCGCTGGCCCGCTGAGGAGCTGCGTCGCCATGCGGCACGCCATTTCGAGGGAATCGGGGCCGTCGTCGTGGTCCCCGTTCGGGAAGTCGCGGAGCTGTTCCACCAAGAGTCGCGCGCCGCGGGATCCGCGTTTGAACTTGAGCGCTCCTCGCGAGAGCAGGGGGGTCAAGCTCCGAATCCGGACCACCTTCGACACCCGATTGTCACAGTGGAAAATGGGCAGACTGCAACCTTGCTCAGTGCAGCAACGCATGATTTCCGTGGCCAACAGTTCCTGGAACTGGTTGGTCTCGATCATGAATCCGTTCGGCTGGAAGACCCGCCCCAGGTCAATGGCCCGCTGGACAATCAACGAGACGTTCCGCACCTCAAGATCGGCGTCAACATAGGCAGTCCCGTCGGGCGCCACCTGCAGCGTCACAAAGGCCGAGTAATCGCCGAACCTGGCATCCTTCCCCTTGCTGGGGTCGAGGGCCATGACCCGGCAAATCCAATCCTGCGGCCAGTCATCGAACCAGATCGATTCGCCAAGGTAGCTGTCGGGCCATTCGGTTGTCCCTTCGGCGATCGGGTCCTGCTGGTACAAGGAGCGCCAGAAATAGTTCGACTGCCGCTCACGGACGCGGTTCAGATGCTGCTCGGTGTAAACTTCGGGCCACAGAGCCTCACCCGGAGCCCGTCCCAATGGGTCAAAGTCTTCTGCCAATGCTGGCAATCGGATCTCGCGCCAGCGCTGACCATTCGTCTTGGCTTCCCGCAGGATGCGGCCAGCCAGGTCGTCCCGGTGCCAGCGGGTTTGAACGACGACGAACAGCCCTCCGGGGCGAAGCCGGGTCGATGCGGTCGACTGCCACCAGTCCCATTGCTTCTGCCGATGCCCCGCGCTGCGGGCTTCCTCGTCGTTCTTGATCGGATCGTCGACGATCAACAGATGGGCACCACGCCCGGTGATCGGGCCACCGACACCAGCCGTCGTCATCCCCCCTTCTCGGCCCTCGATGTCCCAACGGTGGACTGCCGAAGAACGGCGTGAGACCCGAACTCCGAACATCGGTCCCCACCGTTCCAGGAGGTCCCGCGCCTTGCGACCCCACTGCGCCGCGAAGTCAGCTTCGTAGCCAGTCAAAATGACCCGGCGGTCAGGAAACGTTCCCAGGTACCAGGCAGGGAGGTGCTGGCTGATCAGGAGGCTCTTGCCATGCTGGGGAGGCATGCAGACAATCAGGCCGTCGAGCCGCCCCGCTTCGGCCTCAGACAACGAATTCAATAGAATCCGGTCCAGGTAGGCGAGATGGCGGGCCATCTTCCACCGCCCGTCGCTCGTCCCCAGCGCGAACGTCCCCGGGCTGGCTGTGATCAACTGGCGTTCCAGTTCCGCCAATTCGCTCGCGCTGGCCGATCGCAGCGACGAGGGTGAGGATCCGTTCTCTTCGGGCATCGAGGTTGACGTTGTCATTCCAGGGGTTCTCCTGCTGCACCGGACCGAGGAGCACGTCCAGTCCGAGGATCGCCCGGCGCTGACCGATGCAGTGGCTGACCAGTTGGAGAAACCGGGGGTCTCCGTACTGATGCTTCATACTCTTGCGGGCTCGTTGATCCTGGCCCTCACCCGTCACCACGGCCGACTGGGCCGGCTTCTGGGAACGCTGCCAGGCTCCCCAGGCCTCCCGCTCGATCAGGTCGAGCTTCTGCAGTTCTGTCGCCCGCAACTCGTCGAAGTCGCGGATCGTCGAGTCACGCCAGTCCTGGCGAATGGCTTTCAGGTCGCCGCAGATCGTCGGTTGGCTGACCTGCAGGTGATCGGCAATCGCTGGCTGCGACCAACCCTGGAGGTATAGCTCGACCACCTGCTTGCGTCGGTGCAGGACATCCAGTTCATCGTTGTTCCTATTGCCCATTTCACGCTGCAGCCTCGAGGGGAATCCGTTCGGCCTTTTTCCCGGTGAACTTCTCGAAGCGCTGCACGATCACGTCGCAATACGGCTGGTCGAGTTCCATCAGAAATGCTTTCCGGTCGGTTTGTTCGGCCGCGATCAGGGTCGAGCCTGAACCTCCGAAGAGATCGAGCACATTCTCGCCGGGAAGCGACGAGAACTGCATCGCCCGGACGGCCAGTTCGACGGGCTTCTCGGTCAAGTGGACCATCGACTGGGGATTGACCTTTTTGACCCTCCACAAATCCTGGGCGTTGTTGGGCCCATAGAACTTGTGAGCGGCGCCTTCTTTCCAGCCGTAAAAACACCATTCATGCGCGCCCATAAAATCTTTGCGCGTCAGGACTGGGTGTTGCTTATCCCAGATCAGGGCCTGGCTGAAGTACAGGGCGTGCTTCTTCAGGAACGGAGGTTAATTTCCGCAATTGGCGTAGCCGCCCCAAATGTAAAA
>Ga0137463_1000741_pt1 | contig 10959 bp, 11 predicted proteins | sample EasRivERMGT800_2_FD_102333 | JGI IMG/M metagenome (GOLD analysis project Ga0137463, IMG submission 102333) | Soil microbial communities from meander-bound floodplain in the East River, Colorado, USA - East River MetaG ERMGT800_2 | ecosystem: Environmental > Terrestrial > Soil > Floodplain ...
AAATAAAATTGTCTATCGTTATCACATCAAAAAGTATGGTCTTATTCAACAGGACTATGATTGTTTCATCTACAATAATCGTAAATCGGTTGAAAAATTTGCTATTTTTTGGTTGATCCGAAAAGCAAACACTTGGAAAAAGATTCGATTCTCCACTTTCATGACCAAATTGGCCCTGGAACCTTTTGATACTGTTTTAATAAACTTTACCTACCCCTGGGTAAGTGATCCTGGTTGTGTTCTCCCGGTGCTTGGTGTAGTTGAAAAAGCATCGTATAATAGTGAGAATTGTCGCATGCAAATGGAGATTTGGCTGCCAATTCGGTTAGGTGAAATGTGCCCATATGAATTTGCCTATCCAGGTGATGTGAATGAAACTTTAATCTTTCCAATTGAAAATGATCCTGGAGTAGGAACTGATATCCCTGGTTCTGGTGCTTCTGGGCAATTGTATAACCAAAAGGCACATACAGGTCCAGGAGGAACTCCTAACTCAACGCCTCCGAATTCGGGTTCAGGCGGGGAAACTCCAAGTGACCATGCTGATGCAACTGCTGGAGATAAGTTTGATCCGCCTGTTGAATTGAATCCTAACGAATTGAGAAACACTGGAAATCCTGGAACTAATGTTGCTAAGATTAGTCAACGTATTATCAAACCTATTGATATACCAGCTCTTGATATTCCGGATGTAGTGTTCCCTGGATATGTTATTGAACCTGAAGACACAGGTGTTAATAATAAATACAAAGTATCAGTTTATTTCAAAGGTTTAATAAACCCACCAACAACTATTCTTGTACGCCAACTTTTGATTGATGATACTGATATCATTCCTAAAGACACACCGTGCGTAGTTTTAAGAAACTGTGAACGAAATTCAGCAGGATTGATTGTCAATATTGAATACACAATGCAAGTTCCAATTTGGTTGAAACCAAAAGAAGCATCAGAAGAAGATGATGACGTTCCGAATCCCACACCACCGGCAGATGAGGGAACAACGCCTCCTGCAAATGAATTAACTGGTGAGGAAACTGACGAAGGTGACCAATGACGCGAGAGTAATAATGAAAATTCTTTCAGATGGCAGATGGCTTCTCTCACATCATGAAATTGAAACTAAGATTTGGGAGAAAATTACAACTTGGCGTTTGGAGCCAGATGGTAGGCACATGGTTCCTGATTTTCCTAAATGCCCACATAGGGAACTTAAGGCTAAGTGTCAACCGTGTGGTAAAACCAGTGCTTTGAATTATTGGTGTGAGAAGAAGAAAACCTTTGTCAGTGTTCAATATTGTAAAGTTTGTGTTTCTAGGGAGGAACATTTGTGAATAACGATAATACAACTCCACAAAGAAAACTTGACCCATATACTGTAATAGTTTATGGATTTCCTTCTGATAAACCAATCTTTTGGGGACCAAAACAACATAACACTGGAGGCATATACGGTGAACCTGTTGGTTGGAGATATAATGAAAGTTTATCTGTGCCTTTTGTTGTCCGTTTAATTCATGACGATACTTCTGTTGATTCAGACACAGCAGACAATACAGATGGTAATCCTGATCCAGGTGATCCAGGTCCTAATCCTTGGTTCTTGTATGACTATGCTTGTTATGTTGAAACTTCTCTTTGTGATATTTCTGGTCCAACAGGAGATCATTGTAAATACCAAACATCATGTACAGGGATTAAAGATTATTTAAACCAATGGTGTAAAGGAACTTGTGGTTCTCCATATGATGATGCTTATGGAATTTGTTCAAAATTATTTGGATACATAACACCGCCTTCAACTGGAGGAACTCCATTATTTGATCCGAGTGCCCCACTTATTTTAGCCCTCAATAGAGGTTGTGATGGTGGTGGTGAAGATGAAATCTGGCAATGTGTTCGCATGTTGAATAGTGATTTCTTGTACAATGGTTCAATAGCCGGAGCTTGTGGTGCTGGCTATTTGTACCATATGTATTCCCAAACAACATGGTTTTGGCGTAGACCTTTATTAAGTGGGCCTGACCCGTATGAATATACATACACAATATGGGTAAACAAGCGTTGGTTGGATGAGGCTCAAACAATACTTGATCCAGATTTTGTGAACATGGAATGGTGTCATCCAGGTGAACCGTTATACCCTGGAATCCCTTGAGGAGCAATTATGGCGATCGTCAATAATAACTTTTATACTGAGATTGCTAATAGTTTGCAGAATTCAAACAACAAACTTTCTCATCGATATATGTATGGTGAACATCAAAGTCCAACATCACCATTAGATTCAGTTGTCCCGTTGTATACTACATTTTGGGGACCAAAAGTATTATCTATAGTAATTCTTAGTAAGAACTATGGATTTCCTGCGGGTGTGCTTGCATGGCCGCAATCAACCATTGACGATCAACTTGATACGATCCGAACAGCATACACAAATTGGACACAGTACAAAGTTTTCTTTTATGTTGACTTTGTTCTTGCAAACAAAATCATGGATGCTACACCCACTAGTGATTACTTGAATCAAATGTATGTTGTTAAAGACAAGATTGTTGATATTTGTGCAGAAATGGGTGATTTTGGATTTGAGTACAAAGAGGATTTGCTTGAAGGAAAAGATCAAACTTTCTTTCAACCTCTCATTGATAAGTTTTGGACGAAATAGAAAAAGGGTAGCTAGTAAAGGTTTATTTAAACCTTTACTAGCTACCCTTTTTCTATTTCAAAAATCACTCCCAAGTTCCACAGATGATCCTGTGTAGAGTTGTGGACCGTGTGTCAGTTTTGCTTCTGCGAATGCCACTCTACCAATGGTAATAGTGGCTTTGACGATAGGGACACCTGTTGGTTTATACATACAGCTGATTTTGGTTTGTCCGCGTAGAGTAGCTCTTGTCACTTTACAGGGGTATACCTGGACACGACCATCTGCTGTTTTAATAACCATGAAGGTGCTTGCGGGATTCATGAGAGCTTCGAGTAGTAGCATTACATACCGAAGCACAAGATAAACCAATGGTATCCAAGACATAAATCACTTTTCTTTCGGTGAATAGGTTAATTAAACTTAACAGACGCCAGGCGTCAAACTTGAGCCATGAGTAATTGGCGATACACTTTAGCAGTTGTGTAAGCGTCACCCATAGCACGATGTGGGTCCGGATTTTCAATGTTAAAATGTTTAGCTAATGCTTTCAGATTGAGTTTATTAAAGGGCAATGGTTGGTTGTGCAAATCACACTTATCACAGATTGATCCTGCAAGAGCCATTGTATCTCGGTACAATCGTGAAAAGATTGTACGGTATGTAAGATCACCCATCCAACTAATAAAGAAAGCACGATCAAACGGCCAATTATGTGCAATTGGGACAATACCTTTATTCATCCCAAGATTCAGTTTTTCAAACCATTCAACAAGAAGATCAAGTGTTTTCCAAGCATCAAGATAATTAAGTTTGATGTCTGCTAAATTAAGACGATTCACCCTCATTGCTTCAGGGTCAATAATTTTTCCTTCAATCGGTTGCATCTGTGTATTGAAAGGAAGAATACTTTTATTGATTGAGTAATCAGCATTCAAAGGCAGAATACAAATTTCAATGATGCTGTGTTGATCTGGGTCGAGTCCCGTGGTTTCTACGTCCACGGCACAGAAAATTTCACCTGTCAGATGTACAGGTGCACTGTATTGATACTTAGCCACGAGTGAGTGACCTCCTGAAAGGTTAATTAAACTTGAGGAAGGTGTCAACAAGCATGTCAGCTTTGCGACTGAGTTCTTCCATTGTTCCATCATTGTCTAATATCAAATCCCATTCTTCATAAGTAGCAAGAGGGTCATCTGCACCATCAGTGACAATTGGTGATCCTTGTCGTGTTACTTTCACAATGTTGCCACCATGCTCTTTGACGTTTTGGACTTCATTTGGGAATCGTAAATCTTTGATGATCATAACATCAACACCTGGACGAGTGAGTAATGCTTTTACCCATACGTTAGGATCATATTGTCGCATATGATTCCCAACATTGATCCAAAGTTGACGTACAGTAATTCCCAACAATGGTAATACAACAGTGCGTTCTTTTGGGTTGATTTCATAGTGTTCTTTTCGTTTGACACCTGCCCATGAGTATAAGCGATAACACGTGTCTTTTAATTCATCCGCGAAACCTGCGGCTTGTACATTCAACCTCCGGTTATTTAAACGTATTCGTGTTACCATGAAATTGGCAAGTGTATCTTTACCTGTCTGTTGACGGTGCCCAAGAGCCAAAATTTTCACTTACTTTCTCCATGTCTAATGTCATTGCGAATCATGAAGCCATCCTTATAATACGGGCGGCCTTCAGGTGCAGTGAAATCCAAGGAAATGTTCCCAATATACGAATTGGGATCATCAGAACATTTACCTTTGACAAATCGGTTTGGGATGTCATAGCTAACTTTCTTTTTACTCCAATCTTGCACTTTTCCTGGTGGAAGCCATTCAGTAAAAGCGTCGTAGAATGTACTAAAAAGTATTCTTTGTCCCACAATGGGAAAACACTTGTCTTCAATGAAAGTTTCCAAATCAGTTTGATTGACAGACTGTGCTTCCTTTTTATCTTCAGTGACAATAATAGGTAAATTTAATCTGTCCCCACTTGAGGGCAGTTCAAGTTTAATTATACTGGCAAGAAAGTCAGGTGCTTCTTTCTCCAATAGTTTAATTAAATCTTTCTTGGGGATTTTCATTTCTGATTTTAATGGTGGCACATTGACCATTGTAATACGTGTGTCACCTGGGAATACAGGACACGCACTACGGTCATTTGCACATTGAATCCAATGTGTTGTGTTTGGGATCATGTAGGGTGTTACTTGTTTACGATGTATTGAGATATTGAGTGATGTCACCCAATCTTTAATACGAGCGTAAGCTACCCTGGACGTTTTCAAATCTGTTTCTTCTACAACACACAAAACTACATTTTCAAATTCACCATTAAATGCACCAGAAGATGTTAAAGCTGTATCTGCACGCATGTATCCTTTTGTTAACAACAATTCAAGGGCTTCATGGAAGACTGATTTCCCGGTGTCTTGTTCTGGACTGTAAAAGAATAAATAAGGAAGAGGTTCATAAGGTTCCTTAATTAAACTTGTGATCCAACATCGGAGGTACTCGGCTCCCTTAACAATTCCATTCGCTCGACACCAAGGATGTTCGAGAATAGCAGAATCAAGACTAGCCCCACAATGTTCAAGAATACTGTTCCAATGTCTGTGATCTTCGGGTTCAGCTGCTGGAGAAAATCGTAATTGAGCCGCGTTGCGATTCCATACACGATCACCAGGATACTCAGGTTGAAAAGGCATATTGACAAGACGCCAAGGCTTAAAGATATTTTCCCCAATAATCTCCGTTCGTTCTCCTGGCGTATAAGCCATTGAATCCAAGGCCGCTTTGACATGGACCAATGGTTCATCATTCCATCGACCTTCCGTCTTGAGCATCCACCCACAATCAACACTATCAGGAGTGAGAACGTGCCGAACAAGATCGTCGTAAGTGCAGTCACTTTCAGCCTCCAATTTGGGAGGAACTTTATAGTTTACAACACGAGTCCATTCTGACTTTCCCTTGATCCAACCAGCCATTTCAGGGCCACCTTTATCATCTTTAGTGGCGGGTAGCGTTACAATGAGTTTACCGTCTTCCTTATGTTGTTTAATTAAACCTGAACGCTCACCATAAGCTGTATGACAACTTATGTCAACACCCAATGTTTTCAAAGTAGCAAACATCAATCCAACTGTTGGGAAATGATATCCACCCTTTGGATGTTCTACCCCCGATTTAATCTTACAAGCCACAGCAAAATCAAGTTCCCTATTATAAAAGCACTTAGTCCAACCATTACCATCCTGTTCCCAAGTATCGGCTTCTTTTGTCCCAGGTGAATACCTACGAACAGCCCAAGCACCCCGAGGAAGAGGATAAGCAAAACAATTATGGTCTGCCCCACGTTCACTCCCTGTGGCTAAGGTTTCAAAAACTCCCCGAAGATCAAGGATGTTGTGGGCTTCCTTTAGGTGGGATGTATGTGTAACCAACATCCAATGATCTGAATCAAACCACCACATACAATTACGTTCTTGCATGAAGTCGAGTAATCGTTTATGGTCCTTATCTAAAGGCGTCTTGGTTCGTTGACCAGTCAATTCATTGAATGTATCTTCAGCGATAGTAGAAGTATTATCGGTTGTAGTTGAGACTACACTACTATCAACGAATGCAGGCCGCGTTTTCATTGAACGCCCACGTACAACGTTCAAATGGTCACGCCAATTATTGGGAATTTTATCAAGAGGTTCTCCAGTTTTAATAACCTTCAAACCGATACGATCCCCTGTTACTTTGTCAGTCATCTTACGATGCCATACCCACATGTTCCCACCACAAATATCTACTTTCTTATTAAAGTCAAAAGTGGTGGTTGCGGTCAAGGATGCTAGTATTGCTCTAGCAAGTGCTGCATGTTCGTGATGGTTCCGAGTCTCTACTGGCGTTTTCAAATGTACATACAAGTGCAAACCTTTGCCCGAAGTGCTTGTACGCAATGACACCCACGGAACATTACCCACAACAGTTTTAATATCCCCAAGTTCGTTCTCCGTGAGTTTCTTAGAATGTCGGTCCGAGTGTCCGGTAAGGGCGTCAAAGTCATAAGCAAACCAACGACTGACACGATTCTTCCAGTCCCATCCCGTCATACCAATACCTTCAGCATGGGCACCTAGATCATAAGTCATGGGCCTGTCTTCGTATTCTGGCTCAAGGTTTGCTTTGTATGGAATCCTAAAAGATTTCCATGTTGTGAGTCCATCTGTCCATGCGAGCCACCCCTTGCCCTTATACTCACCCTCTACACGCGAACCTCCGTCTTGTGCAACATTGACCTGTACTTCCATGTCATGATTATATCTTTGGGCTAAGTCTAGCCACGTTTTATTAAACAAGAATGTTTTGATTGATTCCGTGCGTGTGGGATTCATAGTTTATTTAAACTCCATTTGTGCAGTTTAAAGTTTAGTTTAAACTAAACTTTATTACTGGTCGTGGTTGTGGCTCTCCATTCTATAGAGGGCCGATTCGGGAAGAATTTTCAATTAAACTTTTAAACTTTTGTTTGATGATAGAGGACTGATCCTATTACCTTATGTCCTTTCCTTCCTTCCTTCCTTCCTTCATAATGAATAAGTGCCCTTGACACTATCAGTAAATTCTGCAACCGTGTACACTGGCGGAATTCTCCAAAATGGGAACGCGATCGGCCCTCTATGTAGTGAACAGGTCAGGCCGCACGTTGCGGCCCGATCCCACGAGCCGAGCAGAGTTTAAAGTTTATTTTAAACTAAAAAACTTTGACTGGCTCAATCCAATGGGTTTGAAGTTTATTTAAACCCTATGGTTGTTTGCTTGTAGACAGGCAACTGAACAACTGGCAGTTTATTTAACCCTGTCGGAGAATTGACTAATGGCTGACCAACCTAAACTGGCGTACATTCCACTGGCGAACATCCGTGAGAATCCTGTGGCATTGCGGCCGGTTGACAAGACCGACTCAAAGTATCTGGAACTTGTGGACTCAGTGAAAGTGCAAGGCATTTTGAATCCGTTCAGTGTCCGGGAAATCAACAACCCTGATCCAAACGGCCCGCAACTGTACTCGGTATGTGACGGTCTTCACCGCTATACCGCGGCGTGCGATGCTGGTTTGGAACAAGTCCCGGTCATGATTGTCAGTAAATCTGATGCGGATGTGGAAGAAGCCCAGATCGTTGCCAACATCCACAAAATTGATACGAAACCGGCTCAGTACAGTAAGCAACTGAACCGTATCGTTCTCCGTAATCCGGAACTGACCCTTACGGAACTCAGTCGGCGACTGTCGCTGTCTTTGACAATGTTGTCTGAGCGACTGACCTTGGTGAAGTTGAAAGAAACCATTCAATCCAAAGTGGATGAAGGTTTGATTAAACTGACGAATGCAGTGGCTTTGGCCAAGTTGCCTGTCGAACTCCAGGACGATTTTGTTGAACGAGCGATGACGCAATCCCCGGTTGAATTTGCACCAGCAGTCCACAACGCAGTCAAGCAGTATCGTGACGCGATCCGAGCCGGCAAGGACCCGAACGCGGCTCAAGTGTTCACTCCGGTTCAACTGTTGCAGCCCTTGAGTGCAATCAAGGAAGCATTCAGCAACTCCAAGCCACTAGCCCAGGAGTTGATTGCTTTGGCACAGCCGAAGACGCCGGAAGATATCTTTGCTCTTGGTATTGCATGGTGCCTTCGCTCCGACCCCAAGAGCGTTGCCGCTCAGAAGTCGAAGTGGGAAGCGGAACAGGCTGACAAGGTTGCCAAGAAAGCGGCTGCCAAGGCAGAACGTGACGCAAAGCGAGCAGCGGCGATTGCACAAACGGCTGGCGTTTCACAAACGGTGGCAACAGCCTGAGTTTTTGAAAACTGATAATGTTTTGAAAACTGAAAGCCTATTGTTGCCGGCTTTCAGTTTTCTTAAACTCTGTACCAAACCAAACTCAATTTGAGGATTGTTCCAATGAGCGAAGAAAACATGGGTCTCGCCGTACCAACCACATCCGCTGCGAAGTACGCGACTGACGATGCTTTTGATTCTCTTGCAAAAGCTGCTGATTACCTTCCACGTTTCCAATTGTATGGGTCAAACAGCAAAGCCTGTAAGACTGGTGCAATTGCTGTTGCACACTACGGCTACGTTGTGGGTGACAAGATCATTGATTGTGGAACTGAAGTTCGCTGCTACGTGTTAAGTTTCCGATTGAAAGCCATGCGAATTACTGGTGACAAGATTGAGACTTTCTTCAACCCGGACCACTCGGAGTTTAAGAAAATCAAAGTTGAGTCAGGAGAGAAGGATACTGGATCGCTGTGTGGTCCCGAGTTCCTTCTGTATTTGCCTGAAGCTGACGAGCTTGTTACCTTCTTCATGGCCAACAAAACGATGCGGCGTGAAGCTCCTAATGTCAAAGCCTACATGCCAACGGATGAAAAGCCAATGGCCCAAGGGATGACATTGCGAGCGACACTCATCGAAAAGGGTCAGTATTCGTGGCACGGCCCGGTCGTGTCCGGCTGCTCGATCCCGCTACCAGGTCCTCCGGACCAAGAAGAAATGTTAGTCCAATTGAACAAATTCAAGAACCCACCAGAACCCAAAGAAGTCGCTGCTACGGCAGCGGACGCTGCGGCGACTGGTCGGGCTCGTTGAATCTCTAGGTTGAGAATCAGTATGAATTTAGATCGCTTGACCTCGACGGGTTTGTACTGTGAATTGGCCTAGAGTTTTGTAAAACCGGATGCAAAGGCAAGCTTCCCACTTAACACATGAGTCTTTGTCCTTTCCCGGTCATAGGGTGCTATAAGTCTTAATGGTAAGACACTTAAATTTATTAAGAGGTCCAGGTTCGATCCCTGGATAGCACCTTTGGTTTCAGTAGTTCAGCAAGTAATTTTCAAAACCGGTGATGATTACTTTGGGGTGGGCTACTGGAACCATCTTAATGGTTAGTCCATGAAACACTGATGGACAATCAGTTTATTTAAACTGGAAGATACCATGTCAATTAACTTGGCTGAAATTGAAACCCATTTAGCTGAATGTGAAGAAGAAGGTTGTAAAGGTGATACACTTTTACATCAGTTAGTTTGTCATTTGGTTTCTAAAGTCCGAAACCTTCAGCATCAACTTGCTGATCCAAATTATCAATATGCTGGCGGTAGAATCCATCGACAAGCAATTGTATGTAGGAACGAACAGCAAGTACAACTTTATAATGAAATCAAGGAACTAAAAGCCCATATCGAGACTCTCAAAGCTCAAATTCTTACACATGAGGCGGATGCAGATGCCTTAGTTTTGGAAAACTCCAAACTAAAGACTCAAGGTAAAACACTATGAAATTGGAAATTTTTTCCAAACCGCAAGTGAACCACTTCGTTATTGGAAAGAATTTCTCCAATGAAGCGGTTTTGGAATTTGACAGCACTCCAAAGAGATTAGGAGACGTTATGGAAGTGATGGGCGGCAAGTTTTTTGCTATGGCCCAACACCTTCATTACGCCTTCTATTTCCATTTACCACCAGATTTTTTGACCGATGTATTGTGCTACTCAAACTTACGTGCATCACGTAATCAATACAGTCATGATATGGATGAAGGATTGATGTCTGGAAACTTGGAAGAATTCTTCCGGGCAATCGCAATCTTTTGTCAAAAAACTGTTGACCGAGATTTAAGGGCTTTCTTCAACGTCCTTTATACTTTGCTTGAAACTGATGGCGTATCCATGCCATTCAACAAGGTTGATCTTGGTGATAAAACTTTCTCCGTTAAACAATCCTAAAGGTGTGTAATGATTACTTTCCCCGAAGGCGAAGAAGTTGCATACTGGTTAATTGTCAACAGTGTGGATGAAAAAACAAAACAGCCGATCACACGTAAAGTCAAAACATTCTTCATCAAAGATGGAAAAAAGATTTGGGTGCAATTTGGTTTTAATAAACCATTGCTAACAGAGATTAAAGCAATGGCCGGAGCTAAATGGTGGGGTTTTGAAGACCCTCCACAAAAGAAGTGGACTATTGAAGACAATGCAAGGAATCGTTTCCAGCTTGAATTCTTGGCTGGAATGAATCCATACGCTCGGTACGAATTGCCGCTTCTGGATTATAATTCCGAGCGGCCATTGTATGTACACCAAAAGGATATGACCCGTCCTATTCTCACACATCACAATGTAATTATTGTAGGTGAAATGGGTGTAGGTAAATCATTGTCAATCATTGAAGCTATGGAACAAGCCAACATCAAAACTTGTTGGTGGATCGCTCCAAAGGGAGCATTGAATTCCACACGATTGGAATT
>Ga0137463_1000742_pt1 | contig 10955 bp, 13 predicted proteins | sample EasRivERMGT800_2_FD_102333 | JGI IMG/M metagenome (GOLD analysis project Ga0137463, IMG submission 102333) | Soil microbial communities from meander-bound floodplain in the East River, Colorado, USA - East River MetaG ERMGT800_2 | ecosystem: Environmental > Terrestrial > Soil > Floodplain ...
CTTGCCCGAGGAATCGAGCTTGGTCACGACGCGGCGCACCTCGGGCGGCTGCTGCGCGGCGACGGACCCGGCGCTCAACAGCGCCACACTCAGAACCACCCACCCTGGATTGCTTGTCATCGTTCTCTCCTCTGAACGTCTTACGCGGGCTTCGCGCCGGCCCGGGTCCTGTCGAGCACCGTCATGGCGGAGGCGACGACGCTCGCCACGTCCGACAGGTTCGAAGGCACGATCATGGTGTTGTTGGTCTTGGCGAGGTTGCCGAAGGCGCCGATGTAGAGCTCGGCCACCTTGAGGTTCGCGGCCTGCAGCCCGCCTTCCTTGCCGATCGCCTCCGCCACGACGTTCACCGCGGCGGCGGTCGCATCCGCCACCACGCGCAGCGCCGTTGCCTCGCCCTGCGCCTTGTTGATGGCCGACTGCTTTTGCCCTTCGGAGGTGAGGATCGCCGCCTGCTTCTCGCCTTCGGCGAGGTTGATCTCCTGCTGCTTCTCGCCCTCGGACTTGGCGATCAGCGCGCGTTTCTCGCGCTCGGCGGTGATCTGCGCCTGCATCGCGCGCAGGATCACCTCGGGCGGGGTGAGGTTCTTCACCTCGTAGCGCAGCACCTTCACGCCCCACGAGCGGCCGGCCTCGTCGAGCACCGCGACGATCTGCCGGTTGATCACGTCGCGGCTCTGCAGCGACTGGTCGAGCTCCATCTTGCCGACTTCGGAGCGCAGCGTCGTCTGCGCGAGCTGCACGATCGCGGTGACGTAGTCGGAAGTCCCGTAGGAGGCCAGACGCGGATCGGTGACCTGGAAGTAGATCAGGCCGTCCACCACGAGCTGGGTGTTGTCCTTGGTGATGCACACCTGCTCGGCGACGTCGAGCGGTACCTCCTTCAACGAATGCCTGTAGGCGACTCGGTCGATAAACGGGATGATGACGTTCAACCCCGGCTCGAGAATCTGGTGGAATTTTCCGAGCCGCTCGACGACCCAGGCGCTCTGCTGCGGCACCACGCGCACGCCCTCGATCACGAACACCACCACCAGCGCGATGATGGCGAACGGGATCCAAAGGGCGTGGATCGGCGGGTACCCGTAGATAAGGACCGTGGCGATGACGACGGCGATTATCTTGAACAGCATGCTGCCTCCCATGGAGCGTGAGATTTCGTCCGCCGCGTGCGCGAGATCAGGCGGGCCGCGTCTTGGAAACTTTGAGGGTGCTGCCATCGACCGAGGTGATATAGAGGATTTCGCCGGGTTCGCCCGAGGCGTCGCCCGGGACCTGCGCGTCCCAGAGCGTGTCGCGGTATTTCACGCGTGCGTGGCCCGCGCCTTTGTTGACCCAGGCGTCGAAAGCGGCCGGCTGGCCGAAATCCAGCCCCTGCATGCGCTTCGGTGCCATCTTTTTCTTGTACTGATTTACCCAGATCACTCCCGCGACCGCGACGATCGCCGCGCCGACCGCCTGCCAGACCAGCGCGCCGCTCGCGTAGCCGACGCCCGCGCCGACCAGGGCCGCGATGCCGAGAACGAGCAGATAAAACGTCCCCGTCATCAGCTCGGCGATGATGAGGATAAAGCCGGCGATCAGCCAGGTGAGGGAAATGTCCATGGGTGCCCCGGTTATCCCGCGCAAGCGGGAAGCATCAGCGCCTGCAGCACGTCGCTCGTCGCGCGGTTCTGCACGAACGCGGCCACCCCTAGGTGCCTGGGGTTCGCGCCGGGCAGGAGCGGCAGAGCGCGCTTCTCCTCGAGCTTCGCGCTCTCGCCGAAGCCGATCGGGCCGATCCATTCGCGCACCACGAAATCGTGCTCGAGCCGCTTGCCGCGGTTCTCGCCTGCGGCGACCTCGCTCGCGAGCTTGTTCTCGTAGGCGGCCAGATATACCGCGGCGTTCTTCCGCTCGGCGGGATCGATGAGCATCGCGGAGAGGTCGGCGTGGATGGCGCCCGGCGCGACCGCGCGGATGGTGAGCGCGATCCTCGCGCGCGCCGGACGGGAATTGATGCGCATCACCTGCTCGGCGAACTCGCCGCCCGACCAGCGGCGGAAGTCTTGTCCCTGCAGCAGCACCTGCGGGGTATAGACCATCACCGGGCGCTTCATCTGCGCGAGCTTGCGCTGCCGCACGGAAAATTCGCCCTTCGCAAACGGATCTTTCCAGCCGATGTAGTCCCAATAGTCGACGTGGAGCGCGAGCGGCACCACCTGATCGGGCCTGAATCCCTGGCCAAAGAGCGAGGACAGCCAGTGGTCCGCCGCGGGGCAGCTGTCGCAGCCCTCCGATGTATACAGCTCGATCAGCGCCGTGGTGTGCGGCCCGCTGTAGGCCGAGCACGCCGGTTCGGCGGCGCGTGCGGCGAAGGTAAAGGCGGAGGCGAGGAGGACCGCGATCGCGGCGAGGGCGTGTTTCGATTTCATTCTTTTCAACCGTCGGCGGGCAGCGTTCATGGTACACGCAACGGCGGCGGAGGACTATTTGCCGCACCGGCTGGCGGCCTTCATAATCGCCGCCGGCCCGCCCCATGGATCCTTCCGTAAGCCGCATCTACGCGCCGTTCTACTCGAGCGCCTTCGCCTGGAACTACGCGCTCGGCATGACGCAGCTGCTGATCCCGCTCTACGCGCGGGAGCTGGGCTACTCCGGCGTCGCGATCGGCAGCCTGATCGCGCTGCCGATCATCGTGCAGATGGTCTTCAATCTCATCGGCGGAGCGTGGACCGACCGCATCGGCGGCATGAACATCTCCCTGATCGCGTTCGTGGCCACCGCCGCGGCCGGAATCATGTTCGCCGCATCGTCGAGCTTCGCCGGTCTGTTCGCCGCGCAGATCATGATGATCGTGGCGCGCGCAGTCTATTGGCCGGCGAGCTGGACGCTCGTCAGCCAGCTTCCCGGCGAACGCGGCAGCTTGATGGGGACGCTGAACGCCATCACGAGCTTCGGCCAGATCGCCGGCACCGTGGGCGCCGGCATGATCATCGCGGGCTGGGGCTTCGGCGCGGGTTTTTGGACCGTGGCTGCGATGGGGGTCGTCTCTTTTGCCTTGGGCCTCGCGTTCCGCTACACGCCCCCGGCGCGGGAGAAAGCCCCGCTCCCGGTGCTTGCGGGCTACCGGATGCTGCTCGGCCGGCGCTCGATCTACTACGGCATCATGTGCGCCTACATCTCGGCGCTGCCGTTCTCCCTGAGCGTCTCGTTCTATCCGATCCTGCTGATCGAGCAGGGGTTCGGTTCCGAAGCGGCAGGCTGGCTCGTCGGAATGCGGGCCCTGGGCGCGATTGCGGCGGGCGTCGTGCTCGCGCGTTTCGTGAAACACGCGGACGACTCTTCCGTGCCGCTTGTATCGGCCCTGGCCGTCGCAGCCTCGGTGGGCCTAGTCGCCCTTTTCACGAACCCGGCGATCATCGGCTTCTTCCTGTTCGGCGTAGGACTCGGCTCGGGCGTGATGACGATTTATTTCCAGATCCTCGTGAGCACCTTGTCATCGGGCGAAACCCGCGGATCGGCGATGGCCCTCGCCGGGATGGGGTGGAGCCTCTCGCACATTTCGACTCCTCTGGTCATGGGCGCTCTGAAGGACCTCTACGGCATTCAGGCCGCCTTCTACGCACTGGGCGCCTTTGCATTCATGTTTTCGTTCGCCCTTCCTGCGGTCCACCGCTGGTCGCTCGCCGACAGGCGTGCTTTCCCGGCTTCCGAAGTCCGGTAAACTGAGGGCTTCGCCTCCGTGGAGCCCCACCGTGAACCCGATCTACAAGTGGATGGGAATTGTCTTCGCCGCAGGCATTGCGCTCATCGTGATCGAGGTTCGGGTCGCGAAAAAGAAAAAGGAGGGCTTCACCGCCACCGACAGGAAGCGCGTCGTCGGCATCTTCTGGCTCACGATTTTCTTCAGTCTGCTGGTAGGCGGGGTCATGTGGCTGTCGCCGGACTAGGGAAAAGCGCAATCAAGTACCTGTGATGCTTACCTCGTGCACACTTGATGGCGGCTTGATTATTCAGAGGTCCCGCGGCTGATGAGGGTGCCTCTGGGGGTGCTCGATCAATCCCCCGTCATCAGCGGACACAGTCCCGCCAGAGCGATCGCCGAAACCGTGTCTCTTGCCCGGCTCGCCGAAGAGCTGGGCTATCATCGCTACTGGCTCGCCGAGCACCACGCCATCGCGGCGCTCGCCGATCCCAGTCCCGAGATTCTCGTCTCCAGCGTCGCTTGCGCCACCTCGCGCATCCGCGTCGGCACGGGCGGCGTGCTCCTGCCCTACTACAGCCCGCTGAAGATCGCGGAGCAGTTCCGCATGCTCGAAGCCCTGTTCCCCGGGCGGATCGACCTCGGCATCGGCCGCGCCCCGGGCGGGGACCCGCGCACGGCGCTGGCGTTGGCGGACGGGGAATACCCGGGCGCGGAGCACATGCCGCAGCAGGTGCAGGATCTGATCGGTTTTCTCGACTGCTCGCTGCCATCGGACCACCCTTACGCCAAAGTAAAGGCGCAACCTGCGGGCGACACTTCGCCCGAAGTGTGGCTGCTCGGCTCTTCCGAGTACAGCGGCGCGCTCGCCGCTCAGCTCGGCCTGAGCTTCGCGTTCGCGCATTTCATCAGCGCGTTCGGAGGCGAAACCGTGGCGCGCGCCTACCGCGATCGGTACCGACCCTCGGAGCGCGCGCCGCAAGCCCGGTCGCTCGTCTGCGTGTTCGTGATATGCGCAAAGACCCGGGAGGAGGCCGAGCGCCTCGCCGCGAGCGTCGATCTTCGGCGCCTGCACATGGCGAAAGGAATCGATGCGCCGGTCCCGACGCTCGAGGAAGCGAAGGCCTACCGCGCCTCACCGCAGGAGCGCGCCTACATCCAGCAGCAGCGCGCGCGCCTGGTGCACGGCGATCCGGGCGAGGTGCGGGAAAAGCTGCTCGAGCTGAAGGAGAAGTTCGCGGCCGACGAGCTGATGGTCATCACCATCACCGGCGATTACGAGAGCCGGCGGACTTCGTACCGGCTCGTCGCGGAGGCTTTTGCCTAGCTTTCCCCTGACGCGCGTGCCGCTTGGGCCACTCGGTCCGATTGCGGCCGGATTGCTTGGCTGCGTAGAGCGCCACGTCGGCCCGGGCAAGCAGCTGCCCGGGGGTCTCACCCCGTTCCAGCTCGACCAGCCCGAGCGAAACGGTCACCTGGGGCAGCTTGCGTCCATGGTGCTTGAACGCTGCGCCAGCGATCGCCTCGCGCAGCCGTTCGACGGCGCTGATGGCGCCCGGCAGCAGCGTGTGAGGGAGGATCAGCACGAACTCCTCGCCGCCGATGCGGGCGGCGGAGTCGGCGGGCCTCAAGTTGGCGCGCACGAGCCGTCCGATCTGCAACAGCGCGTCGTCCCCGGCGGCATGTCCGTAGTTGTCGTTGATCTGCTTGAAATGGTCGATGTCCATCATCGCGAGGCACAGGGGCTCGGCCGCGTGGAGGTGGCGCTGCACGATTCGGGACAGCGTCTGGTCGAGCCAGCGCCGGTTGCGGAATCCGGTGAGGGGGTCGCTGAGGGCCGCCTGCTCGAATTGCAGGCGCAGAGCGATATTCTCCTGCACGGCCTCGTTGTTCGAGCGCAATCGCTTTGCCAGGCGGACCAAGAGGCCCACCGAGAACTCGTGCGAGGACTCTGCTAGCCACCAGAAGGTCTCTTCGTTCAGCACGAGGAGTTGCGTCGGCTCCTCCGCGACGACCGTGGCCGTCGCCGCGCTGCCCGCGAGCAGCGACAATTCGCCGACGGTCTCGCCCTCGTCTATGTACGCGAGCGGCGATTCATCCAGCTCCACGCGCAGCCGGCCTGAAATGACGACGTAGACGCGCAGATTCGGCTCACCCCGCTGGAGCAGGCGCTGACCCGCCGCCAGCTGCAGCAGTCCAACGCGCGGAACGAGCGCGTCGAGGATCTCATCCCCGGTTCCCTGCAGCGCCTGGAGCTCCCGCAGCACGTCGACGTTCACGCTCGACGCCTGATCGCGGGCGGACTCCCCGCTCGCGACAGGCGGCCCGGGTCGCGGCGGTTTGCGCGCAGAGCTCACTAGAAAAGATGCACGGCAGTCGGCCAGAAGAAGCCGATCAGGCTGAATGCGACGCCGATCGCGCCCAGGGCATAGGCGATCCACAGCAGCGCCGCGACGCCGGTGATGATTTGCGCCGAGGCGAGCACGATCGCGATCTGCACGGCGGCCGACGCGATCTCGTAGTTGTGGTAGGCCGCCATTGCGCGGTCGCGTTTTTTCTCCATCTCTTTCGCGCGCGCCATAAGCTCCTTGCGGCCTTCGTTGGTTTCCGGCTCGGACTGGTAGCGCTCGGCGGTTTTCTTCCAGCTCTCGACCTGCTTCTTCACCGCCTCGGGCGCCTTCTGCCCTAACTGCGCTTCCATCTCCTCGGCGGCGGTGCGCACGGTCGTCTGGCGGATGGTCTTCGCCTGGAAGAACGCCCAGAGGTTCGAAGCCTCGATATGGCTGGCGAGCGCGCTCGTCTGCGAGCCCTTGCCCAGGGTCTCGGCGAATGCGAGCACCAGCGCGAGGACCGCGATGAAGAGGGCGACTTTCTTGTTGGAAGGATCGACGTGGACGTGGGCTTCGGACATTTCCGCTTCTCCCTTTTCGTGAGACGCTTGAATTCTAGCTCAGCGTCGCACGCCCGGCGTCTCGATCGGCAGACCCTGCGCGCGCCAGGCGAGGTAGAGCTCGAGATCGAGGTATTCCTGCGAGCCGTAGGGCAGCATCTCGGCGCGTATTCCCGAGAGGCAGGCGCGCAGGCGGCGCTCGAGCGAACCCATGGTCTGCCATTCCATGCGATAGGCGGGGTAGGCGTTGGGGTGACCCTGGCTGATGGTCTCTGAGAGCAACCGCTTGCCCCATTGTGCGTCGTGGCAGTGCGCGCACGAGAGGTTCATCTGTCCGCGGCGCTGATGATAGGAGGCGCGACCCGCCTCGAAATGCGCGCGCGCCGCGCCCTCGATGCTCGTCTTGATCGGCAAGCCGAGCGACTGGCGCGCGATGTAGGCGGTGAGCGCGAGCAGCTCTTCGGACTCGTACCGGAAAGGCTCCACCCCCATGCGCTCGCTGCGGCACTGGTTGATGCGGCTATCGAGGTTCAGCAGTTTCCCGTTTGCCTTGTCGATTTTCGGATAGCTCGCAACGACCCCGCGCATGCTCGACGCCGCGTCCTTGTGGCAGCTTGCGCACGCGAGCTTTCCTGCCGGCTCGCTCCAGAGCTTCTCCCCGCGCTCAACCCACAGCATGCCGGGATTGGCGAAATCGTCGTTCTGCAGCGCGCGCAGGTCCGAGCCGAGAAACGCGGAGCCGGACTTGAGCTCGCCGGGCGGTATTGGGCGCTCCTGCGCGAGCGCGACGCCGGCGGCGAGCGCGACGGCGGCAAGAGGGAGCCGCCTCATCCCTTGACGACGATGAACTGGCGCTCCGAGCCCTGCTGGCCTTCGTCGTCGATCCAGTTGAACTCGAGGTCGCCGCTCGCCTCGGCGACGGTGTAGAACTGCACGTAGGGATTGGCGGAGATGCCCGAGGACAGGTCGGCGCGGAACACTTCCACTCCGCTGTAGCGGCACGACAGCACGTTGATGACGTTGCGCTTGATGAGGTGCCCGACGTCGTCGTGGCGGTACCCGGTCTCCATCGGGTGCTGGATAAGTATCCGGACCTCGATCACCTCGCCGCGTTTCGCGTCGCGGGGAATCTGGATTCTTGCGGCCACGGTTTCCCTTCCTTCAGGCTCAGCTCTCGTCCAGGCAGGCCGAGAGCGTGACCACGATAGGCGCGGCGTCGTACCAGAACGATCCGTCGGAGAGCTTCGCGACGGCGGTCACCCGCTGGCTGCCGGCGAGCCGCACGCGCGAGTTGATCTCGGCCTTGCCCGCGCGGGGTCCCAGATAGAAATTCGCCATGTTCGGAACCGGGTTCCTCTCCGAGTACAGGTGGATGCTCTTCACGTGATCGGCGGCGGTCATGGGGCTGTCCACCGTGATCCGGATCGGAACGGAGTTGCCGTTGTCGGCGAGCTGCGGCAGGACGAGCGTCACCTTGCCCTTTCTCACCGGGGCGCCGTTGGCGAGCTCCCGCACGAGCGGGTCCAGGGGATCGACTTGCGCGAGCGCCGTGTCCGGAAACGCGAGGGCACCAGCTGCGCCGGCGAGGAAATCGCGGCGCTTCATTGCGGTCTTTTGAGCGTCGCGAGCCAGGCGACGACGTCCTCGACCTGCTGCGCCGAGAGCAGGGGCTTGCCGCGGAAGGAGCTGGCGACCTGATTCAGGCCTTCCGTCCTGTAGTAGGCAGGCATGGGCGACTCCGGATTCACGCGGGTGGAATCGGCGACGCGCAGGCGCAGCTGCGCGGGAGAGAGCCGCGCGCCCACGCCCGCGAGCGGCGGCGCGATATTTCCGAAGTTCTTTTCACCGGGCACTGCATGGCACAGAGTACAGGCTCCCGCATCCCGATTCACCACTATGCTTCGACCACGCGCCGCGTCCCCGGGTTCGGAAGTCAGAGCCCGCGGAATCGCGTCTCCGACCGCCTCGAAGCGCACCGGGTCACCCTGCGCGCAGACCTGCGAGTACGCGACCAGTATCGCAAGCGCAGGAACGACAGCGTGCTTGCGCGTCAAGCCAATGTCAGCCCATGGTTTTTCAAAGGCAGCGAGCGCACGCGCTTGCCCGTTGCGGCGAAGATCGCGTTGCAGACGGCCGGTGCGATCGACGCCTGGCCCGGCTCGCCCACGCCGCCCCAGAATCCGCCCGAGGGCGCGAGCACCACCTCGACCTTGGGCATTTCACGCAGGCGCATCATGCGGTAGTCGTGGAAATTCGACTGCTCCACGCGCCCTTCCTTGATGGTGATCTCGCCCCAGAACATCGCGGTCAGCATGAACACCGAGCTGCCCTGCATCTGCGCCTGGATGTTGTCCGGATTCACCGCGTAGCCCGGGTCGATGCCGAGCACCAGGCGCTTGATGTCGACCTCGCCGTTGGCGTTGACCGAGAGCTCGGCCACGGCCGAGGTGTAGCTGCCGTAGGCCTCGGTCTGCGCGATGCCGCGGAACACGCCGGCCGGAAGAGGCCGGCCCCAGCCTGCGGCCTTCGCCGTGGCTTCGAGGATGCCGAGGTCTTTCGGCGATTTTGCGAGCAGCGCGCGGCGGTATTCGTACGGGTCCTTTCCGGCCGCAACGGCCAGCTCGTCCATGAAGGACTCGCGCACAAAGGGGTTCTGCGAGTGCCCGACGGTGCGCCAGAACCCGACCGGCACGTGCGCGGTGCGCTGCGCGTATTCGATTCTCACGTTCGGGATCGCGTGCGGCAGGTCGTGCAGCGAAGCCACCGCCTGCGGATCGACTCCGTCGGCCGGCGCAAAGGGCCGTTTGAGCGGCACGCGCGCGAGCGTCTCGAAAATCGAGGTCGACGCGACGCGCGAGTACCAGGCGACCGGATTGCCCGAATCGTCGAGCCCCGCCTTGACGCGGATCAAGCTCGCAGGCCGGTAGAAGTCGTGCTGCGTGTCTTCCTCGCGGGTCCAGAGCATTTTCACCGGAGTGCCTTCCATGGCCTTCGCGATCGCCACGCCCTGGCGCACGAAGTCCTGAGCTCCGCCGCGCCGGCCGAAGCCGCCGCCCAGCTGCACGCGGTGCACTTCGACGTTCTCCAGCGGCACGCCCGCGGTCCCCGCAGCGACGGCAAGCGAGGCCTCGGCGTTCTGCGTGGAAGTCCAGACGTCGACCCTGCCGTCCTTGACGATCGCCGTGCAGCCCATGGGCTCCAGGCACGAGTGCGCGAGATAGGGCGTGTAGTACTCGGCTTCGACCTTCTTTGCGGCGGAGGCGAAGGCCTGATCGAAATCGCCGTCCTTGCGCGAGGTCGCGACATCCTGCGCGTTGAGCCCTCCGCGGTAGAACTCCATCAGGCTCGCGCTCGAGACGTTGCCGTTCGTGCCGACGTCCCATTCGATGTGGACGTCCCTCAGCGCCTCTTTGGCGCGCCACCAGTTGTCGGCGACGACCGCGACGAAGCTCTCCATCGGCAGCACTTTGACGATTCCGCGCCGGCCCTGGATCTTGGCCGCGTCGATCGATGTCACCTTGCCGCCGAACACCGGACACTGCGCGATCGCCGCGTAGAGCATTCCGGGCAGCTGCACGTCGATGCCGTAGCGCTGCTTTCCCATGACCGTGTCGGGGATATCGATGCGCTTGACGGACTTGCCGATCAGCTTCCAGTCCTTGGGGTCTTTCAGCTTCACGTCCTTCGGCGGCTCGAGCCTGGAGGCGGCGTCGGCCACCTTTCCGAAGCTCAGCTTGCGCTTGCTCCGGCCGTGCGTGATGAAGCTCGCCGATGCCGAGCATTCGGACGCCGGCACACCCCATTGCTGCGCGGCGGCGGCGATCAGCATTTCGCGCGCGGTCGCTCCGGCCTTGCGCAGGTACTCTTGCGAGTTGCGTATGGTGCGACTGCCCACTGCGGCCATATCGCCCCAGGCGCGCTTGCGCTTCACGTTCGCGTTCGCCGAGGCGTATTCGATCTTCACCCTCGTCCAGTCGCACTCCAGCTCCTCGGCGACCAGCATGGGCGCGGAGGTCATGCTGCCCTGCCCCATCTCGGAGCGGGCGTAACGGATGATGATCGCATCGTCCGGGCGGATCACCACCCAGGCGTTGATCTCGGTCGCTCCATCGGCCTTCTGCGCGAGCGCCCCCGGCACGGCGAACCCGACGCTGAGGCCGCCGCCGATCGCGGCGGATTGCTTGAGGAATTTCCTGCGCGCAGGTTCGAATTTGTGTGCGAATCTCGTTTTCATCGTCGCCCCCTATGCCTTGGCCGACTTCGTGGATTTCGCCGCGGCGTGAATCGCAGTGCGGATGCGCGCATAGGTTCCGCAGCGGCAGATGTTGGTCATCGCCGCGTCGATGTCCTTGTCGCTCGGGTCGCGATTCTTGCCGAGCA
>Ga0137463_1000743_pt1 | contig 10947 bp, 12 predicted proteins | sample EasRivERMGT800_2_FD_102333 | JGI IMG/M metagenome (GOLD analysis project Ga0137463, IMG submission 102333) | Soil microbial communities from meander-bound floodplain in the East River, Colorado, USA - East River MetaG ERMGT800_2 | ecosystem: Environmental > Terrestrial > Soil > Floodplain ...
GGCGGCTTCGAGATCGCTTTTTCGTCCTCGACGCTGAAGCTCGGCTTCACCTGGTAGCCGAACATCATCGCCGTGAGGTTGACCGGGAATTGGCGTATGAGCACGTTGTATTCCTGTACGGCCTTGATGTAGCGGTTGCGCGCGACGGCGATGCGGTTCTCGGTGCCTTCGAGCTGCGCCTGCAGGTCGCGGAAATTCGCGTCAGACTTGAGCTGCGGGTAGTTTTCCGCCACCAGCAGGAGTCGCGACAAGGCGCTGGTCATTCCCGCCTGCGCCTGCTGAAAATTCCGAAACGCGGCCGGGTCGTTCAGGAGCTCCGGCGTCGCCTGGATGCTGCCGACGCGCGAGCGCGCCTCGGTGACCTGGATCAGCACCTGCTGCTCCTGTGCCGCGAACCCCTTCACCGTATTGACCAGATTGGGAACGAGATCCGCCCGCCGCTGGTACTGGTTGAGCACCTCGGCCCAGGCCGCCTTGACCTGTTCGTCGCTTCGCTGGATGTCGTTGTAACCACAACCCGCCAAGCCCGCGGTGAAAAGGACGGCGACCGCTGCAAGCAGTTTGCGCATGGATTCCTCCGGAATGAGTCTGCCCCTAAATGGAGGCCGCGGCGCCGGATTGCAAGGCCGCGAGTTTCGGCAAGCGCCAATCTATCGGCTCTTTGCCGTGGGCCTGCAGATAGCTGTTGATCTTCGAAAAATGCCCGCAACCGAAAAATCCGCGATGCGCAGAGAGCGGGGAAGGATGCGGGCCCTTTAAGACCAGGTGTTTACCGGCATCGATAAAGGCGCCCTTTTTCTGCGCGTAGCTCCCCCAGAGCACGAATACCAGGCTCTCGCGTTCACGGTTGAGCACGTCGATGACGGCGTCGGTGAACTTCTCCCAGCCCTTGTCCTGATGGCTGCCGGCTTTCCCGGCCTCCACGGTGAGCGTTGCATTGAGCAGGAGCACGCCCTGTTCCGCCCAATGGACGAGATGACCATGATCCGGCGGATCGATCCCCAGATCGTTCTTCAATTCGATGAAGATATTCTGGAGGCTGGGCGGGATTTCCACTCGCGGCCGGACCGAAAAGCAAAGGCCGTGCGCCTGGTTCACGCCATGGTAGGGATCCTGGCCGAGGATGACCACTTTGACCTTGTCGAAAGGCGTGTGATCGAGCGCCGCAAAGTACTCGACGCCACGGGGGTAGATGATTTTCCTCGCCTGGATTTCCTTTTTCAGGAATTCGCGCAAGTCCCGCATGTAGGGCCGGGAAAACTCCGGGAGGAGCCGCGCCTTCCACGAGGGCTCGAGGCGGACTTTGTCGTCGCTCATGGACCCCACAGCCGGAACCGTACTTGCCGGAACTGCCGCCTGAGGAACGTCGGGTCGAACCTCGCGGCGCCCGCGCAGCTTCCACACGGGCGCGAGCCCCATCTCTTCCAGATAGCGCTCGCTCCGGCCGCTCACAGGTCCAACGCCAGAACCAGGGCGTCCTCGCGGCCTCGACGCGCAGGATAGTAGCCGCGCCGCACTCCGATCTGCCGGAAGCCGTAACGGGTATAAAGGCGCTGTCCCACCGTGTTCGTCGGCCGGACTTCGAGGAACAAGACTTTCGCATTGCGCTCTCGCGCGACCCCGACCACGTCGTTCAGCAGGCTGCGGCCGTGGCCGCGGCGCTGCGCATGGGCGGCGACGCTCAGGTTCAGAAGATGGGCTTCGCCCGCGGCCAGCATAAGCACCGCGTAGGCGATCAACTGCCTGCCGTCGCGCGCCACCCAGCAGCTGTACCCGGCGCGCAACGAGTCGCGGAAATTCCCCAGCGTCCAGGGAAATTCGTAGAGGTCCTCCTCGATCTCGAGCGCCCGACGAAGATCGGCTTCGCTCATCGGCTCGAAACTCGGGACAGGTCGGAGTACGGCGCTCATCGGCGTTCGCTCGTCTTGAGCGCGACCTTGTCGCGCAGATACACCGGCACCGCCTCGGCAGCGTCCTTCGCGTCCCCCGCGGCGAAACGAGGGCTCGCGAGTTTTAGCACCGCTCGCGCGGTCGGGGTGGTCTCGGGACGGATCGCGGAAATACTCTCTCCGAGCCGGGCACCGAGTCGTTCCCGATACGCGGCGAAACCGTCGCCGCAACCCAGCCAGTCTCTCCCCGGTGCAAGGGGCACGGCCTCGGGTTTGTACAGTCCGGGGACGGAAACCTCTTCCCATCCGGCGCCATCCCTGCGGTACGCGGCATGATACACCTCGCCCATGTGCGCATCGAGGCAGGCGATGATGCGGTCGCCCGCGCTTTCTTGCGCCGCTTGTTCCGCCAGGGCGAGCAGCGTGCCGACGCCGACCACGCCGATGCCCCGCGCAAGCGCGAGCCCCTGGGTCACGCCCGCCGCGATGCGAAGGCCGGTAAACGAACCCGGGCCCGCGCCGTAGGCGATGCCGTGGATTTGCGCGATTTCGAGCCGCGCCTCCGCCAGCACTTCGCCGACCACGTCGAGGATTCTCTCCGCCTGGCGCCGGCCCGCCGGCTCGTGACGCGAAACGACCTCCGCGCCGCGGCTCGCCGCTACGGAGCAGAAATCGGTGGAGGTATCGATCGCGAGCAGATTCATCGGGCTTTCTCCGAAGAATTCTAACGGATAGCAGAGCCGCCCGCGGCGCTTGACGCCGGCCTTTTCAGCCACGATGATTGTGCCGGCAAAGCAGAACATCCCTTCCGGAGGAGAGCATGCAGCTACGGATCGCGCTGATCGCACTGGCGTTCCTGCCAGTTCCCGTGTTCGCGCAGGACGCCTATCCTTCCCGCCCAATCACGATGGTCGTGGCGTTCCCGCCGGGAGGCGTGGCGGACATCACCGCGCGGCCCACCGCGTTCGCGATGGAAAAGGTGTTGAAACAGCGCGTCATCATCGAGAACAGGCCCGGCGCCGCCGGAGCCACGGGCAACGCCTATGTCGCGAACGCCAGGCCGGACGGGTATACGCTGCTGATGGCGCTCTCGTCCATTTCGGTGATCCCGGAGGCGGAACGCCTCCAGGGAAACAAGCCGCCCTACGAACTGAACCAGCTCGCTCCAATCGCCCTGATCTCTGCCGACCCGGTCGTCCTGGTGGTGCGCAAGGAAGCGCCCTGGGCGACGGTGAAGGATTTCGTCGAGGACGCGAAGAATCGTCCCGGCAAGATCAGCTACAGCTCTTCCGGGATATTCGGCGCGCTGCACATGCCTTACACGCTTCTCGAGCACGCCTCCGGGATCACGCTGTGGCACGTTCCCTACAACGGCGGCGGACCGGCGGTGCAGGCCCTGCTCGGCTCGCAGGTGGATTCCACGGTGGGCGGTCCGGCGGCCATGATCGGCCAGATCAAGGGCGGGCGGCTGCGGCCGCTCGCGACTTTCGGGAGCAAGAGGCTCGCCTCGCTTCCGGACGTGCCCACGCTGAAGGAGCTCGGGATCGACGCCGAGTACTTCATCTGGGCGGGATTGATGGCGCCCGCCGCGACTCCGCCCGCTGTCCGGCAGAAGCTGCGCGACTCGGTGCGCCAGACCGTGCAGGACCCCGACTTCCGCAACGCCATGGCGAAGGTCGAGACGCCGATCAACTATCTCGACGCTCCCGAGTTCCAGAAATTCTGGGACGCGGACGCGAACAAACTCGCCGAGGCGGTGAAGCGCGTCAAGATCGTCGAGCAGAGGAAATAGACCTGGAATGGCAGCGGCCCAAGGCAAGGTCATCATCACCTGCGCGGTGACGGGGGCGATCCACACGCCCACGATGTCGCCCCATCTTCCGATAACGCCGGAGGAGATCGCCGACGGCGCGATCGGGGCGGCAAAGGCCGGCGCGGCCATCATCCACCTGCACGCGCGCGAGCCCGCCGACGGCCGCCCGACGCAGGATCCCAGGATGTTTATGCGCTTCTTGCCGCAGATCAAGAAGGCCTGCGATGCGGTGATCAATATCACCACCGGCGGCGCGCCGACCATGACGATCGAGGAGAGATTGCAGCCCGCGCTGCAGCTGAGGCCCGAGGTCGCCTCGCTCAACATGGGCTCGATGAATTTCGGCCTTTACGAGATGCTCGGCCGCTACAAGGACTGGAAGCACGACTGGGAAAAGCCTTACCTCGCCGGCAGCGACGAGCGCATATTCAAGAACACGTTCCGTGACATCGCCTACATCCTCCAGTCCTGCAGCGGCAATGACACCCGCTTCGAGATCGAGTGCTACGACATCGGGCACTTGTATACGGCGGCGCATTTTCTCGACCGCAAGCTGGTGAAGCCGCCGCTCTTTATCCAGTCGGTGTTCGGCATCCGCGGCGGCATCGGCCCGCATCCGGAGGACGTGATGCACATGAAGCGCACCGCGGACCGCCTCTTCGGCGAGGCCTATCTGTGGTCGGTGCTCGGCGCCGGGCGCAACCAGATGTTCGTCGCCGCGATGTCGGCGGTCATGGGCGGCAACGTGCGCGTGGGCCTGGAGGACAGCCTGTGGCTGGGACGCGGCACGCTCGCGAAGAGCAACGCCGAGCAGGTCACCAAGATTCGCCGCATACTCGAGGAGCTCGGCCTTTCGATCGCCACGCCCGACGAGGCGCGCGAGATGCTGAAGCTCAAAGGCGGCAGAAACGTCGCCTTCTGACAAGAAGGAACAAACACGATGGCAAAGAGTTACCGCATCGCCGTCATCCCCGGCGACGGCATCGGAAAGGAAGTCGTCCCGGAGGGCGTGCGTGTGCTCGAAGCCGCCGGCAGGAAATTCGGCATCGAATTCAAGTGGGACGAATTTCCCTGGAGCTGCGAATACCGCGCAAAGCACGGACGCATGATGCCCGAGGACGGGCTCGCCGCCATCCGCAAACACGATGCGATCTTCTTCGGCGCCTGCGGCTTTCCCGGCGTGCCCGATCACGTGTCGCTGTGGGAGCTCCTGATCCCGATGCGCCGCAGCTTCGACCTGTACGTCAACCTGCGCCCGGTGCGCCTGATGCCGGGGATTCAATCGCCTCTGGCGGGACGCAAACAAGGCGATATCGATTTCTGGGTGGTGCGCGAGAACACCGAGGGCGAATACTCCTCCATCGGCGGGCGCATCTTCGAGGGCACCGAGCGCGAGACCGTGGTGCAGCAAAGCACCTTCACGCGCCACGGCGTGGACCGCATACTCAGGTACGCGTACGAGCTCGCCCAGAGCCGCCTGAAGAAGCACCTCACCTCGGCCACCAAGTCGAACGGCATCTCGATCACCCTGCCCTACTGGGACGAGCGCGTTAGCGCCATGGCCTCGCAATACCCCGGGGTCAAGACCGACCAGTACCACATCGACATCCTCACCGCCCACTTCGTCCAGCACCCGGACTGGTTCGACGTGGTGGTCGGGTCGAATCTCTTCGGCGACATCCTCTCGGACCTCGGCCCCGCCTGCACCGGCACGATCGGCATCGCGCCCTCGGGCAACATCAACCCCGAGCGCAAGTTCCCTTCGGTGTTCGAGCCGGTGCACGGCTCGGCCCCGGACATCGCTGGAAAGAACATCGCGAATCCCATCGGACAGATCTGGTCGGGCGCGATGATGCTCGAGCACCTCGGCCACAAGGACGCGGGCGAGGCCATCGTGCGCGCGATCGAACGCGTGCTGACCGAGGGACCGCGCACGCGCGACATCGGCGGCAAGGCATCGACCGCCGACGTCGGAAAGGCGATCGCCGGCGCGGTGTGAGGGATCAGGGACGGTTCTGGCCGGACCGGCCGCGGTAGATGTCGCGCCCGTGGTCGTGGACGTCGCGCCGCAGTTGCCGGCGCTGCTCGGGAGTCATGCGCGCGTCGCGGTTCGTGGTATCGCGCGCCGGCACCTGCTGGGGCGGGGTCGGGCGACCAGGCGCGCCGCGCCCCGCGCCGCGGGCGCCCTCAGCTTGCTGCTGCGCCGCTGCCGGAAGCGAGGCGAGCAGAATCAGGACAACACCCCCGAGTGCGATCAAAAACCTCACGATTCGCTCCGCTCCATGCAAGCCGTCGCCCGCTATCGGCGTGTGCGCAGATTAGACTTCCTTTGTAAGTCATGTACGACGCACGGCCCGCCCTTTGTAACAACTTGTTTCCGAACCCCGCCAGGCAATACGCGCTTACGCTCGCGCTGCAGCCGCGGCGCCCGCCGGGTTAGGATACTCCTCCGATGAATGATCCGAAGACGAAAATCCTGGTCGTCGACGACGACCTGCGCCTGCGCGACCTGCTGCAGCGCTACCTGACCGAGCAGGGGTTCGGCGTGCATACCGTTTCGGATGCGGCGGGCATGGACAAGCTGCTCGGGCGCGAGCGCGTCGATCTGCTGGTGCTCGACCTGATGCTCCCGGGCGAGGACGGCCTGTCGATCTGCCGGCGGCTGCGCGGCGGGAAGAACGCGGTTCCCATCATCATGCTGACCGCGAAAGGCGAGGACGTGGACCGCATCGTCGGGCTGGAGATGGGCGCCGACGACTACCTGCCCAAACCCTTCAACCCGCGCGAGCTGGTCGCGCGCATCAACGCGGTGTTGCGCCGCCGCGCTGCGCCCCTCCCCCCGGGCGCGCCCGCGGCCGGACAGGAAAAGGTCAGCTTCGGCAACATGACGATCAACCTCGCGACGAGGACGCTCGAGCGCGACGGCCAGTCGATGTCGCTCACCACGGGGGAATTCGCTCTGCTCAAGGTCCTGGTCACGAACCCGAGAACGCCCCTGTCGCGCGACAAATTGATGGAGCTCGCGCGTGGCCGCGAATACGAAGTGTTCGACCGTTCGATCGACGTCCAGGTGTCGCGCCTGCGGAAGCTCGTCGAGAAGGATCCCGCGAATCCAGCCTACATCCAGACCGTGTGGGGGTTCGGCTACGTCTTCGTGCCCGACGGCCAGGCGCAATGAAGGCCTCCGACGAACGAGGGGACACATCCCCTCGTTGCTCCCCTAAATCGGAGGCACGACGTTGCGGGTAACTTTATGGCCGCGCTCGCTCCTGTGGCGCACCTTTATCCTGCTCGCAGCGTTGGTCCTGGCGACCACGGTCGCCTGGTTCGCGATCTTCCGCGCCTATGAGATCGAGCCGCGCGCGCGGCAGATCTCGCAGAACTTCGTCAGCATCGTCAACCTTACGCGCACTGCGCTGGTCAACTCGCAGCCCGAGCTGCGCCACGAGCTGCTCTCGGAGCTTTCGGAGCGCGAAGGGATCCAGGTCTATCCGTCGGAGCCCGGCGAGCGCATCGCTCCACCCTCGGACCGGCCGCTGGTGCGCCTGGTGAGCGAGATGGTGCGGCGGCAGCTCGGCGAGAGCACGCGCTTCGCCAGCGAACGCGACGGCAAGCCCGGGTTCTGGCTGAGCTTCCACATCGACGAAGACGAGTACTGGGTGCGCGTGCCGCGCGAGCGCATCGAGCGGCAGATCGCCCTGCGCTGGCTGGGCTGGGGCGCGCTCGCCCTGGTGCTGTCGCTGCTCGCAGCGTACTTCCTCGTCTCCCGCCTCAACCGCCCCTTGAGGGCGCTCGCCTCGGCCGCAGGCGCCATCGGCAAGGGAAAAATACCCGACCCCGTTTCCGAATCCGGTCCGGAGGAAATTCGCACCCTGTCGCACGCCTTCAACCAGATGTCCAGAGACCTCGCGCGACTGGACGCCGACCGCGCCCTGATTCTCGCTGGCGTTTCGCACGACCTGCGCACGCCTCTCTCGAGGCTCCGCCTGGGACTCGAGATGAGCGGGGCCGACCCGCAGTTGAGGGAGGGGATGACCGCCGATATCGAGGAGATGGACCGCACCATCAACCAGTTCCTCGATTTTGCGAGAACCGACGGCGGCGAGACCTTGCAGAGCGCCGATCTCGCCGCGATCGCGGCGGAAGTCGCCGAGCACTACCGCCGCCACGGCAAGTCCGTGGCGACCGATTTTTCCGGCGAACCCCGGCTGCCGCTGCAGGCCCTGTCGATGCGGCGCGTGGTGATGAACCTGATCGACAACGCGCTGCGCTACGGGGAAAAGGAGGTGAGCGTCGCGGTGCGCGCCGAAGCCGGCGCGGCGGTGCTCGAGGTGGCGGACCGCGGCCCCGGCATTCCGGACTCGGAGGCGGAGCGGCTGAAGCAGCCCTTCACGCGCCTGGAGGTTGCGCGCAGCGACAAGGGCGGCGCGGGCCTCGGGCTCGCCATCGTCGAGCGCGTGGTTCGCGCGCACCGCGGCAGCTTCGAGCTGCTCGCGCGCGAAGGCGGAGGCCTGATCGCGCGGATCCGGCTTCCCTTCGAGAGGAAAGCCGCCGCATGAATGCGCTCCGGGCAAGAGAGGTTTTTCGGGTACACTTCGCGAAAACTCAAGAGGACAATCCAACCATGAAGAGACTCCTTGCCGTCCTGTGCCTGGCCGCCGCCCCCGCGGCGTTCGCGCAAACTTGCCCCGAGAAAAATCTGCTCTACTGGCAGGCATTCCCGGCAGGGGGCGAATCCGACATATCGGCCCGGCACCAGCAGCTCGTGCTGAAAAAGAAATGCCCATCGATCGAAACCATCATCCAGTACAAGCCGGGCGCCGGCGGCGGCCTCATGTGGGCACAGTTGAACGCCCTGCCCCCGGACGGTCTCAACATCGTCGGCATCAACCTGCCGCACATCGTGCTGGCGCCGTTCGAAGGCCAGGTGCAGTACAAGACCGAGGACATCACACCGACGTTCTGGTTCCACTACACTCCGGACGCGCTGGTGGTGCCCGAATCGAGTCCCATCAAGACCTTTCAGGACTTCGTCAAGGCGGCGAAAGATCAGCCCGGAAAGCTGACGCTGGGAGGATCGGGCCTCAACTCGGCAAACCACGCCGCGCACGAGCGCCTCAACGCCGAGTTCGGCGTGAAGACCACCTACATTCCCTTCAAGGGGACCGGCGACATGACCCCCGCCGTGCTCGGCGGGCACGTCGGCGGCGCGATGTCCTACACCGCCTTCGCGATCAACAACAAGGGCAAGATGCGCGCGCTCGCGGTGGCCATGGACAAGCGCCACCCGCTGCTGCCCGATACCCCCACCTTCCGCGAGCTGGGCGTCAACTGGGTCGACGGCGCTTTCCGCGGCATCGGCATGCCGAAGTCCACGCCACCCGAGGTGCGCAAGCGCATGTCCGACCTGTGGGCCGCGCTGAACAACGATCCGGAGATGAAGGCACTCGCCGCGAAGAGCGGCTTCGAGCTGGTCAACGTGGGCGTCGAGCAGATGGACGCCTTCATGAAGGAAAAGATCCGGGTCTACACGGGCACGGCAAAGCAGATGGGGCTCGCGAAATAGCCTGGATCAGCGGGCGTGCGCCCGCCAGGATTTCAGCCTATGAATCCCACGCATCGTGCCGGGTGGGAAACACCTTGGCCTGATAGAAATCCTTGAGCGTGCTCAGTTCCATGAGGATGTTGAGCGGAAAGCCTTTGCGCTTCCCGCGGGTGTCGGTGAGCAGCTCCTCGAAGTAGGGATCCATCTCTCGCGGCGTTCTCCACAGTTTGGCCATGCGATTGACGATCCTGGGAAACAATGCGGCAAGCTCCTTGGGCCGGGCCGACTCCTCGATTGATGCGAGCCACGCCTGACCTGCGCCGCTCAATTCGAGATCATCCTTTTCCGGCTGGTGACGACGCTTGCTGTAATCCACCTGCGCCGGAGCGCTTGGCTTGTTGCCGAATTCAGCACTCATTCATGGACTCCACCCTCCTCCAAGGTTGAGAAATCGGCGATCTTCCCCCGATTTTGTCGACACCGGGTGGGGTTCTCATACGCCGCTGGCGCCACGCAATGCACCGACGAGTGTAGCACTCGACACCGGAATGTGCCCCGATTCGCCCTGGTCGGGGAGGCACTACGTCACGCGGCAGAACGGTCTTTGTTGCGAAACCATCTCGACTTGATATGGCGGCTCAGCCCTTCCAGGATTTCCGAATTTCGTAGCGGCTGCCTCGAGGCAAGGTCACGGACTGCACCAGCGCGAAGCCGTCGAGCCGCCATTCGATCGGCTCGAGCGCCGGCATCGCCTTGGGCTCGCGCGCCTCGCGCAAGAGCGTTACATGCGACACGAAGGACTTCGCGTCGAAACGGATCTGCGATTTCGCGAGGGCCCCGCGCAGCTCCGACGCGAGCGCTTCGAGCCCGGGCGGGACCACGGACGCGCCCGCCCAGGCGATGCGATTGTGCTTCCAGTAGCCCGGCTGGTCGAGGACGAACGAAATGCCGAGCGGTGCGACTTCGCCCGCGGCGCGTTCGACCTCCGCGACGCGCGCCTCCTCGACGCCGCCGAGAAAAGCCAGAGTCACATGCAGATTCTCGGGACGCGTCGGCTGGCCGCCGCACAGCGCGTGGAGCTCGCGCGACCAGCGGGCGAGCCGAGCGCGCACCTCTTCGTCGGGCCACAGCGCGAAGAACAGCCTCACGGAAGCCTCATGGCGTAGACAGGCGTGTCCACGTGCCGCACCAAGATGGCTACGTCGAGGGTTCCGTACGTAGCGACTCGAAAACGCCCGAAAGTGTGAGATCTATTCACAGCGCAAGATGAGATCGCGTGAGCATGCGCGACCGGATCCAGGTTGTTTCGGTCGTTGACAAATTTATCCCAGTTCCAGACTCCGGCAGCCAGCTCCGACCATTTGGAGCCTGCCGGGGCCGCAATCGAATAAATGTGCGGTCCATCGTTCGCAGAGTAATAGACAAATCGCTCACGGTTGGGTGCGTACTCCAGCGCGGCGCATTCCGAAATCCTGGGCCGGTCTCCAGAAGAGGAAAGCCGCACGATCTCCCGGTCCGGGGCGCCCGGGTCGATGGCGTAGAGCGTATTGGTTGCGCCCGCGACCATCGCGACGATATCCCGCACGGGATCGAACGCCATCGCATTGTGATCCGCCGTCCGAATCTTTTTTGGGTGGAGCGCAGTCCATGAACCAAACGTTCCATCGCTGTTGCCGCCGTCCGGGCGAAAACCGATAAAA
>Ga0137463_1000744_pt1 | contig 10934 bp, 10 predicted proteins | sample EasRivERMGT800_2_FD_102333 | JGI IMG/M metagenome (GOLD analysis project Ga0137463, IMG submission 102333) | Soil microbial communities from meander-bound floodplain in the East River, Colorado, USA - East River MetaG ERMGT800_2 | ecosystem: Environmental > Terrestrial > Soil > Floodplain ...
ATGTCGCCCCGCGACGACAGGGCGCGTGCGTTCAGCTCTTTTCGAGCTTGAACATCTTGGACTCGAGCTGGTGGCGCTCCAAGAGCTTGTAAAACTCGGTACGGTTGCGCTGCGCAAGCTTCGCTGCGTGAGTGACGTTGCCCCCGGTCATGCGCAGAATGCGAACCAGATAGTCGCGCTCGAACGCGCTGCGGGCCTGCTCGAGCGACGCGAGCGGCATCGGCTGCTCCTTGAGCGCCTGCTGCGCCAAGGAGGCGGGCACCACGCCAGAGGGACAAAGTGCCACCATCTGCTCCACCGCGTTGACCAGCTGGCGCACGTTTCCGGGCCATGCCGCGGTCAGGAGCAGTTCAAGCGCCTCCGGCGCAAAGGCACGCACGTCCTTCTTGTAGCGCTCGGCGGTGCTCTTGAGGTAGTGCATGGCCAGCGGGACGATGTCCTCGCGCCGCTCGGCGAGGGGTGGCAGCACCAGGGAAACGACGTTCAGGCGGTAGTACAAGTCCTCCCGAAAGCGCGCTTCCTTCATCTGGGCGTCGAGGTCCCGGTGTGTGGCGGAGATGACGCGCACGTCCACCGGCATGCCCTGCGTGGCCCCGACCGGCCGCACCTCGTGATCCTGCAACACGCGCAGCAGCTTCGCCTGGAGAGACAACGGCATATCGCCGATCTCGTCGAGGAAGAGCGTGCCGCCATCGGCCGCAGGCACCAGCCCCTTGTGATCGTAGGTGGCGCCGGTAAAAGATCCCTTGCGATGGCCGAATAACTCCGATTCCAGCAGGTTTTCCGGAATGGCGGCGCAATTCACGGCCACGAAGGGCCCGTCGGCGCGGCGGCTGGCGCGGTGGATCGCCCGGGAGAGCAGTTCCTTTCCGGTGCCGCTGGCGCCCTGGATAAACACGCTCGCATCCGATTGAGCGACCAGCCGCGCCTGGTGGAGCACGTTCTCCATCTTGGGGCTCTGCGTCACGAACTCGCGCCGCCAGTCCTCCTCGATGGTCCCCGGCCCGGATCCAGACAGCCGCAGCGCCTGCTCAACCTGCTCGAGCAACTGCTTTCCGTCGAACGGCTTTGGCTGAAAGCCGAATACGCCACGCCGGGTGGCGGAAACGGCATCGGGGATTGTGCCGTGGGCGGTCAGGATGATGACCGGCAGCATCGGCGCCTGCTTGCGCACCTCCTCGAAAAGAGACATGCCGTCCATCCCGCCCATTTTCAGGTCGGTAATGATGAGGTCCGGTCGGGATGCCGCGAGCGCGGCAAGCGCCTTTTCGCCGCTGTCCGCGGCCTGAACGAGGTAGCCTGCGGCGCTCAGGCGCAATGACAGCAGCTTGAGGATGTCCGCATCGTCGTCGACGAGGAGAATCGTGCTCATTTCAGTCGTGCCTTTTCTCGCTCGATGATCCCGCGTTCTATGGCCTTCAAAGCGTCGAGTTGTTCCCGCAACTGGGCCGAGCGACGCTGCTCCCGGGCGCGCTCGCTGATCTGCACGTACAGCAGCCCTGCAAATTGCTGCAGCGGCCCCCTCGGCACCTCGAGGGCGGCGGATTCGGCAAGCGGCTCGAGTAGCCCGGAGGCGCGAATATCGTCGTTGAATGCGGTTCCGGGGAGAGCGAGCAGCAGTGCCAGCCTGACCCGCCCATACGCGCCCCGGTCCTTCGAAAACATCTGGGTCGAAACGTTCAACTCACGCCGCTGGTCGTCGGAGTGCATGGCCGCGACTCGCTGTACGTAACCGACGAGTTCTGCGACCACGCGGGCTTCTTCGGCCTCGCGTGCCTGCACTGCGGCGGGCGAGTTACCACCTGCGAACGGAAAAGGCGCGCAGCCGGCCAGTACCGAAACGCAGGTTGCCATTATCGCCAGACTAAGACGCACGGGTCCGGAAGGCAGCAGCAACAAGCGGAATCGAGACGCGGAAATGCGCGCCGCCGGCCTGGCTGTCCACGACCTCGACCCGCCCCCCATGAGCAACGACGAACTCCCTGACGATGGCAAGCCCCAGGCCGCTGCCCTGCACCCGACCGTGATGCTGGTGCTCGCCCTGATAGAACCAGTCGAAAATCCGCTCCCGATCCTCGGGCGGTATGCCCGCGCCCGCGTCCCCGACGTCCAAAATCACGTTATCCCCCTCGCGTCGCAGCGCTAAGGAAATAATACCCCCATCGGGGGAGTATTTGATCGCGTTTGAAACCAGATTTGCCACCACCGCGCGCAGCTTGTTCGCGTCCCCCTCGAGCGCGACAGGCTGCAGATGCAGTTCCGCGCGGATGCCCCTGGCCTGGACCGCAAGCCGATGATCCTCGATGACCTGGTCCACGATGCGGTCGAGTCGCAGCGTCCCCAGGTCCAGGCGCCCGACGCTCTCCTGGGCACGGTGGTAATTGAGCAGGTCCTCGATCAGCGCCTGCAGCTGCACGCTCTTTTGCTGCAGAATGGTCACGATTTCCCGCTGCGGGGCGGTGAGCGGTCCGACGGTTCCTTCCATCAACAATTCCGAGCCCTCCCGCAGCGCCGTGAGCGGGGTCTTCAGCTCATGGGAGACGTGGCGCAGGAAGAAGCGCTTCTGCTGTTCCAACTCGATCAGGCGCTGGCGCAACCACTCCAGGCGCCCCCCCAGATACTTGAGATCGGCAGGCCCGCCGACGCGGATGGCGGCATCGAATTCGCCCGCACCCAGCCGCCGGATCGCCTGGTCGAGCTGCCGGATGGGCCTGGCAATGAGCAGCGTAACCCCGACTGCGAGGAATATTCCCAGGGGAATCGTGGCCGCCAGCTGCAGCCAGAGCGTTTCCTGCGCGCGCTCGGCAGTGCGACGCATCGAATCCACCTCCCGATCGATCAGGGCGTTGCTCGTGTTCAGCACGTCGCGGGCCAGCTCCGACAACGTGACATAGCCTTCTATGAGTGCCGCTTTTTCCGCAGGAGCTGACCGATGGCCCAGCAACGTTTCGTACAATCCCTGTTCCTTGTCGATCGTGGCGTTCAGACCGTGCAATTGCAGCTCGTCCAGCGGCTGCAGGGAGAGCTCGCTCGTGTTGGATTTGAAGTTCCCTCTCAGCCTGGCGTAGTCGTTGAGGAGTTCCGCGTCATCGAGGATCAGGTACTGGCGTGCCACCCGCTCGAGCGCCGTCGTCTGTTCGACCAGCAGGCGGCTGCCACGCGAAGCCTGGGCTGCCTGGGAGACCGCGGTCTGGCTCTGTCCCGCGAGTTCCTCGACATATACCGCCGCGTTGTAGAACGCGACGATCAGGGGCGCCGCCACGAACGCGAACGCGAGCAGCAGCAGGCTGAGAAACGATCTGGGGTAGTAGCGCCGGGGAAAATCGAGGCCGATTTTCATCGACGCTATAATGCCGGAGTTTTCGGTCGGACGCGCCACGCCGAACACGCAGACCTGTGCGCGCTTTGCCCCGGCGACAGAGATTTCGGCCGCCCATCGACAACCATGAGCCTGACCCAATCCATCTCGATCATCGCCGCGGTGGCCGGTAACAGGGTCATCGGCCGCGGCGGCAGCCTGCCGTGGCGCCTTCCGGACGACCTGAAGCGTTTCAGGCAAATCACCCTCGGCCACGCCGTGATCATGGGACGCAAGACCTTCGAGTCGATCGGCAAGCCTCTGCCGGGGCGCAGCAATGTCGTCGTGACGCGATCACGCGAATGGAACCACCCCGGCTGCAGAACCGCCGCTTCGCTGGAGGCGGCCATGGAGGCACTGGCGCCGGCCGAGACCGCGTTCGTCATCGGTGGCGCCGAAATCTACGCACTCGCCCTGCCCATGGCGGGACGCCTCTGCCTCACGGAAATCGAGCGTGATTTTGCCGGGGACACTTTCTTTCCCGGGTTCAACCGCAGTGAGTGGCGCGAGGTATCGCGCGAGCGTCGCGTGCTTGAAGGCAGCGACGGCTTCCCCTACGCGTTCGTCGAGTACCGGCGCCGCTCGTAGAGGCGGCGCGAGCGTGCGACTTCCCGGATCACCCGGATTTCCGACAGCGGAAACCCGTTGAAGTTGCTCGATCCGAGTTTACGATGCGAGCAACTTCCCTAGATCACTCGAACTTCCGGCAGCGGAAACCCGTTGAAGTTGCTCGCATAGGCCGTCGTATACGCGCCGGCATTCTTGAGGTAGATGTAGTCACCTTCCTGGAGGTCGGAGGGCAGCGGCTCGTCGCGCATCACGACGTCTATGGAATCGCAGGTCGGGCCGGCCACGTTCCATGGAATGTCGGGCCCGGACCGGTCGGTGCGGATCTTGTACTTCAGCCCTTCGGCAGTTTCTATGATTCCGCCGAAGAGACCCGCGTCGAGATGCATCCAGCGCTTGCCGGCACGCAGGGCGGTCCCCATGATGCGGCAGACGAAATAGCCGGCGTCGGAAACCAGGAACCGCCCGGGTTCGGCGATTACCTGCACCGAGGCCGGAAATGTTTCCAGCGCGCGGTTAACGACGTCACCGATGACCTCGATGGCGGGGATCGGTTTTACGTGCCTGACCGGGAATCCTCCTCCGATGTTGAGGAGGCGCGGGTTGAGTCCGGCCTTGGCCATCTGATCGAATACCGCGCGCGCCTTCTCGATTCCCACCCGCCAGTTCTCCGGATTCCGACACTGCGAGCCCACGTGAAAGGCGATACCGGCCAGGTCGGCCTTGATTCTCGCGGAGGTTGCGATGATTTCACGAATCTCGGAGGCGTGGGCGCCGAACTTGCCGGCGAGCGGCCAATCGCTGCCAATGTTGGGTGTATCGATGCGCAGGTAAAGTTTGGCGTCAGCCTTGACCGAATGGATTTTTCTGACCTCTTCCACGCTGTCGACGACGAACCATTCCACGCCCCTGGCGGCCGCGTGCGTGACGAAGTCACGTGGCTTGACCGGATTCGAGTAGTAGATTTCGCCCGCTGGTACGCCGAGTGACGTGAGCAAATCGAGTTCGGCGGTCGAGGCAATCTCGAATCCGGTACCCTCTTCGATCAGCACCTTGAGGACACGCGGGTCCGGATTGGCTTTCACCGCGTAGTGCGGATGCACACGCGGTATGGCCGCGGCGAATCGCCGCGACTTTTCGCGAATGATGCTCGAATCGATCAGGAGGAAGGGCTTGCCATAGCCGTCTTTGGCGGCCGCCCGGACCTTCTCGAAGTCCAGGCTCGACTCGGGGTGAGAGTCGAAAAGGTGGGATTGTTCGAATGCCTGCTGTCGGATGGACCTGATGGTTTTTCTTGCTACGCCGGCGCGCATCTGCATCGAAAGGGTCTCCAGCACGAACCTACGTTACGGGAATGTCGAGTTCGGAAAAATCCTGCGAGCCGTAGTACTCCCTAGTGCTTTTCATGATGACCTCCTTTTGTGCTGTTTCGCCGCGCATGTCCGATCCCCAAAAAGCATCGGGCCAGGGTTTGACCGTCCGCATTGCAGACAACCGAACCGGAGCCCGTGTGCACAGGATTATAGGGACTGAAGCCTCGAAATCAAGCGGAATTTTTACCACTTTCCCGTACTCTCCCTTCCGCAGCCGACGGCTGCGCCCTCTCCAGATGCACAACTAATGGTAGGGAACCCCAGGCTGAAACGCAAGGGGCAGTATTCGCGACGCCTCGCCGGTGAGCCCGCGCCCGACCCGCCGGCAGCCGCACTTCGTCTCGGGCCGGGCCGGTTCGCCGCGTCGGCAAGGAGGATCCCTCCACCCCAGTACCCCCGGGAGGAGACCCCCGCGGGAGGCGCTGCAAGCTCTTCAGGGGCGTGTTGCCCTGCGAGCCGCCACCTGATAGCGCGTGTACCAGTCCGCAAGGGCCGTGAGCGCACGTGCCTGTTCCCCCTGCCCCAGGAGCGTCTCCGGCGCCGGATCGGCCTGCACTAGGCTCGTCTGCGTGTCATCCCACCGAAAGGCAGACGGCTTGCCCAGATAAGGAAGCAATGCGCCCTGTCGGCTGAACAAGAGCTGGTAACTCACCATCGCGAACTGCTTTTTTTCCGGGAGTGGAGCGAACAGGTTCTCGCCATAGGCCGGGTAGACCGAGTCCGAAAGAGCGAGGCCGTAGAGGGTCGGGAAGATGTCGCGATGGCCGGAGTAACGATCGAGGTCAGGCGGCGTGGCCGGAAGGTACGCCTTGGGCACATAGAAGTACCCGGGCACGCGATACTGGTCCTTGGCATCGGAGGGTAGGTGGTACTGCAGAAGGGTGCGCAGGTTGTGATCGCCGGTCGCGACGACAATGGTCTTGCGGCCTAGCGGCCCCGATTCGACCCCGTCGATGAACAGACCCAGTTGGTGGGTCGCATACTGGTAGGTCTGAACCTGTTTCACGCTGTTTTCCATGTCCTTGGCGAAATAGGCGCGCATCGAATCCGGGTCGATGGGCAGCAGCCGGTACGTCGAGGGGACGCTGTGCGGGGGGTGATTGGTGGTGGTCATGAGGAAGACGAAGACCTTCTGTCCTTCGGCGTCAGCCTTCAGCAGCAGATCTTGGACGAAGCCGAAGAGGTACTCGTCGTATACGCCCCAAACGGTGCGCTCCGCGTCGGGATAGCGTGCCAGGATGTCGCCAATGTCGTACGTCTCGTCGAAATACTGGTGCTTGAGCGCGCGGCCGAGGGAGCGCCAGGCGTTGCTGCCACCGTAGACGAATACCGTGCGATAGCCCTGCTCCTTGAACGGGCGCAGCGCGGCGGCGGAAAAGCTGATCAGCCCGTATTGCCCCTGCGTGAGCGGCGTGAGGGGCGAATTGAGCAACAGCGCCTCGAGGGTCGGGTGCGTGCCGTTCTGCGACGGGAAGAAGTTCCGGAACAAGAAGTCGCGTCTCAGGTGCCTGCCCATTGCTCCGGTGAGGTTGTTCTCCGGCGAGTCGAACTTGAGGGCGTGCGCCCCCCAAGACTCCATCAGCGCGAACACCACATGAGGGGGACGTGCCGCAAGCATCGGGTTGCGGGGGGTGCGCCGGAATATCGATCCCTCCAAATCGTGCGGCGTGCCCGCGGTCGAGCCTAGTGCCCGCCCCAGCTCGGCCAGCGAAGCGAACCCGTACGCTGGAAGGCGGACGGCCGGGTTAGCGCCAATGGTGACCTGCGCACGCCTGTCCTTGGAGGAGTCGTACAGGGTCTGCAGAGAATTGCGCACGAGGTCGTTTACGAAGGGATCGGCTGATACCGTGGCGTCCTGATCGTGCAGCGGGAAGTTGCTCAGCGTGCCGCGAGCAAGCAGGGCCAGGATCAGCACCGGCGGGATCGCGATTGCCAGTCTTTTTGCCCACGGCCACTTGGCCGCAGAGCCCGGAGACGCAAAGCGGAAGACCAGCCAGGATTGAAAGGCGGTGAGCGCAATCACGCCCAGGCTCGCCGTGACTACGGGAAAGTCGCTCCAGATCGAAGTGAGGACGCCCACAGTGTCGTCTTCGAATAATCCAAAGACGATCGGCGAAAACGGCGTTTTGTAGAAGCCGTAGTAAAAGTACTGGCAGGCCGCGCTGAAATTGACGACGAAAAAAATCGCCGCAACCGCGCCGCGCTGCAGCCAGGCACCAACGCGGCGCGTGAGTGCCGGCATCGCAAGCAGGCAGGCAGGGCCCAGGAACAGCAGCAGCATGACCGACAGCGCCTTCAAGTCGAAGCGCGCGCCCATCCAGAAAGCGCGCGCCAGATCGGCGCCATGGCCGGAAATCTGCGCGACATCCCCGTAGCGCAGCAACTGTGCCAGGCGAAACGCAAGGAAGCCGAGCGACCCGAGCGCAAGCGCGGCCCAGATGGAGCGGTGGAACTGGAGCGGTCTCAGGCGACCTCAGGTATTCTTGGAGACGACGATGTTCGGGAATTTCGACGTCATGTCCCGCGCCGCCTCGGCGATCTTGACGGCAACGCGTCGCGCGATGGCGCGGTAAGCCTCGGCCGCGCGACCGTCGGGATCGGCCACTACCGTCGGCTTGCCCGAATCGGCCTGCTCGCGGATGTTGATGTCGAGGGGCATCGCACCCAGGAGCTCGGTGCCGTAGTCCTTGCACATGCGCGCGGCCCCGCCCTGGCCGAAGATGTGCTCCTCGTGACCGCAGTTGGAGCAGACGTGGGTGCTCATGTTCTCGACGACGCCGAGTATGGGAATACCGACTTTTTCGAACATCTTGAGTCCCTTGCGGGCGTCGATCAGGGCGATGTCCTGGGGAGTGGTGACGATCACCACCCCGGTCACGGGAACCTTCTGGGCGAGCGTCAGCTGAATGTCTCCGGTACCGGGCGGCATGTCGACGATCAGGTAGTCCACGTCGCGCCAGCGGGTATCCTTGAGGAGTTGCTCCAGCGCCTGGGTCACCATCGGTCCGCGCCAGACCATGGGCGTGTCGATATCGATCAGAAAACCAATCGAGATCGCCTGGATCCCGTGTCCGGTCATGGGCTCGAGGGTCTTGCCGTCATGCGACTCCGGCCTCCCGGTGATGCCGAGCATCATAGGTTGGGAAGGCCCGTAAATATCGGCGTCCAGCACTCCGACGCTGGCACCTTCGGCGGCCAGCGCCAGAGCCAGGTTCACCGCAGTCGTGGACTTGCCCACGCCCCCCTTGCCCGAGGCCACGGCGATGATGTTCTTGACGCCGGGAACGAGTTTCACCCCGCGCTGCACCGAGTGCGAAACGATCTTGCTCGCGACGCTCACCGACACGGCCCCCACTCCGGGGATCGCGCGCAGTCTTGTCGATACGAGCCGACGCATTGGATCGAACTGGGTTTTCGCTGGATAGCCGAGCTCGACTTCCAGCGTGACGGCATCGCCGTCGATGCGCAGGCTCTTGACCGATTTTGTGGCAAGGAGATCTTTGCCGGTATTAGGGTCAAGGATTTCCTTCAGCGCGTCGTGAATTTGTTCCTGCGTGACTGGCATGGTGGGCCTGGAGGGGGAGCCGGCGTCCGGGGTTACTGGCCGGCAATAGGTTGATATTCTAGCAAATTCCGGATGCTGCCCGGGCGCCGGCGCGGTAGAATGCCGTCATATTCGTAGGGGAGGGCCGCCGGCATCGTCGGTGGTTCGCACGGATCATTACGACTCTTGCCAAGGCATGCCGGAACCGACCAACAGAACCTTTATCTGCAGCGTGCTGTTTCTCGACATCATCGAGTATTCACAGCGCTCGGTCGCCGAACAGATCCGGCTCAAGGAGAGTTTCAATGCGGTTCTGACCGAGGCGATCACTGGAGTCCCCACTGACGATCGTATCATCCTCGATACCGGCGACGGGGCAGCGGTCAGCTTCCTGGGGGATCCCGAAGATGCCATGTTCGCGGGCTTGAGCCTGCGGGATGCGGTCGCCGGGTATGATCTGACCGGCGGCCCGAAACTGCATATCCGCGTCGGCATCAACCTCGGGCCGGTCAGGCTCGTCAAGGACATCAACGGCCAGCCCAACATCATCGGCGATGGCATCAACGTCGCTCAGCGCGTCATGAATTTCGCCGAGCGCGGCCAGATCCTGGTTTCCCGCTCGTATTACGACGTGATGGTACGCCTGTCCGAGGACTACGCCCAGCTGTTCCACTATGAAGGGGCGAAGACTGACAAGCACGTGCGCGAGCACGAGGTCTACGCGATCAACACCGCGCCCAGCAGCCTCCGGCGGACAGTGCCCCTGCCCGCGCCGAAGCCGGTGAGACTCCTGCCGAGCCTTAGGCTTCCCAGCATCCGGCTGCCCGCGTTGCGGGTCCTGCGCGTGAACCTGCGTCCGATCGCCTCCCGGCTGGCAGTCAACAGCAAGCTCCTTATCGTGGCCCCCCTGGCCTTCATCCTGATCGTCAGTTCCGGCGTGATCGCGCGCAGCCACAGGACGACCTCCCCGGGGGAAGAAAAAGTCGTGGTGGTCGGAACCGATCCAGTCCAGGCGGTCCCGGGGAGGCCTGCCCCGATGGAAAATCCGGTTACCGCACCCAAGTCGGAAAAGCTGACCGCCCCGGCCAAATCGGAAATTCCGACTGGTCCGGCCAAGGCGCAGCAGCCCGCCGCCAACGCCAGGCCCCGGGACTCGGGTGTGACAACAAAGACACAGGATGCCGTCCCGGCTGACCGGACGAGGGCACCTGTGCAGACCGCCAGGGTCAAGGACGTCGCCGAAACGCCGGCCCTGCACAGGGAGGCCGAAAGTCCCATCGCGCCGCGCGCGCCCGCCGCGGACGCGGCGATCAATGTTGTGATCGTCGCGTTTCCCTGGGCGGAGGTCTACGTGGACGGAAGCCGGCTGGGGGTCAGTCCGCCGCTCCGATCGATCCCGCTCAAGCCGGGCAAGCACAGGGTGGAACTGCGTAATTCTTCTTTTCCCGCCCACGTCGAGACCGTCGACGTCAAGAGCGGCGCCGAGATCAGCGTAAAGCACCGGTTCCGCCGCTGAGGGAAGGACGATGCCACGCTTTCGCTATCTCGCACTGTTGCCCGGATGCCTGGTGCTGACCGGTTGCGCGTCGTTCAGTAACTTCAACGAGGACGTGGTCGGGATGTTCGCTACCAAAGGCCAGAGAGAACTCGAGGTCGCCGTCAAAGCCTATGAAGACGGCGAATACGCCTACGCGGCACGGCTCCTGCAGGCAAGCCTGGATTCGGGCTTGCGCGGGGCGGCCAACCAGGTGCGAGCCCACAAGTACCTCGCGTTTCTTCACTGCGCGGCCAACCGCATACCGCAGTGCCGCGACGAGTTCAGGAAGGCGCTCGATGTCGACCCCTCCTTCAATCTCCGGGACGACGAAGCCGGCCACCCCGTGTGGGGTCCGGTTTTTCGCAGTCTGAAGACGACCTCCAGGAAATAGCGTGGCCATGACCGAACCGTGGCTGCTCGGCCGCTACGAAATCGTTGCCGAACTCGGCAAAGGCGCCATGGGCGTCGTCTACCGGGCAAACGACCCGATGCTCAACCGCACGGTGGCCATCAAGACCATCAACATGGACGAGGCCGAGAACGAGGGCATGGCCG
>Ga0137463_1000745_pt1 | contig 10929 bp, 12 predicted proteins | sample EasRivERMGT800_2_FD_102333 | JGI IMG/M metagenome (GOLD analysis project Ga0137463, IMG submission 102333) | Soil microbial communities from meander-bound floodplain in the East River, Colorado, USA - East River MetaG ERMGT800_2 | ecosystem: Environmental > Terrestrial > Soil > Floodplain ...
AGTGAAGAAAGCAACACGGCTAATGGCAATGCCAGCGGAACAAGAGTTGCCAGTTGATACCAGTTAAATTCCAGAATGATGCCTGTGCCTAATCCTTTGCCAACAAAATCATCGATCCAGAGCCAAAAAAATTGCATCAGCAAAACCAGCAGCGTGACAAAAAAGGTGGCTATAAATGGACCGATGAATGCTTTGGTAATTAATATGTCAAGTTTTTTGATCAGACAAATGTATTTTAGATTGCAGATTTTAGATTGAACCAGATCTATCCGAAATCTGCAATCTAAAATCGAAAATCAAAATGCCATCAAAAATACAGCTTTCAGATCTTGAGAGGGAGTTATTGAATAATCCAGAATGGATTTTAACAAAGAACAATATTATTAAGAAGGCGCAGGAACTACTTGGAGCAGTACAGGAAAATATTTCCGATTACATAAAAACGAATGCAAAGATCTTTCCAGCAGAGGTTATTATCATCTCCTCAAAAATTTCGAAAGGCGAAAATTATTTGGGCTTGCCCTGGCTAATGCTGGACTATCCACGGTATTTTGATAAAGAAAATATTTTCGCCATCCGCACAATGTTCTGGTGGGGGAATTTTTTTAGCACCACTCTTCATCTTTCAGGAAAGTACAAAGAACTCTATTCAAAGAACATGATCAACAATTTTGAAGAATTGAAGAAAAATGAATTTTATACATGCGTAAATGAAGACCAATGGCACCATCACCTGGAAAATGAAAATTATAAACCGGTGAAAGAGTTTTCTGTAGCTGGTTTTGGAAATCACATCTGTGAAAGATCATTTATAAAACTAACCAAAAAGCTTTCTTTATCGCAATGGGATAGTGCCATACAGATCTTATCCGATGAATTTGTGCAAATAACTAAATGGCTGAATTAATTGCTGCCGATGCGGTGAAAAAGATCTTTGACCTGGTAGTCCCAGAGCATACTTTGATCTTTTATGTCTTTTTTCTCGGCAAAATCCTTTATGACAAGAATTGTTTGATTGGTGATCTCAGATTTTTCAATACTGAATTCAAAAAATTCTTCTTTGGGCGCATCAAGCCAGTGGAAGCGTATCAATTTATCTTCCATAGTTTCTAAAACCTCGGCTTTTTGATTGGAACCATTCCATCCAAAAAAGAAAACGTTATCCCGTTCGTCAACTTTATCTGCAAACCATTCCTGCAGGCCTGCAGGTGTGGAGAGGAATTCGTATAGAATACTGGGTGAACATCTTACCGGGTACTCAAGGGTGTACAACTGTTTGCTCATCTTCATCTTTTAAAAAAAATCCTTCAATCGGTGCAATTATAAAAAATAATTCCAACCCGCAAAGTTTTTTCCCAGTTATTTTTCCATGTTTCTTGGATTCATATACTAAATGTTAGTTAAAGGCGTTTTAAGAACACCAGAAATATATTTGGGACGAATCGTCATTTTAGCTAATTTGCTCTGACGTTCAACATTTTCTGGTGGACAACAGGACATTGTGATGGGATTTTTAGGGATGAAATAACCAAACTAACATAATTCTTTAACCCTTAAAACAACCCATTTTTAAAACCAACCTATGAGTATGCGACAATTGAAGATCACGAAGTCGATTACGAATCGTGAATCTCAAAGTCTTGAAAAGTACCTTCAAGAGATCGGCAAGGTTGATCTCATTACCCCTGAAGAAGAAGTAAAATTAGCCAGACTCATCAAGCAAGGTGATCAAAGAGCTTTGGATCGTTTGACCAAGGCCAATCTTCGCTTTGTCGTGTCCGTAGCTAAACAATACCAGAACCAGGGCCTGTCACTTCCTGATCTTATCAATGAGGGAAATTTGGGGCTTATTAAAGCAGCCCAGCGTTTTGATGAAACCCGTGGTTTCAAATTCATTTCTTACGCTGTTTGGTGGATCCGTCAATCCATTCTCCAGGCTTTGGCCGAACAGTCAAGAATTGTTCGTCTTCCTTTGAATAAGGTTGGTTTAACCAATCGCATTCAGAAGGCCTATTCTCAACTCGAGCAGGAGTATGAAAGAGAGCCATCAGCAGAAGAATTAGCGGAAATGCTGCACATGGACCTGGAAGAAGTTTCGGCAACACTTGGAATTTCTGCCCGCCACGTGAGTATGGACACTCCCCTCACTGAAGGTGAAGAGAACACCCTACTGGATGTTCTGGAAAATCCAAACGCAGAAAAAACAGATGCTGAACTGGATCACAAAGAATCATTGAAAACGGAAATTGATCGTTCACTGACGGCTTTGACCGAAAGACAAAAAGAAGTGATCTGTTATTTCTTCGGAATTGGAGTAGATCATCCAATGAGTCTTGAAGATATTGGCGAAAAATTTAACCTGACAAGGGAAAGGGTTCGCCAGATCAAAGACAAAGCGATCACCAAATTGAGAACAGTAAACCGTTGTAAACTTTTAAGAACCTATTTAGGAGCATAAATGAAATAAAACTCTACTCTTTAAACTTATCTTTGCAATCCATTTTAAAGTGAACATTCATTATGTTCACTTTTTTTATCGCGGAAATCCGCGGATTAAAAAGGATTTCAGAGAATAGAAATCAGTTTTTTTATTATGTCTGTGACTGATTTAAAATATCATGACATAACAGAACAAATTATCGGATGTGCAATGAGAGTGCATGCTTATTTTGGTCCTGGCTTTCCTGAAGTTGTTTATAAAAGAGCTTTAGTTATAGAGCTGGAAAAGTTGAATATCTCATATCAAAGTGAAATTGACCGGGAAATTTTTTACGAAAAAAAACTTATTGCAAAGAGAAGACTAGATCTTATCGTTGAAAATAAGGTCCTAACTAAGCTGAAAGCTGTATCTGAACTTGACAACCGTTGCCTTGCCTAAATTATTAATTATTTGAGGGTGTTTGATATTGAGGTTGGACTGTTGCTGAACTTTGGAGAAAAAAGCTTGCGATTCAAAAGATTTATCAACAATAAAGAATCCGTGAAATCATTTCTAAATCCTCCTAATCCGTGATATATGTTTGAGTCTTTATCCGATAAGTTAGAAACCGCCTTTAAGAATCTAAAAGGGCAAGCAAGAATTACAGATCTCAATATTGCATCTACCTTAAAGGAAATACGCCGTGCATTGGTGGATGCAGATGTGAATTATAAGATCGCAAAAGAATTTACTGACAAAGTCAAGGATAAAGCTGTTGGTGAAAAAGTGATCAATGCGATCAGCCCCGGTCAGTTGATGACGAAAATTGTAAAAGATGAGCTGGCAGAATTAATGGGTGGGGAGGAAAGTGTCTTTAATGCAAAAGGAAATCCTGCAGTGATATTAATTGCAGGTTTGCAAGGTAGCGGTAAAACAACTTTCAGCGCCAAGCTTGCCAATTACCTCAAAACAAAAAAAGGACTCTCTCCTATGTTGGTTGCCGGGGACGTTTATCGTCCTGCGGCCATGGAACAATTAAGAGTGCTTGGTGAGCAGGTTGGAGTTGATGTGCACATAGAATTAGAAAGTAAAGACCCCGTTTCTATTGCTCAGAATGCGATCAAAGAAGCAAGAAGCAAAAACAAAAATGTTCTCATCATAGATACTGCCGGTCGTTTGGCAATTGATGAAGCGATGATGAGCGAAGTGGCGAATATCAAAAACGCAGTCAATCCGCAGGAAATTTTATTTGTAGTGGATAGCATGACAGGGCAAGATGCCGTGAATACAGCCAAAGCGTTTAATGATCGATTGAATTTTTCGGGGGTCGTTCTTACAAAACTCGATGGAGATACACGAGGTGGGGCTGCTCTTTCCATCAAGTACATTGTGAACAAGCCGATCAAGTTTGTAAGCAGCGGTGAGAAAATGGACACCATCGACGTCTTTTACCCCGATAGGATGGCCCAACGTATCCTTGGAATGGGTGATATCACAACCCTTGTTGAAAAAGCACAGGAAGAATTTGATGAAGAACAAACAAAAAAGTTAGCCAGCAAGATCCGCAAGAACAAATTTGATTTTTCTGATTTCAAAACGCAGTTGGAACAGATCAAGAAGATGGGGAATTTGAAAGACCTGATGGGTATGATACCCGGCGTTGGAAAACAGATGAAGGATATTGATATCAGTGACGATTCTTTCAAAGGCATCGAGGCTATTATTAATTCCATGACGCCTGAAGAAAGAGCTGATCCCGACCTGATCGATTCCAGCCGCAGAAAAAGAATTGCCAAAGGAAGCGGAAAAGATATTGTTGAAGTCAATGCATTTATGAAACAATTTGAACAAATGCGTGAGATGATGAAGAACATGAACAAGATGAATATGTTTGGGAAAATGATGGGGATGAAGAGGTAGAGACAAGGCATGCCTTGTCTGTACGTTAGTCAATAGTCATTAGTCATTAGTAATCCATCCAATGCTTTCTTCTCTCGATAATTATCAAAATATTTTTTTCATTGGCGTTGCGGGCTCTGGAATGAGTGCTCTTGCGCAATATCTTGCTGGCGTTGGAAAGACTGTCAGCGGGTCAGATCGTTTTTTTGTTCCTGATCAGCAAAATGAAACAAGAGATAAATTAGAAGCTGAAGGAATCAAATGTTTTTTGCAGGATGGAAGCGGAATAATTTCTGAAACAGATCTGGTGATCACCTCAACCGCCGTGGAAGAAACTAATGTCGAAATTCAAAAAACAAAAAGTCTCGGTATACAAATTTTGTTGCGATCAGAATTACTCACTATAATCAGCAATTCAAAAAGGACCATAGCGGTTGGGGGCACATCAGGAAAATCAACAACCACTGCTATTTTGTTTGATATTCTTGAGCAGGGAGGTTTGCAGCCAAGCATTATCAGTGGCGCAGGTTTGGTGAGATTGCAAAAGCAGGGGAAAATTGGAAATGCTTTTGTTGGCAAAGGCGATTGGCTGGCGATCGAAGCTGATGAATCCGATGGATCGATCGTGAATTATCATCCTGAAGTGGGTTTGTTACTAAACATTGACAAGGACCATAAAGAAATTGAGGAGCTGAAAGAAATTTTCCAAACGTTTAAAGCAAATACAAAAGGATTGTTTGTTGTAAATACGTCCAATGAACTGACTGCACCTTTCTCTCAAAATAAAAAACAGGATTTTTCTTCAACAGATGCAGAAGCCGGTTATAAAGCCACAGATTTTCACCAGCAGGGTTTTGAAATTTCTTTTCACATCAATGGAGTTGATTTTTCCATGAATGCCATTGGCAGGCACAATATGGAAAATGCTTTGGCAGCAACTTGTTCAGCTAACCAATTAGGGGTCGACCTTTCAGTTTGTGCCGAAGCAATAAAAAATTATGAAGGCATTTACCGACGCAACCAGGTGCTGGGACAAAAAAACGGGATATGGGTGATCGATGACTATGCTCACAACCCTGCAAAAGTTGCAGCAGCTATTCGCTCGGTTCAACCCCTGGCAAAAAAAGTGATCGCCTGGTTTCAGCCACACGGTTATGGGCCGACAAGATTTTTGCGACATGATTTTGTGAAAGAAATTTCTCAAGCTCTTCGTCCGCTGGATGAAATTTGGATGAGCGAGATCTTTTATGCCGGCGGCACAACAACAAAAAATATTAGCGCTGGCGATCTGGTCAATGACCTGAAAGAGTCAGGATCAAATGCATATTTTGTTGAGAATAGAAATGATTTTGTTTCAACAGTAAAATCTCATCTTGAAAAAGATTCAGCTCTCATCTTAATGGGTGCAAGAGATCCCAGCCTTGATGAATTTGCAAGAAAAGTTTTTGAAGAGTTATAGTTGCCACAAATGTCACAGATTAGCACAGATAGTTTCTGTGTACATCTGTGCAATCTGTGGCTTATTCTTCAAACATGAGAATTCTTCACCGTTAGTTACATTTGATAAATCATGAAGGATCAATTTTCGATCATATCTACTGTTATACACAACCGCCGCAGTATCAAACCCGCGAAAATGAATGGCAGGAAAATACCCGACGAGCAGGTGAAAGAAATTTTGGAATTAGGCAACTGGGCTCCTACTCATGGACGAACTGAACCCTGGAGATTTATTGTTTACTCTGCTGAAAAAGTAGAAGAATTTTGTCATCAGCACGCAGAGTTATATAGATCAAATACTCCTCCCGAAAACTTCAATCAAAACACCTACGATAAACAATTTCACAATGGCGACCTGGCTTCTCATATTGTGATCGCCATCATGCAACGGGGAACCAATCCAAAAATTCCGGCACAGGAAGAAATTTGTGCAACGGCTGCGGCTATTGAAAATATTTTATTAGGCGCAACAGTTTCAGGAGCTGCCAGCTTTTGGAGCACCGGCGGCATGGTGCATAAACCGGCGATGAAGGATTTCCTGGAACTAAAAGAAGAAGATGTGGTGTTGGGAATGATCTATCTCGGCTTTTCAGATGAAAAACCTGAAGGAAACAGAGCGACATCGATTGATGAGAAGATCATTTGGAAATAAAGCTACAAGCTGCTAGCTATAAACCACTAGCTTTTTATGCAGGCTCACAGCTTGAAGCTCAAAGCTTGAAGCTTGCCGAGTAGAATTACCAGCCGCACAAGAGTGCTGCGACGCAACCAAAGCCAAATCAGGGCTCAACTACCGGCCAAAACCCATTTATATCTTTCATAAAAATATATTTGCGTTTTAGAAAGCAGGGCTTATTTTTGCCGTCCAATCACTTATGTGAATCGGATTAACTTTATTCTTTAACCGCATTTAAATTTCTATTTAAGATGCCTGTAAAAATCAGACTCCAACGACACGGGTCGAAGAAAAGGCCATTTTACTTCATAGTTGTGGCCGACGCCCGTGCCCCCCGCGACGGTAAATTCATTCAAAAAATCGGTACGTACAATCCCCTGACTGTTCCTGCAACGATCCAGGTTGACCGCCAAAAAGCGCTTGACTGGCTGCACAAGGGTGCTCAGCCTACGGACACAGTGAGAAGGATCCTGTCATTCAAAGGCGTGCTGTATTTGAAACATTTATTGCGTGGCGTGACGCTGGGCTTGTTTGACGATGCGGCCGCTATGGAAAAATTTACCAAGTGGAGCAACGAACATGAAGCACAGATCAGGAAACGCCAGGAAGAATCTGCCCGCAACCGCGGCAGAGGACGCAGACCAATGCAGGGTGGCCGCAGACCGATGAGAAAACCGGAAGGCGAAACCGGCAGCGAAGGATAATTCAACACGAATTACACTAATTACCACTAATTATCGCTAATTGTTTCGGACAGTTTGACGAGTAAAATATTTTTTGCTTGCCAGCTGCACCGCTTCGATTAAGCTCCTGTTGCGTCGCACACTTGTGCTGCAACAATTCTATTCAACACCTCATCCCCAACCCTTCTCCATCAAAGATGGAGAAGGGAGCAATATGACAGCTTTTTCTGTGTTTCTGTACCTCAGTGGCAATACAACACAGTTTGTGTAATTCGTTTTAATTCGTGTAATTCGTGTTCCAATGGAATATTTTAAAATCGGAAAACTCGTTGCCGTTCATGGATTGACAGGAGAACTGGTACTCAAGCATGAGCTGGGCAAAAAAACTTCTCTGAAAGGATTGAAGAATATTTTTATTGAGGAAAAAAAAGATTCTTTCCTGCCCTGGTTCATTGAATCCACCAAAATAAAAAATGAAGAAGAGATCTTTTTAAAACTGGATGGAGTGAATACCAGGGAAGCAGCAAACAAGCTGACAAGAAAAGAAGTCTGGCTGATTGAGGCCGATTTCAAGAAATATGCAGCAAGATCCGCTCCAGCTAATCTGATTGGGTATACCATTATCAATGAAAAAAAACCGCTTGGCGAAATTTTAGAAGTGATCGAGCAGCCCCATCAAATGCTTTGCAGGATCGAAATAAAAGGAAAAGAGGTCCTGATCCCTTTGAATGAAAGCACCATTGAAAAGATCGATCACAAGAAAAAGCAGGTGATGGTTAATTTGCCGGAGGGATTATTGGATATTTATCTTACTTAGGGCCTTTAATAAAATCTGCCAGCAGTTTCATACGGAAGTACAAGTTACTTAGCATCAGTGAAATATTGTTCTTCACTTTCTCCACTGAGTTTCCATTCATCTTTTTGATATTTTTCAGCTCTTCGATCTTTTCATCGATCTTATCAATAAGTTTTTCCGCATCCCAGCCAATATATTTTTTATTGCGGTCATCGAAGACATGAGAAGATTCAATCTTGCCTGCTTTCAATTTTTTAAATTTGAAGTTATTCTTAATTGCTTCTTTGATGGCTTCGTTACTCAACAGATCAACCATGGCATTTGGCGAAACATTATTCAAATAAGCATTATGAAAAATGTTCAGATTATTTCTCAGTTCACGAATGAGCTGCTTTTTTTGAACATCTGCCGTCTTGGTTTCTTTGTTCAGATAAGTCAACAAATCCTTAAGGGGACCGATACCGGTTTTAAGCCATTCGAGGGTCATTGAATTTTGAAATTTTGGTCCCGATATTTATCGGGATGGGAAATTGGGAAATTTATTTTACCTGTCAAAACTTCCTTTCAATTTCCCAATTCCCCTTTTCCCAATATCTCTAACTTTGATGACCGTGTCTGAACCTCTACGCCATATTGCCCATTTTGATCTTGATTCTTTTTTTGTTTCCGTTGAGATTTTGAATGATCCTTCTTTAAAAGGCAAACCAGTGCTTGTTGGCGGCAGTGATCGCGGGGTGGTTGCCGCCTGCAGTTACGAAGCGAGGAAATTCGGTATTCACTCCGCCATGCCGATGAAACAGGCAAAAAAACTTTGCCCGCATGCAATAGTTGTTGGCGGAACAAGAGGTGAATACAGTCGCTACTCAAGATGGGTGACAGATATCATTGCTTCAAAAGTTCCTCTGTTTGAAAAAGCAAGCATTGATGAATTTTATATTGACCTCACAGGAATGGACAAGTTTTTTGGTGTAAGCAAATACACAAAAGATCTGAGGCATCATATCATGAAGGAAACGGGGCTTCCCATTTCCTGTGGACTTTCATCAGGAAAACTGATCAGCAAGATCGCCACAAATGAGGCCAAGCCTAATGGTTTTTTAGAAATCCCTCATGGAAAAGAAAAAGATTTTCTATGGCCCCTTCCCATTGAAAAAATTCCCGGTGTTGGAAAGAATACAGAACAACAGTTAAAAAATTTCGGTATCTATAAAATTGAAGACATTGCCAAAACACCGATCGATGTGATGGAAAGATATTTTGGCAAATGGGGAGAAGCTCTCTGGAGAAAATCAAACGGCATAGACACTGCAGAAATTGAAACAGGCTGGGAACAAAAAAGCATGAGCCATGAAAATACTTTTGAACAGGATTATAATGATGTGGATTTTCTGCACAGCGAGATCGTTCGTCTCACAGAAAAAACTTCTTATTCACTCAGGGAAGATGATATGTTGACAGGATGTATTACTATTAAGATCCGCTATTCCAATTTTGAAACCACTTCAAGACAGGAAACGATCGATTACACTTCTTTAGATGACAAACTCATTGCAAAAGCCAAAGACCTGTTCACTAAATCCTGGCAAAAAGGAAGGACGGTGAGATTGCTTGGCGTTCGTTTCAGTCAACTCATACCATTTACTATGCAGATGAGTTTATTTGAGGACAGTGCGGAAAAATTAAATCTTTACAAAGCTGTCGACGATATCAAAAATCAATTTGGTACAGATGTGATCTCCAAGGCGGTCACTTCGCATCTCAACGAAGGATCGAATCATGGTACCAGCCGGCTCAATAAAAAAAGAGAGGGGGGAGAGAGAGATGAAACCTTCCGCATTGCTGAATAGATGAAAGATGATAGTGGATAGATGAGAACTGATAGATGACAATGGAAAGATGCAATACGTCAAACTTCATTATCCTTTATCATCTATAAAACTATCATCTAATTCCTATCTTCGTCCTCCAAAATTTTTAATTATATGTCAAATGCTTGGAAAGATTACCAGGAAAAAAATAAAGACCGTTTTTTGAATGAGATGCTCGACCTGTTGCGCATTCCTTCTGTGAGCGCAAAGAGTGAACACAAACCCGATATGAAAAAATGTGCCGACCTGGTGAAGCAACGTTTGCTGGATGCCGGCTGCGACAAAGCTGAAGTGATGCCGACCGACGGGCATCCTGCAGTGTACGGAGAAAAAATCATTGACCCGTCAAAACCAACAGTGCTTGTGTATGGACATTATGATGTGCAACCAGTGGAGCCTTTGGAACTATGGCATAGCGGGCCATTTGAGCCGGTGATCAAAGATGGAAAAGTGTATGCAAGAGGAAGTGCGGATGACAAGGGGCAATTCTATATGCATGTGAAGGCGCTGGAAACGATGGTGAAGACAAACAGCATGACGACCAACATAAAATTTTTGATCGAAGGGGAAGAAGAGGTTGGTTCTCCCAACCTGGGGAAATTTGTTGGACAACATAAGGATCTTTTGAAAGCAGATGTGATCCTGATCAGCGACAGCTCGATGCTGAGCATGGAAAATCCTTCGCTGGATATTGGAGTCCGTGGTCTGAGTTATATTGAAGTGGAAGTGACAGGGCCTGCTCGTGATCTGCACAGCGGCACTTATGGCGGTGCTGTTGCAAACCCCGCAACCATACTTGCAAAAATGATCGCCGGCTGTCATGATGAAAACAATCACATCACGATCCCCGGCTTTTATGATGACGTGGTGGAAGACACAAAAGAAGAAAGAGATTTAATGGCCAGGGCGCCTTATGATGAGGAGGAATACAAAAAAGATCTTGGCGTGAAAGAATTGTGGGGAGAAAAAGGATTTACAACAAATGAAAGAACCGGCATTCGCCCAACCATTGAGGTAAATGGCATTTGGGGAGGCTACCAGGGCGAAGGTGCAAAAACTGTTCTTCCGTCAAAAGCAACGGCAAAAAT
>Ga0137463_1000746_pt1 | contig 10916 bp, 13 predicted proteins | sample EasRivERMGT800_2_FD_102333 | JGI IMG/M metagenome (GOLD analysis project Ga0137463, IMG submission 102333) | Soil microbial communities from meander-bound floodplain in the East River, Colorado, USA - East River MetaG ERMGT800_2 | ecosystem: Environmental > Terrestrial > Soil > Floodplain ...
CCGAGCGACGAACTCCTGGTCGCCGTTGTGCCAGAAGCGCCACAGCGGGCGCTCGTGACTGAGGCGATACACGTCCTCCTGCTTCTCGACGCCGTGGTACACGCCGATGAACGGCAGCGACAGCGGCACCGGCGGAATGAGCCGGAAGAGGTAGAAGACGAGGAACCCGGCCAGCACTGCACCCGCCGGCACCAGGATCTGCCGCCGCGCGCGCGCAGCCAGGTCAGGCGCGCGCCGCGCTATCCACGCGCCCGCGACGAGCGCCGGCACGCTGCCGATCCCCATCGACAGCAGGAACACGGCAAGCCCGATCGAACCCGCGAACACCGGGACGACCGCCGCCGAGAACGACAGCACGCACAGACTGAACAGCGCGAATTTGAACGTCAGCCCGCGCGACTTGAGGCGCTTCGACTCGTTGGCCGCAAGCAGCAGCACCATCAGTCCCAGGAACGAGAACGACACCAGCAGCGAGGAGCTCTTGAAGAAGAATATCGTGTACAGGTTGAGCAGCGTGCCGAGGAAGAAGTGAACCAGTGCGGTGCGGTACCTGTAATACCAGCGCTTCGGGACGGGGAGGGCCGCGGCGTCGGGCGGCGGCCCGCCCTGCTCGAAGAACATCTGCAGCAGCGCGAGCAGGATCAGCGCGAGATACGCGGCCTGCTGGCCGATGGTGAACCAGGAATCGACGCGGTCTGCGGTGAGCACGTCGAACACGAAGCCGAAGATGAACGAGAGCACCGCGATCTGGCTCTCGTTCTTCTCGTAGTAGAGCCGCAGGCGGTGGATCGCGCCGGGCGTGGGGGGGGCGGCTTCGGTGGGCGTCATGGCGAGTTACCGTGCGGCAGTTTAAAGGAGTGCTGGCTATCGTGGTGCCCGAGCGCGGTTGATTCGCGCTGTGAAACCCGATAATCTGAACGCGGGGCTGCGGTGGTGCGTTCGTTGCATGCCGGCCAGGCCCCGCGCGCATCCCTCACCGAGAGGCCTCCATGCAGGACGGCGAAGTCACGGCGGAAAAACTTGCAGACGATCTGCGGCGGGTGATCGCCGACGCCGAGGAGCTGCTGCGCGCCACCGTCGGCGAAGCCGGGGAGGGGATCGCCGCCGCCCGCGCCAGGATGCAGGATCGGCTGGAATCGGCGAAATCCGGCCTTGGGCCACTCGGCGCGGAAGCCGAAGAGCAGGCGCGCGCAGCGCTGCACGCGGCCGACGATTACGTACGCGACAAACCCTGGCAGGCGGTCGGGATCGCGGCCCTGGCGGGAATCGCGCTCGGCCTGTTAATCGGCCGTCGCTAGGGGATTCCCATGACAGAGGAAGCCAGGCACGCCGAGGGCCTGCTCGATTCGCTGCGCGATCTCGCCCGGACCTTTCTCGCCCTCCTGCAGAACCGTCTCGAAATCTTCGCGAGCGAGATCGACGAGCAGCGCGCGCTGCTCGCACGGATCGCGCTGCTCGCGGCGGCGGCGGCGTTCTGCCTCGGACTTGCGGTCATCCTGGGAGTCCTCTTCGTGGTGGTGCTCTTCTGGGACACGAACCGCCTTCTCGCCATCGGCGCGCTCGCCGGCGCCCTGGGCGCAGGCGGGGTCGTCGCCCTGCTGATGTTGCGCGCGGCAGTGCGGCAGCGTCCGCGCCTGCTCGTGGCGACGCTCGCCGAGTTGCGCAAGGACCGGGCGAAGCTGGAGGGAGAATGAGCGCGCTTGCCGAGATTCTCGCGAGGCGCGAACGCCTGCTCGCGGAGGCGGAGGCGCAGCGGGGCGCGTTCTCCAGGGGAATCGGTGTGTGCCGCAGTGTGCTGGTTGTTGCCGACCGGGGCATCGCGTGGGCGAGGTGGCTGCGTGCCAGACCCTACCTCGTTGTGGCGGCTGCCACGGTCATCGCAGTATTGCGCCCGAAGTTCGCGCTCGCCTGGAGTGCACGCCTGCTGACGCTGTGGCGGATCGGGCGGCTGCTGTTCGAGGTGGTCAGGCCCGCCGGCGATAACCGGGCGACTGCATCCGTGCAGCCGAACCCGGGCAGTCGCGCTGAATGATTTCCGGGCTCGTACAGATCCTGCTGTTTCAGGGCATAGGCGAGCTGGTGGGGCATTTCCTGCTGCCGCTCATTCCGGGTCCGGTGATCGGCCTGGTCCTGCTGATCGGATTTCTCGCTCTGCGAAAAAGCGTGAACGCTTCCCTCGAGGGGGTGGCGACGGCGTTCAGCCAGCACTTCGGGCTGCTCTTCGTTCCCGCCGCGGTCGGCGTCGTGATGTTCTGGCCGCACCTTAAGAGTCATGCCGTCGCGATCGCCCTGGCCCTCGTCGTGAGCGTGGTCCTGACCATTGCCGTGACCGCGCTCGTCCTGAAGGGATTGTCCCGGAACCCGCGCAAGTGAACGGACTGGTGACTCCTGGCTTTCCCAACGTTCACGAGATCTGGGTCTACCTCTCGGGCAGCCCGCTGCTCGCGCTCGTTCTCACGCTAGGTGCGTATCAGCTCGGGTTGATCGTCTACGAGCGGGCAAAGCGCCATCCGCTGGCGAACCCGGTGCTGATCGCGATCGTCCTGATCGCGGCCACGATCACGCTGATCGACATGCCGTACCCGAAGTACTTCGAGGGTGCGCAGTTCGTCCACTTCCTGCTCGGCACCGCGACGGTCTCGCTCGCGGTGCCGATCTACCAGGGGCTCGCCGCGCTGCGCGGACGGATCGTGCCCTTGCTCGCGGCGTTGCTCGCGGGCGGCCTGACCTCCATCGTGAGCGCGGTCGGAATCGCGCGCCTGCTCGGCGCCGATGCCGCGATTGCCGGCGGGTTCGTCGCCAAGTCCGTCACCGCGCCGATCGCCATGGGCATCGCCGAGCGTATCGGCGTCTCGCCGACGCTGACCGCGGTGTTCGCCGTGAGCACCGGCATCCTCGGCGCGGTGCTCGCGCGCTTCGTCCTGGATTTCGTGCGCAGCCGCGAATGGTGGCAGCGCGGCTTCGCCATCGGCGTCGCCGCCCACGGTTTGGGTACGTCGAGGGCGTTCAGCGTGAATCCCGAAGCGGGGGCTTATGCCAGCCTCGCCATGGGATTGCACGGCGTGCTGGGGGCGGTGCTGATTCCGCTGGGTGCGCGGGCGCTGATGTCCTGAGGGAGATCAGGGTGGAACGAGCCACCAGGGCGCGTCCGGCTGGTCGCGGCAGGCGGCGTAGCGGAACGGTGCGTTGAGGCGCCCGGGTGCGAGGAAGCGCAGTTCGATGAACCCCACGCAGGTCGGGCTACCGCTGACTCCGTCGAACGCCGGGAGTTCGGCGAACCAGCGGTACAGCGCCATCGCCGGGGAATTCCAGGCGTCGCGCGCAAGCGCCCGCATTTCCCCCTCACCATAGCGCGTGCGTGTTTCCCAGCGCGGCGCCGAGAGCGGCCGGTACGCCGAATCGAGCATGGCGATGAAGCCGTCCCCCGGACGGTAGTCGGGCAGGGCCTGGCGCCGCAGATTCACGTGCGCGAAGCGGTGCGCTTCGGCGTCCGACACGAACACCGTCCAGTTGAACGGAGATACCGGCCGCGCCTGCACGTTGACGGTTGCCGCGCGCAGCCCCTGCTCGCGCGCGTAGCGCTCGCCGAACTCGACAGCTTTTTCCTTCAGCAGATATTGAAAGCCGACGTAGGCGACGAGTACCGCGCTCGCCGCGACCGCCGGCCAGCGCGCACGGCGCCAGATCGCCGAGGCAGCCAGGCCTGCGACGATGATGCCGCTGAACCACAGGTCGATGATGAAGGTGGTGCCGATGGCAGCGCGCCAGTCGGAGAACGGGGCGAGAATCATGGTGCCGTAGCTGGTGATGACGTCGCCGGCGATATGCAGGCCCAGACCGAGCGCTGTGACTCCGTACAGCGCGCGCCAGCCGCGCGGTTCCCGCAGGATTTTCGCGAGCAGCCACGAGTAAAGCAGTGCCCACAGCGGCAGCAGGACGAGTGAATGGGTCACGCCGCGGTGATTCGCGAGGTAGGCCACCGGCCCGGCGAGGCTCACAACGATATCGAGATCGGGCGCGGCGCAGGCGAAAAACCCCGCCGCCATGCGCCGCGGCAGCGAGCCGGGCGGGGCGTCCTTCGGCGCGGTCGCGCGCGCGAGCAACACTCCCGAGAGCGCATGGGTCAGGGTGTCCATATCGGCGCGAGCTTAGCGTATTACGTCGGCTGCGACCTTCTGCCCGCCCGGTGCAGCGCCTTTCGGAAATGTATGGCTAACGCCGACCGCTGCGCGGAATTTGGGTCGATTCCAGATACCGGAGTGTTTCGGGGTTCTTGCAATCCGTACCTCGATTGCGGTTGCACTCGGCTTCGAGCACGGCCTGGCGGCTCCGGCGACTCTCTTCGACTCGCTGCTGGCGCTCCTGCGCGGTGTTCCGGTGCTGCTGCAGCTGCTCATCCCGGGAGTACCTGCCGGGATTGTCGTACGGCGAAGCAGACGAGCTGTCGCCGCCGCTGCCTCTGTACGCAGGTGAACTGTCCAGCTTTCTCGCCTTCGCTCCGTCCATCGGGGGTGTCTGCGAATAGACGACGTTGCCTTTCTCGTCCACGTGCTTGTAGATCCTGCCGTCCCCTGCTGCTGCGGAAACGCACAGCACTAGACCCACGATGGCCGCACCAAAGTTTGTTCGCCTATACACAGGTTGACCCCTGATTCGGATTGCCGGGACTAGCAGGAGATGGCACGGCCGTAACGCGCCCGCTCCAGCCGACAGAGCTCCGCCTTTTCGCGAGCGGCCTGCTGGCGTGCCGCTGCCGTCGCCTGAGCTTCCTCGCGCTGCTGCCGTTGCTGATCGGCGCGCTCCTGCTGTGCCCTCGTCTGTTGGGAACTCTGGTTTACCCGTTGATCGGCGGAGAACTGTCGCAGCGCGACATCCCGCTCGCGCCGCTGCTGATCCTCCAGACGCTGCGCGTCGCGCTCTCTTGCCAGCTCGAATTGCGCCTGCACGGCTTCGGCCTTCCCTTTCTCCTCGGCTTCCTTGGCCTTGGCGGCGGCGATCGCCTTCTCCGCCGCATGTCTTGCCTCTTCCCTGCTGTGTTTGTAGTAGTAGGTGCCGCCAATGATCACGACGACGGCGACCACGATGATTTTTGGCGTTGTCCAGAACGCTTCGACCATCTCGATGTTTTGCAGCAGGGGCTGGTTTCGCACAGCGAGCTTCTTGTCGTACTGGGCACGCGTCGCAGGGTTCCCCAGCATGAGGAAGGCTTCCTTGATCGCCTCGGACTGGAGCTTCATGTCGGGCTTCCCGGCGTTTTCCGGCTGGTCGGGGTCGAATCTTGCGGACAACCGTTCGTACGCGGCGCGAATGCTCTCGGGTGATGCGTTTGAACTCAGCTCCAGAATTTCGTAGAGACTCTTGCTCGCCATCGGATTCCCCTATCCACTCTCGTTTGCGTCGTCGTCTGTTCCGACCGCTGCTTCGTTGCCATGGAGCCTAACGGAAATCGTAGATGGGTGGACATTCAGTGTCAGCAGCAACCCGCCCCTTTCTGCGTGACAGCTTTCCGCACGCAGTGGCACGAAGAAATATATCCACTATTTCAATGACGCACCAGCGCGCCGGGGCGCGGCTGACGAGTCTGCGTAGCGGGTATTCCCTACAAAGCTTGTCGGGTTTTCCTGATGGGCGCCAGGGTTTCCCGAGGTACTCAGCAGTGTGTATCGCGTCGAATGGATGTCCTGAGGCCCATTTCGGCCGATGGCTATTCGATCACCGAATACAGCCGCTGGTCGAACAGCGCGCCGCTCATCGGCAGCGCTGACTCGCGAAATTTCACGGTGTGCGCCGCGACTTCGTGGCGCTCCAGCGCGGCGTGATCCTGCCAGATTTCCACCAGGGTGAGGTGGTTGGGACGGTTCGCCTGCTGCAGCACTTCATAGCGAAGGTTGCCACCTTCGGCACGGCTCGGAACGGCGAGCTGCTCAAGCCCCGCAACGCCCTCGTCCTTCTTCGGCGGGATGAAATCCACGTGAGTCACGGCGAACAGTGCTCCGCCTTTCGCGCCGGCACCGGCGTCCATGGCACCGACCGCGAGGCCGGTGTGCGCGCGCTCGTCGTAGGCGGCGACGAGCAGCGGCTGCAGCCTGGCGCGGAACTCCTTCGCTTGAGCCGCATGGGCGTCGCGCGCGCCGGCATTGCTCCAGGCTTCGACGATGGCGAAATGGTTGGGTCGCTCGCGCCGCTGCAGCGACTCGTAGCGCAGGTTGCCTGCGGCCTTGCGGCCGGCGACAGCGGCTTCCTTGAGGAGCGCCGCGGCGCGGTCTTTGGCGGCTGGCGCGACTTCGACGTAGCTGACGGTGTAGGCCGTCCCGGTAGTCTGGGCGTTCGCCACGGTCGCTAGACTGAGCGCCGCCACGGCGGCGGCTGGAAGGAGCAGGTGAATTCGCATCGGGGTCTCCCTGGGCATGGCATTGATGGGGTTTCGCGGCAACGGGCCTGGTTGGCCCGCCCTATTTATACCGTTTCGCCGCGGGCAGGCATAGTCGCAATCGCCGATCCTTACGGTTTGCTGACAAGGGGTACAAGCGCCTTGTCCATGGACTATGCTTTCCCGGCAATCCGTACGAGATTGCGGAATTGCGCCCTTATCCAGCCGGATTCTTCATAACAACAACAAGACGCTCGGGGAGCGCGCGGACGAAGTGTGGTCCGATCGCGCCAAGGAAAAGGGGGTTGCTTCGGCAACCCCCTTTTCCGTTTCCGGGGTATGCCAGGCCAGTCGGGTAAACCCTTACGGGAGCGGCTGCGCTCCGACGAAGGTCCGCGGGAAATCGCACTGCGCCAGCCCGAGCGGTCTATCATCACGGGGTGCGACGGTGCTTCGCACATTTCCGGAGGAGACACTCTCATGCCCGGCATTCTGAAGAAGATCTTCGGGGTTGCTCTGCTCGCGCTGGCCGTGCTGGCGTCTGCAAGCCCGGCGGCGGCTGACGCGCGGCATCGCTTCGTCGTGTTCGGCGACAGCCTGTCCGACCCCGGAAACGCGTTCGTCCTGCTGCGGAACGTAGAGATCCCGCCGTTCGACAGTCTGATTCCCGACGCCCCCTACGCGCGCGGTGCATTTCATTTCAGCAACGGCCCGACTTGGGTCGAGCAGCTGTCGCTCATCGACCGCGCGGCGCCGAGCGCCGGACCGGCGCTTTTCATTCCAGTGCTCTTTTCCAACTACGCGGTGGGTGGCGCGCGCGCGCGGCAGGCCGGGCCTTTCGATCTGTCGACGCAGGTAGGCGTGTTCGTCGGGGACTTCGGGGGGCGCGGGCCGGCCGGGGCGCTCTACGTCGTCTGGGCAGGTGGCAACGATCTGCGCGACGCGTTGCAGGCGCTCGCCCTGGATCCAACGGGTGCGGCGAGCGCGGACATCGTTCAGGCGGCGCTCGTCTCGATCGGTGACAATCTGCTCACGCTGCACGCGGCGGGGGCGCGTAACTTCCTGGTGCCCAATGCGCCTGACATCAGTCTAGCGCCGGCAGTGCGTCTCCTCGGTCCGGCTGCGCAGGGTGCCGCGCGCTTCCTCTCGCTGCAGTTCAACGGCGGCCTGGAGGCGATCCTGCGCGGACTCGAAGCCGCCTTGGGCGTACGCATTGTGCGCCTGGACGCGTTCGGCATCGTCGACGAGATCGTGGCCGCGCCCGCCGCGGTCGGGCTCGCCGAGGTGGTGCAGCCGTGCATCGCGCTGAATACAAAGGTGCACGCGTTCTGCGACCATCCGAACAAGTTCCTCTTCTGGGACGGAATCCATCCCACCGTCGCCGGCCACCGTATCCTCGCTGAGCGCGCCAATGCCGCGCTGGGCGCGGCCGGCGTGGCAGCTACCGAGCATTAGGCTCGGGCGGAGCCCGGTCGAGTTTTTCGAGGGCGAGCGCCTGAAGCACAAGGTGGACGGGCTGGTTTGGACGGAGCCGTAAGCGAAAGACCCATCGTGGATCGGCGCCGCTCGAAGCGCCGCTGCGGCCGATATGGCGGCGCTCCCGTCGGTGAACTCCGAGCTCATCGCGCCCCTCCCGCTGCCGGGACTGGCGGCGCCATCTGGGGTACCTGCATCCCGCCCTTGCCCGAGTAGATGATGAACTTGAAGGGATTGAACTCCTGGTACTTCTCCATGAGCTTGAGGTAGGCAAGCCGCTCGCTCTCCCGCAACGGCGTGCTTTCGGGAAAGCGACTTCGCGTCCAGTCCAGAGTGCTCGCGGCCAGCTCGTAACGGCCGTCGGCGAGCATGCGCTCGACGGCGCGGCCGAGCTGCCGCTCGGACACGCCGAGGTAATCCACGAGCAGCGCGCCGCGGTCGGCGCGGCTGAGAGCGTCCAGGCCTTGCAAGTCGGGCTGCCAGTAGCCGACTTTCTGATCGTAAAGGCGGTTGATGACGTTCTCGCGCATCACCAGGTAGGGCAGGTGCGCGCCTGGATCGCCGGTGAGCAGTCCCGGCGGAACCAGGTTGGCGCGATGGATGGCGGAGCGTTCAGTTCCACGCTCGATCGCCGCAACTACCTCGCCGCGTAGCCAGTCGAGATCGGACTGGATTGCGGCCAGCACGGACACGGATGGAAACAGCCGGGTCAGCGGCTCGTGGCCGTGCAGGATGTATCGGGGAGTTTTCTGCCTGGCGATGTCGATCGCCGCGAGCAGGCCGTCGAGGCTGCCCTCCTCGACGAAGGGCGCGCCGAGGTAGGGCATGATGAAATCGCCGACAAACAGCACGCCGAGTTCGGGAAGGTGGATGAACAGTGCATCGTCGGTCTCGCCTCCCTGCACCGGTATGAACTCCACGCGCGTGCCGCCGATGCGCAGCTCGGTGCTGTGCTCGACGGTCGTGTCGGGTCTGAAGCTTTTCACGTCCTCAAGGCGGAAGCGTGCGCCGAAGAAGCGTTTGGCGAACAGGTCCGGTGCGGCGGCCGAGCGCGACAGCTCATCGTGGTAGTTCGCGCGCGCGTAGAATTTCGGCCGCGGGCTGAGGCTCTCGAAGTATCGATGTCCGCCGATATGATCCCAATGCGAGTGCGTCACGAGTACGGTCGTGAGGGCAGGTAGCCTGGGCGCATAGGCACGCAGGGCCTCGTAAGCTGTCCTGGCGGAATCGGGGCGCGTCCCGGCGTCGATGCCGACCAGCTCGCGCCCGTCGTCGGACACGATGAAGTAGTACTCGGTGAACTCATAGCCGGACAGCGCGAATACCCTGCCGGGCACGATCTCGGCGATGCGCCGTGGCGAAAACGCGTGGCCCGCCTCAGGCTCGACCGAGTTCGGGGTCGTCAACGTTACCGGCTTGCCGAACGCGGGATAGCCGCTCTGCTGCAGGTATTCCTTCGCCTGCGCCTCCTCGCCATTCTCGTTGGCAAGTCGAGCGAGTTGGTAATAGATCTCCCTCAGCCAGCCGAGGTGCGGCGCGTTTGCCGCGTTGTCGAGGCACCAGTGCAGGTCGGCGAGCGACATCTCCCGGCGGCCGAACACACCGGGCAGCTGCGCATATACGACTCCGGAACTCCAGCGGACCACGAAGCTCTCGTTTCCCGAAAGGCGTCTGGCCTGTTCCAGGAGGTCGATCGTGTCCCGGATCCAGCCGACGCGACCGAGGAGGCCGACGTTGCCCGCGTGACCGGCGCGCAGGACGCCTATCGCGGAGAGGTACAGCGACTTCTGCGTGCCAGACAGGCGCGGAGCGAACTCCTCGAGGAGGGCGGTGATGAACTCGGCGCCTTCGCCGTGCAGGTTGGCGCTGGCGTACTGCCCCATGAGCAGGAACAGCAGCTGAGGGTCCTGCGGCGGCGCGGCGCGGTTCACCGCCTTGAGGTATTCCAGCTCTGGACGTGAGACAGGCGTTGCGGAGTCTCCTGCTCCCTGCGCGGGTGGGGCGACCAGCGCGCCTGCGAGCAGCAGCCTCAGGGTCCAGCGTGCGACGGTTTGCATGGCGATTTTCCTTTCCGGAAGTGTCATGACTATCTATTAAATAGTTACTACATATACAATAGTTACTTGCCGAAAACATGTCAAGCCGCTATTTTTGACCCATGGCCAAGTCCTACCGCCTGAAGAGTTGCCCCGTCGCCCGCACGCTGGACATCATCGGCGAGCGCTGGACCATCCTGATTCTGCGGGACCTGCTGCTTCAGGGTCCGCGGCGTTACCAGGACTTCCAGGAATCACTGGCAGGGGTCGCGCCGAATACCCTGTCGGCGCGGCTGAAGGCCATGGAGGCGGCGGGCCTGATCACGCGCAAGCCGTACAGCGAGCATCCGCCGCGGCTGGAGTATCACCTCACGGAAACGGGCAAGAGCCTTGGGCCGGTGCTGAAGGCGCTGCGTGAGTGGGGGCAGCGGCACAGCTGACCGTGGAGGCCGGCCCGGCTTAGTCAAACAAATGCGAGGTGGCCTGGTTCGGTCGGTGGAACGTTGGCGCGAGCAGATCTTGGGCGGATTCTTACGCGACAATTCAGCTTTCAGGAAGCGGCCATCGCGGGATCGGAGAGTAGTTGCTGGGGCCGCGATGGCTTCCACCAATCAGAGGATATCCTTGAACACCTCGTTGGAATAGGAGCTTTCGTTGCCCAGCGTATCCGTGGCCGTAACGACGAAATAGTACCGGGTCGCACTGCTGAGTCCCAGTACGGCATAGGTAATGACATTCCCCACGCTGATACCTTGGCCGAAGGCTTGGAGGTATGTTCCCGGGGCGTTGCCGAAATAGACACGGTATCCGCTCAGATTTGCGGCCGTGACCGCGTCCCACGCCAGGCTCGCGCTGTTGGACGGGGGCAGAGCGGTCGCCGTCGTGACGCTCGCGCTGGCCGCGCTGGATACGTTGCCTGCGGCATCGCGAGCGGCCACGGTATAGGTGTAGGTCGTTGCGGGAGTCAGGCCCGTGTCGGCAAAGCTCGTCGTGGCGGGTGTTGCTATCTGGGTTCCGTTGCGCCGAACGATGTA
>Ga0137463_1000747_pt1 | contig 10911 bp, 7 predicted proteins | sample EasRivERMGT800_2_FD_102333 | JGI IMG/M metagenome (GOLD analysis project Ga0137463, IMG submission 102333) | Soil microbial communities from meander-bound floodplain in the East River, Colorado, USA - East River MetaG ERMGT800_2 | ecosystem: Environmental > Terrestrial > Soil > Floodplain ...
CGCGGCGTCGTACCCGAAGTTCCCGGTGCCGTTACGCATCCGGTCCACCACGACCCCGCCATCCGCCGCGGAGTTCTCCGCGATCTGCCGTGTCGGGGCCTCGAGCGCGCGCCGCAGGATCTGCACGCCGGTCCGCTCGTCGCCCTCGGCCTTCCCTGCCTCAGCCGTGACGGCATCGATCGCCCGCAGCAGCGCCAGGCCTCCCCCGGGCACGAGGCCTTCCGCCATGGCGGCCTTGGTCGCGCTGATGGCGTCCTCGAACGCCTCCTTCCGGCTCTTGAGCTCCGCCTCGGAAGCCGCTCCCACCCGGATCACGGCGACGCCTCCCGTGAGCTTGGCGAGGCGCTCCTCGAGCTTCTCCCGGTCGTAGTCCGAGGTCGCCTCGTCCCGCTGCCGGCGGAGCTCGCGGCACCGCCCTTCCACCACGGCGGCCGAGCCCGCGCCCCCGACGATGGTGGTGTGCTCCCGCGTGACGACGACGCGACGGGCCCGGCCAAGCTCCTCGAGCGTGAGCTTCTCCAGGCTGATGCCGAGCTCCTCGGCGATCACCCGACCACCCGTCACGATGGCGATATCCTCGAGCATGGCCTTCCGCCGGTCGCCGAAGCCGGGCGCCTTGACCGCCACCGAGCCGAGCACGCCGCGGATCTTGTTCACGACCAGGGTGGCGAGGGCCTCGCCCTCCACGTCCTCGGCGACCAGCAGCAGTGGGCGGCCCGCCTTCGCCACCTGCTCGAGCAGCGGGAGCAGGTCCTTCATCCCCGAGATCCGCTTCTCGTGCAGCAGAATGAACGGGTCGGTCAGCACGGCCTCCATGCCCTCCGGGTCCGTCACGAAGTACGGCGAGAGGAAGCCCCGATCGAACTGCAGCCCCTCGACCACCTCGAGCGATGTCTCGAACCCCTTGGCCTCCTCCACCGTGATGGCGCCCTCGGCTCCCACCTTGCCGATCGCGTCGGCCACCAGCTTTCCGATCTCCGGCTCGTTGTGCGCCGAGATCGTCGCGACTTGGCTCCGCTCGCGATCGGTCTGGACCGGGCGCGACCCGGCTCGAATCGATTCGACCGCGACACGCAGACCGCGCTCGAGGCCGCGCTTGAGGTCGATCGCGCTGGCGCCGGCCGCGACGTTCCGCACGCCGTCCGCGAGGATGGCGTGTGCCAGCAGCGTCGCGGTCGTGGTCCCGTCGCCGACCGCTTCGCTGGTCCGCTCCGCCGCCTCCCGGAGCACCTGCGCGCCGAGATTCTCTCCGGGGTCCGGGAGGTCCACCTCCTTCGCGATCGTCACCCCGTCGTTGCAGACGAGAGGCCTCCCCCACTTCCGCTCGATGAGGATGCACTTCGACTTGGGGCCCAGGGTGACCCGCACCGCGTCGGCCAGGCTGGTCGCTCCGCGGAGAATTTGCTCGCGCGCGGCGAGCTGCAGCAGCATCTGCTTGTGGGCCATGTTCTCTCTCCTGGAACGCTGCTCAGACAGCTTTGGCGGTCCCCCGGTCCTGCGCGATCACAATGCCCCCTTCTTGCTTGATCGCCTGGACGCCGTCCGTGGCGTCGGCGGCGCCTCCGAGGTCGATCGGTCCGGTCTGCGTCATGCTCCCAACATGCCGCGGGCTGCTGCAAGCCCCCTTGAACTCTCTATGAAGGATTCTTCCAACGCAGCGCCGGGCTTTCCTTTCCAAAGGACTTCACGATGGCTTCATCGCTCGAGTCGGATATTGGCGCAGACCCGATGCCATCAACGAGTCGGGAGCGCACCACCCCTCTAAGGAAGCTCGGCATGCACGCATTGGGCCGCCCAGCGGGACTCAACCCGGAAAATTCTCTGCCCATACTCGTGTCATTCGAGGGGCCGGACCGTTACGCGCAAGCGGGAGGGCTCGGGGTCCGGGTGACCGGTCTCGCGCAGGCGCTGGCGGACCACGGATACGATACCCACCTGTTCTTCATCGGCGATCCCCAGCTCCCGGGCGAAGAAACGCGGGGACGTGTGACGCTGCACCGCTGGGGCCAGTGGATCAGCGCCCACCATCCACGGGGCGTCTACGACGGTGAGGAAGACAAGCGGCGCGAGCTCGCTGCCTCGCTGCCGTCCTTCCTCGTCGATCGCCTCATCGTGCCCGCCATCCGTGAGGGTCGGATTCCCGTCGTGCTGTCCGAGGAGTGGCAGGCGGCCGAGTTCGCGTGCCAACTGTCGGATGCGATCGCGGCCAGGGGCGTCCGCGACCGCACCGTGCTCGCGTGGAACGCGAACAACCCCTACTCCTTCGATCGCATCGATTGGCCGCGCCTGGCGGCCACGAACCTCGTGACCACGGTCAGCCGCTATATGCGGAGCATCGTGCGCGCTCAAGGCGTCGACGCGCTGGTGATCCCCAACGGCATCCCCCGCCAGCTCCTGCGTCGACTTGACCGGCGCCGCGTGGCCCGACTGCGCGGCTCCCGGTCCGACCGTGGCCTGCTGTTCAAGATGGCCCGCTGGGAACCGGAGAAGGGATGGGATCAGGCACTCGATGCGGTCGAGGGGCTGCGTCGCCGCGGGCGCCGGACCAAACTGGTCGCGCGGAGTGGCGGGCCGTCACTGAACGGCGGCGGCGTGGCCGCCGCCGCCGCGGCCCGCGGCCTTACCATGACCGAGTTGAGCGATCCCGGCGGCGTGGACGCGCAACTCGCCTCGATCGCGGCCGCGGACACCGATGTGGTCAGCTTGCAGTTCGGTGTCACCGAGCGACTGGCCCATGTGCTCTACGCCGGCGCGGATGGCGTGCTGGCGAATTCCGTCTCGGAGCCGTTCGGCCTGGTGGGCCTCGAGGCGATGGCCGCGCGCGGGCTGGTGTATACCGGCGGAACGGGTGAGGACTATGCGGAAGCCGGGCGCAATGCGGTGGTGCTCGAGACCCTCGAGGCGGACGAGATCGTCAGTCACGCCGAGCGGCTCGCCCGCTGCCCGGCCACCGGCTATCGCCTGCGCCGCGCCGCGTACCGGACGGCCCAATCGTACACCTGGGATGGCGTCCTGTTGCGGCTGCTTGACCAGGTCGGGTGCCGCGCGCGCAGCCAGGGGCTGCTGGCGCCCGCCGGGTTGTAGCGGCGAGGCATGGCGTTAAAGGAAGGAAGGTCGTGTGCTCATACCCTCGAGCCCATCACCAGAGATCGATGCGGCCAGGCGAGTGAACGCAGAGGTGTTTGGGCCGCCGACGGAGCGCCGGTTCGCGATCCGCTACTGGGACGGGTCCATGGATCCCGGCGCAGCCGGCCTTGCGCCGACGTTCACGCTGATTCTCCGGCACCCCGGCGCCCTGCGCGCGATGCTGCTTCCGCCTTCCCAGCTCGCGTTCGCGGAGGCGTTCCTCCGAGACGACATCGATTTCGACGGCGACTTGGAGGCTGCGGCTCCGGTCGCCCTGGCGGTGGCAGATCGTCTCCTCTCCGCCCGACGGCACACGCGCATCGTGCCGCGGCTCCTGCGGCTGCCGCCGAGCACTCGGGCAGCCGCGACACAGTTTCGGGCCCGCTGGTGGGGGCGGCGTCACACCCGACGGCGCGATGCGGACGCCATCCGGCACCACTACGACATGGGCAACGAGTTCTACCGGCTCTGGTTGGATCAGCAGATGGTGTACTCGTGCGCCTACTTTCCGACTGGCGTGGAGACCATCGATGCCGCCCAGGCGGCGAAGCTGGACTACACCTGTCGCAAGCTCCGCCTGCGGCCTGGCGAACGGCTGTTGGACATCGGGTGCGGCTGGGGTGCGCTCATCCGACACGCCGTGCGCGGCTATGGAGTAGAGGCGGTCGGCATCACGCTGAGTCCGGCGCAAGCGGAGCTGGCGTCCCGCCGCATCGTCGAGGACCACCTCACGGATCGGTGCAGAGTCGAGCTCCGGGATTACCGGGATCTTCCCGACCAGCCGGCCTTCGACAAGGTCGTGAGCGTGGGGATGTTCGAGCACGTGGGCCGAGCCAACCTGCCGAAATACTTCGCGAAGGCTTACCAAGTGCTTCGGCCCGGTGGCCTTTTCCTGAATCACGGCATCGTCGACCTCGAGTCCGCCCGCCCCGCGGGGCTTCGCAACCGTCTCCGAGCGCTGTTGTGGCGCGAAGGCCGGTTTCTCGAGCGCCACGTCTTTCCCAACGCGGAGCTGCTTCCGCTGGCCGACGTGGTGCGGGAAGGTGAGCGTGCCGGGTTCGAGACCCGCGACGTCGAAAGTCTCCGTGAGCACTATGTACTGACACTGCGCCATTGGCTCCGGCGCCTGGAGGCGCGCAAGCCCGAGGCGGTCGCCCTGGTCGGTGAGGCGCGCTACCGGGTATGGCGGCTGTACCTCGCGGCGGCCGCTTCCAGCTTTGCCCACGGCCGGATGGGCGTGGCTCAACTCCTTGTTTCGAAGGCCGGAGTCGGGACTACGGACATCGTGCCGCTCAGCCGGCGGGATCTGTACCTCGACCCGCAGCCCGAGCTTTGGCGAAGCCTGGACCCTGTCACTCTAGGGTCGGGAGTGGTCCAGGCGGGTCGCGCAGACCTGTGATCCTGATGACTTCACCCAGGCGGATTACGGTGGAGCAGCGGCTGCCGCGCCCACTTCCTCCAGCTCTCCGCTCAGCACACGACTGAACCCACCCGCCGGCGGATTCACGACCAGCACCGGCGTCGCCGCTCCGCGAATGACCTTGTCGGCCACACTGCCGAACAGGACCCGCTGTACCCCGCCGCGTCCACGGGTCGCGAGCGCAATGGCGTCGCAGTGATGTCCTTCGGCGTACCCCAGCACGGCGGCGGAAGGGCTCCGATCCACCACGACCTCCTGGTGCACCGTCCAGCCGTGCCGCCGCAGCTTCGGCACGACGGCATCGAGGTATTGTCGCGCCGAGGCCAGCTGGGAGTCCATGATTTCGGGGCTCACCGGGGGCGGAGGAACCGGAACGCCTACCGGAAGCAGATCTATCGGGACGACGACCCGCACCAGGTGTATCGCGGTCGTCGCGGGCGGGAAGACCCGCGCCACCTCGTCGATCACCGATTCGGCCAGCTGCGACCCGTCGAGTGGTACGAGCACGTGCGCAGTCTCGGGAAGCTCATCCTTGGTCAGGCGGGTTCCAGGGCGCACCAGCAGGAACGGGTAGTGAAGCTCCCGGACCAACCGGTCTGCCACGCTCCCGAGAAAGAACCGGCTGGCTCCGGCCCGTCCGTGCGTGCTCATGACGATGAGCTGAGGTGGATCGGCAACCACGTGTTTCACGATCGCGCTGACCGTCGCACCGTCGAGCACCGTCGGGGTGACTGAAATCTCGAGCCGGCGGCGCACCTGTTCGGCCACATCCTTGAGGTAGGCGCCTTCGCGGCCCCGAAGTGCAGCGTCGATTTCTGCTTCGGTGGCCCGCGACAGGTCGAGATGGGGGACGGACGTATGGACCATCACCAGCTCCAGCTCGCTACCGCTGCGTTGGGCAATCGCCGCCGCAACGGGCAGCGCGATCTCGCCGAAGCCGGAACCATCCAGGGGAACGAGGATACGACGCATACGGACTCCTTGGTGTGCCCACCGAGGAGATTAGGACCGCATGCGTTAAGGGACGATGAACCCACACACAGGAAGGCTTCACGAGCCCGGCCAAACCGTGTCAGGACGGCCGTTGCCGCCGAGCGTACGGCCGACCACCGGTCAGCGCCCCGGCGGACTCGGCCGATGACGTGACACCCCGGACATCCCGCGACGGGTGGTAGGCGAAGAGCACGGTGCCGTCGCGAATGAGCTCGATGACCCGCGCCGCCGCCGCCGGGTTGAGTGCGGGGCAGCCCTGGCTGCGGCCGAGCCGCCCGAGCTTGGCCGCCACGGCCTCGCTCACGTACGGGGCGCCGTGCATCACGATCGCGCGCGCTTCCGCCCGATCGTTCAGCCCGGGGTCGAGCCCTCGCAACCTGAGCGCGAGCCCGTGCTTCCCGTGGTATACGGAGCCGGTGACGAACGTGCCGAGGCTGGATTGCAGGCTGCCCGGACGATTGGAGAAGCGACGGGCCTGATCATCGCCGGTGCCGCGCCCGTGCGCCACCAGCTCGTGCGCCAGGACCCGGGCGTGGACCAGGTCGAGCACCCAGAGCCGGCGCTCGTGCGATGGGAGGCTGTAGTCGATCACGGTGAGCAGCGGGCGGGCCGAGAGACCGCCGGCCACCACGCGGTCCCGGGCCCGGAGTGCGAGCCGAAGCACTTTGGGACGGAGCCCGACGCGCTCGGCAGCGTGCGCCAGCACCGTGACGTCCACTCGCGCCCCGCGGGCCGGGAGTGCCGTCGGGGATGCGCGTAGCGGCCCGATCGCCGCCAGGGACGCCACGAGCAGCACGGTGGCTCGACCGCGGCTGTATTGGCTCATGCGAAGAGCCTAACCTCGGCTCGGGCGCGCTCGCAACCGCTCAGACCGGCTCAGCGCCCGCGCGCAGCGCCTCCACCAGCCTGCGGTCGTGACCGTAGACGTCCTGGTAGAAGCGGATCGTGCCATCGGGCGCCGCCACCGCGGTGGTGTAGAAGACGACGACCGGCATCGGCCGGGTAAGCAGCGCCCGCGTCGTCCTGTCGGCCGACATCGCGGCCTCGATCGCCGCACGGCTCCACGCCGGCTGGTCCTGCAGTACCCAGGCCGCGAGGCCCTCCGGATCCTCGAGGCGGATGCAGCCGTGACTGAAGTCCCGCCGGGCGCGGGAGAACAGCTCGGTCTGGGGGGTCCCGTGCATGTAGACGTTGGCCGCGTTCGGGAACATGAACTTCGCCAGGCCCAGCGCGTTCCGCGGGCCCGGACGCTGGCGGACGCGCAACTCCCCAGCGGCGAGCCTCCTCAGAACCTCAGGGGTCACGACGTCACCGAGGACGTTCTGGCGCGGGCCCACGATCTCCATCTGATTGGCCCGCAGGTAGCTCGGCCGCCGCCGGAGGAGCGGCAGGATCTCCTTCACCAGAATACTGCGCGGCACGTTCCAGTAGGGCCGGAACTCCACATACCGCAGCTCCTCGAGCAGGAGGGGCGTCCGGGTGTCGAGCGCCTTGCCCGTGACCACCTTCATCTGGAGCGATGGCGCCCCGCTCCCACCCACCGAGTCGAACGCGAAGAGCTGGAACGCCGGGATGTTCACGACGACGAACCCCTGCCGCCCGATGGGCGGGAGCGCCCGGAGTCGCTCCAGCGCCAGCTCGATCTGCTCGACTCGGGCCGCGAACGGGACGTTGAGCGCCGCGAGCGTGGCCCGCCCGAGCACCCCGTCGGGCTCGAGGGCGTGACGGACCTGGAAGCGCTGCAGGCCGTCCACGAGGGGCCCCACGTAGACCTCGCCCGCCACGTCCACCGAATCGGAGGCCAGGTCGCCCAGCGCGGCCAGCCGGCGCCCGAGCGCGCGCGCGCCGGCATACGGCTCACCGGGACGCACCACCGAGACCGCGGGCAGCGGAAGGAACGGCGTCTCCGCTGCGAGCCGGCGATACCGCGCCAGGTGCATGCGCAGATTCCGATACTGCGCCAGCGGAGGCAGGAGCGCGGCCACCAGCCTGGCCACCGAATCGCCGGCCGCCGCGGCGGCGATGGATGCAGCCAGGTCCAGGCCCGGTGGCGCGCGGCCCCAACCGAAGGGCCCCGGTCGTACGCGGGCGCCACGGAGGTCATCGAGATACCGGATCAGGCCGAGGCTTAGCAGCAGGTCGAAGCGCGCGAGCGCTACCGCGTTCCACGACGGGTGCGGGAGCCCGCGCGCCATGCCGCCGATCGTCCCGACGTCGTAATCGGCCGGCGCGAGGCCCTGATCAGCCGCGGCGAGCAGCTCGGCAATGGCCGCGCGCCCAGGCGACGACAGACGCCCCTCCGTGAGCCAGATGGGACCGTCACCCCGCGACGCGTAGAGTCGCGCCACCACGTCCACGTAGCGCGGGAAGTCCGGTCGCCGGGCCCACGGATGACGGGCCTCGGCGATCATGGTCCGGAGCTGGATGTCGACGCTGTCCTGCGCCGCCTCGGCGCGGGAGGAGAGGAGCGCGAGGCCCAGTACGGCGAGGGCGAGTCTCATGTGAGCCGAGCCGCGCGCAAGGACTTGATCGCCTGACCCGCCACGGCGGGCACCAGTGCAAGCGCGCCCAGCACCAGCCACTCGGTCGCCGAGAGCGGCGTGACGCGCAGCACGCGGCTGAGCGGGGGAAAGAGCGCCGCCAGGAGCTGGAGCCCGACCGTGAGCGCCACGGCCCCGAAGGCAAACCGGTTGCCGAGCGCCCGGCGCAGCGACAGGACCGGCCCCGCACTCCGGACGTTCCCCAGGTGAAAGATCTGGGCGAACGCCAGCGTCATGAACGCGAGCGTGGCCGCGGCCGCGGCATCGCCGCGGCTCAGCCCCCAGGCGAACGCCGCCAGCGTGGCGAGCGCGATCAGGATGGCGTACCCCACCGCGGACCGGAGTGCGGCCCCGGGCAGAATGGCCGCGCGCGGGTCCGGCGGCGGCTGGCGCATGATGCCGGGCTCTCCCGGCTCGACGGCGAGCGCCAGCGCCGGAAAGGTATCCGTCAGGAGATTGAGCCAGAGGATCTGCAGCGGCGCCAGCGCGGCGGCGTGCCCGGCCAGCCCGGCGCCGAGCAGCACGAGGATCTCGGCCAGATTGCAGCTGAAGAGGTAGACCACGAACTTCCGGACGTTCTCGAGAATCACTCGGCCTTCCTCGATCGCGACGCCGATCGTCGGAAAGCGATCGTCCTCCAGGATGACGTCGGCCGCCTCCTTCGCGAGATCGGTCCCCCGCCCGCCCATCGCCACGCCGATGTCGGCCTTCCGGAGCGCCGCGGCGTCGTTCACTCCGTCGCCCAGCATCGCGACGATCTCCCCGTTTCGCTGGAACGAAGCGATGAGGCGCAGCTTCGACTCGGGACTGGCCCGTCCGAAGGCCCGGACGCGGGTCACGATCCGGTCGAGCTCGGCGTCCGAGAGCCGCTCGACGTCCCGGCCCTCGAGCACCTCGTCGGTCGCGCCCAGGATGCCGAGCTCGCGGGCGATGCTCGCCGCGGTGAGCCGGTGGTCGCCCGTGATCATCACGGTGCGGATTCCGGCTTGGCGGAACGCGCGGATCGTCTCGGCGACGCCGGGCGCCGGCGGATCGCTCAGCCCGGCGAAGCCCACCCAGATGAGGCCCGACAGGCCCTCGTCGTCCCCCTCGACGTCTCCGGTCGCCAGCGCCAGCACGCGGAGTCCCCGGGCGGCGAGGTCCCGGTTCCAGCCGATGAGCTCCTCCCGCTCGTCGGGCCGGAATGGCCGTACGCCGTGGGCGGTGGCAATACGGTCACAGCGCTCGATGACCGGTCGGGCGGCACCTTTCACGAACGCGACGATCCCGTCGTTGCGTCGGTGGAACGTCGCCATCAGCATGCGATCACTCGAGAACGGCCATTGGCGAATCTCGGGCCACTCCGCCAGCAGGCGCTCGCGCTCGATCCCCGCCTTGCGAGCGAGGACGAGAAATGCGACGTCGGTGGGATCGCCCACGGGGTGCCACGTACCATCCCGGTGGCGCAGCTCCGCCGCGTTGGCGAGGGCGCCGATCCGGAGCGCGAGCGCGAGCGTCGGGTCCATTGCCGGGTCGATCCCGTGCCCATCCACGCAGAACCGGCCCTCGGGCGTGAAGCCCGTGCCGGACACCGCCACTTCGCGGTCCGCCAGGCGGAGCACCGTCGCCGTCATCTGACCGGCCGTGAGCGTGCCGGTCTTGTCGGTGCAGATGACCGACGCCGACCCCAGCGTCTCGACGACCGGCAGATGGCGGATGAGCGCTCGGCGGCGGGCCATGCGCCGCACGCCCACCGCCATCGCGATCGTGCCCACCACCGGCAGGCCCTCCGGCACCGCCGCCACCGCGAGTGCGATGGCCGTCTGCAGGAGCTGACCCAGCGGCACGCCCTGCCAGGCGCCCAGCGCCGCGATGAGCACGGCGACGACGACCGCCACGACGGCCAGCCGGCGCCCGAGCGCATCCAGGCGCCGCTCCAGCGGTGTGCGCTCCTTCACTACATGTTCCGCCAACTCGCCGATGCGTCCGACCTCGGTGGCCATGCCCGTCGCGACGACGACCGCCCGGGCGGCTCCCGCGACGATGCTCGTGGTCTTGTAGACCATCGTGCTCCGGTCGGCGATCGCCGCATCGGCGGCCAGCCCCGCGGTCGCGCTCTTGGGCACCGACCCGGGCTCGCCGGACAGCGAGGCCTCGACCGTCCGGAGCTCGGTGGATCTGAGGAGGCGCGCGTCGGCGGGCACGGTCTGGCCCGCCTCGAGCAAGATCACGTCCCCGGGGACGAGCCCGCGCGCGTCCACCTCGCGCGAGCGCCCGTCGCGCACCACGCGGGCGCGCAGCACCTCGAGCCCGAGGAGCGCCTCCATGGCCCGATGCGCGCGGAGCTCGGTCGCGAAGCCGATGGCGACGTTGAGCACGAGCACGGCGCCGATCGCCGCCGCGTCGGCCAGGTCGCCGGTGGCCGCGGCCACCACGGCGGCGACGACGAGGAGGAGCACCAGGGCGCTCCGCAGCTGACCGAGGAGCACGGTCCACGCCGAGACCGGCGCCGCGGTCCGAAAGACGTTCGGCCCTTGGCGCGTCAGACGCTGCGCGGCCTCGGACTCCGACAGCCCCCGGTCGCGCGAGGCCAGCGCGTCGAGCGCCTCGCCCGGTGAGAGACAGTGCCAGGAGACTGGAGCAGGCGGCTCAAGTGGGCCCGAGCGCCCGGATGCGAGTATTGCGGCTGGGATAGGTGGCTCCGAAGCGGATCGGCAGGGGTTCGCCCGACAGCGGTGCGTCGCCGGTCCCGGGCCGCTGGGCGTGGATGGGCGGGTGGGGCTCGCCGGTGCTCCCCGTGTTCCCGACGCGCCCGAGCAACTCGCCGACGTCACGACGAAGAGCATGTGCGCA
>Ga0137463_1000748_pt1 | contig 10900 bp, 9 predicted proteins | sample EasRivERMGT800_2_FD_102333 | JGI IMG/M metagenome (GOLD analysis project Ga0137463, IMG submission 102333) | Soil microbial communities from meander-bound floodplain in the East River, Colorado, USA - East River MetaG ERMGT800_2 | ecosystem: Environmental > Terrestrial > Soil > Floodplain ...
ACAGGTATAAGGGCAACCCACACTTGCAATCATTGGAACAAACTTAAGAAAAGGGGCTTTTTTTAGCGTTGGCTCAATAAATTTCCATCGTTCTTTTACTCCAGGCAACTGGGACGGTTGTTTAGTGGCAGAAAGATGAATGCCCGTTTGCCGTTGTGGTTGACAATTCTCTAGTATGTTTTTAATAATTGACTGATCCGTTAAACCTAAAACGTAATCAAAATAATTTACTGAATCATCAGGATAGCAACGGGCATGCGGACCTCCTAATACTGTAACTGCACCTTTGTTTCTGAGGTAATTGCTGAGCGAATAAGCAAGCAAAGCTGCCTGTGAAAAAGAGCAAATAAAAACAAGGTCAACATCCTTTGGTAATTCCTCGTCCAATTTTTCAAGACCTGTATAACAGATCAGTTTTACATCATGACCGCTCTGCTCACACCAGGTAGCGACTACCTGGGGCATAATGCTGGCCATGTTTGCGTGCATGATACGAGCCCAAAGTGAATTATTGGGACCCTTACTCACCAAGTCAATTACCCCGATCTTTAATTTTTTCATTAATTAAATAACTCCAGGTGGTCAATTGAATAATTGAATTTTGAATTAGCACTAAAATCATGCCTCGTATGCCAAAGCCTTGTCCATTTTATTAAACGAAAGTAGCTGTCTTTTTTGAAACAGCCACTTTCGTTATGCGTTATCCCTTTCAATTATTTCCTTTTCCTTTGCCCTTGTTAACGGGTTTGGATTGTTCAGGTTTTTGCTGCGGAGACGGTTGGCTTATTTGCTGACGAGGTTCCTGCATTAACTGCCTGTGATTATTCTGTTGCGGTATTTGCCTGCGTTCAATTTGCTGCGATGGTTGGTTTTTTTGTTGACGCGGCTCAGGTGCCTTAGTGATATTTTTTTGTTCAGCTCGCTGAACAGGCGGATTTTTTTGCTTACGACTTTCAGATCTGTTGTTATCCTGTTGTTGTGCCTGTTTCTTTTCTACTTGCTGAGATGGCTGATTTATTTGCTTAGCGCGTCTGGCCCCGTTATTTCCTGAAACACCGGTATTACGCTGCGTTTTATTTTTTAGAAACTGATCTTTTGTAACCACAGCTGGTGGTGCCGGCCTGGCATTTCCTTTAGAATTGTTTGTTACCTGTGGACGATAAATTTTTACAGCGTCACCCTGTAACGAAATTTTTCCCGGCCTGGTTGCACCGGCAACATTGTAAACCGGCACTTTGCTACCAGTAACTTTTTGGATATCATTTATCCCTGGCCCTGCCGCATAAGTAATATTATTATTAACGTAAGTGTTATTAATAATGGTGGTATTTCTTACGTACGTTATGTTTTTTTCAGGAGGTATTCTGTAATCATAAAAAGAAGTACTTATCCGTAATAAGAAGTATAGACCCAGCGGCCATAGTGAAACGGAGCCCAGCCCCATGAATAACCTGATACCCACATTGCGCCATACCTGGTCATTACCCAATGGCCCCTTGAATAATAAGGCCTAAAACCTGGCCCGGCATCAGGTACCCATATATAACCATATTGAGGATCGTCTACCCATTGACCATAAGGTGACAGCTCACTATAAAATGTTTGGATGCTTATACTGGCACTAAATTGTGCTTTTGCTTTGTAGATAGGTGCAACCACCAGCAGTGATAAAATAACTGTTACTGCCATAATAGTTTTTGCAATCGTTTTCATAGTCATGCTTTTAATGAATAATTAATTTCCTGACCTGTTGTGCTTGTTCTGCTATAATGAATGCCGCCAAAAACGGTTCCAGTTTTTAATAAAAAAATCCTTGTTTAACAATTTTACCCTGCGAATCTTATAAATAAACTCAGAATGAATGGATAACATAACTCAAAAAATATATTATTAAAGTTCAACAACACTCTGTAAGAGAAGCCAAAACAGATAGGTTTTTTATTTGTCTATATTTGTCTCATCCTGATCTGCAAGCCGGGTGACTAGTTTAAAATCTATGGTATCGTTTAAAGAAAACAGGTTTCCAAAAAGAGGTTATTGGCTAACCCGGGATGCTTTTAAAATTTTTTAAGCTAACCATCAATAAAACTTAGTATGAACCAATTAATGTCCTTCTTCAGCCAAAATATATGGTTTATAATTGCAGTGATAGCTGTAGCGTGCATTTTGTTTGGAAGAATTTGGTCTAATTTTTTGAATTGGGGTGAGATAACTGATCCCCAGTTGATCATCCGTAACGGTAAGCATTATAAAGTTATTAATCTGTATTTGCCAAAGAGCTGGACAGAGGGTTGGGTAGTGGGAAGCATCATCTGTTTGGAAGGTTACCATCGCAGGTTTTTTGTCAAATATCGCAAGGAGATCTATGTATCAGGCGATAGAATAAGATTCACAGACGATGGACCGGGGATAGGTTCGTTTTACCAGGCCATCTTTCCCAAAACAACAAATGGTTCGATAGTAATGAAACCAGTAAAAATGCCGGTTTAGGGCAGCAATTGAATGGAGTGTTTCCATTGTTGTTATGAACTGCTGGTATCGCCGCAATCCGGCGGTTTAATTTTTTAAAAACAATTTAAAGAATTGAATTAGCTCATCTTCATTATTAAAATCAAGTGAATTCAATTTTGCAATCATCGCTGTATCTGGCGTAAGATATTTTGAACAATCATCATTGGCACATGGTATTTTTATTATTTTTTTAGAAGTTTTTTCAAAATAATAATAATCATTTTCGGTGCTGAAATATAATTTCCCCTTTAAACCAAGTAACTCATCTGACATTAGTTTATTTATAACTTTATGTGTCGCTTTTAATAATTGCCCCTTATTTCCATCAAGCAAAATTTCATAATAATACTGTAATTTTTCTTTCCGGTATTGATTCGCGTTTACGAAATGAGAGACGATCACTGTATCATTTACAGGAATGGTTAGAAAAAAATCTTTTATTTCCTCAGATACATCCAAAGAATCATTTCCATTTTTAAAGGAAACAGTCTGTTTATATGTATTATACCGCAGCTTATAATTATAGGTTCTCCCATCGGGAGTATTGATGATCCCATCAAACCATTCTTCAAATAAAAAAGGAGATCCTAAAATTTTTTTCCCATCTACAATCGTTAAAACGTTTTGTGTCGAAGTATTCTTCTTCAAATAAAAACCATCATCACCATGAATATTTACAATTTGTGAAAATGGGCTTAAATCTCTTTTTGATACAGGCGGGCCTTGCATGGAAGGTGCATGGGAAGTCTGACCATTAGCAGGCGTGAGAAATAAATAACTCAAAACAATGGGTGCAAACAACCAAAGCATTTTATTTTTTGTATCCATTTTTCAAAATTGAATTTAAAGAAAATCAAAGTCAATGATTCGAAATTTTATTTTTTAAACTTGTATAGCATAAGCCCATAACCTACTCCCGCCGGATCGGTCGTCTTAGCCAATTGGAAGGCCATGAACTTACCATCGGTGGAAACAACGGGGTTTGATGCTTTACCGCCGGCATAGTCGTTGAAGTTTGTCAATCTTACAAAATCTTTTCCGGTCCCGTCAAGTCTCAATTTCCAGATGTCAATATTACCAGATCCCCGTTCTCCGCCAAGCCATTCGCATTGCCGGTCCGCTTCTACACAAGTATATAAGCCATCGGGAAAGATGCCTTCTGTTTCGTTGTAGGTTCCGGGAGCCTTGGAAAAATTAGTCACTTCACCGGTTTTTAAATCGATCCCCATTACAGAAGCCAGTCCCTTCGGTTCGTAGCATACAAAGGTTAACTTAGTATCATTATCATAAAAATCCTGCGCTTCCAGGTTACAATTCTGATCCTTGCTCTCATACACAGTTTCTTTATTCACCAGCTTCGGTGTACCGCCCGAAAGATCGATATCAGCCATAATAATTCGCGAGGCCCCTTGTGCAAGATCGGCTTCCTGGGCATGTGTTTGTGAAAAAGCTATTTTTAAACTTTTTTTTGAAATAGCTGCACCCTCACTCATTTTCTGTCCAAGTTTCACCGGCTTAGCACCACGTTCTTTGCTAAGGAACCAAAGTTCATTATCACGTGACCGGCTAAGCTGTATATTTTCGAAATGATCAGGTCCAATAAGAATGTAATCACCCGTGGGCAGGTGCATTACCCGGAGAAATGCCGCTGCAGGCACATTACAGGTAAGACAACTTATGTTTTGTGTTTTCAGGTCTATTACCATTGCATCACCAAAACTCTTTGACATAAATGCTACAGATTTATTATCGGGAGAGAAATCTGCCCGTTCGCCAAAATGGGTCAATACCTTTATATTCTTTGGCAAATGATCAAGAGGGTTTCCGGGTTTTCGCTTATCTGTAAAGGGCAATAACAAAATAAAACAGGCAACTAATAATTTCATATTGACATAGCTGTTTTAATCGGAACAAAATGATAGGATTAAAATTATGTTTTTATTTAGCACGAATAATTTCGGAGCAAGCCGTCTTTCTGCACAGCACCAGGACAGCAGGACACCAACAAAGCAAAACTATTTCTTCCATTTCCATTCCAGGAACTTGATAAAATAACCACCCACCACACTCCTTGCCTGGAAACCGACTTGCTTTCCATTCGTTGTTTCGTGCCAGTCGCTCAAAGGAACCCGTGATGGAGTTTCCTCCACATATTTATAAACGGGACCAATGAGCGTTTCAAAATCTTTTTCACTGCCTGATAATGTTGCAGTCCACATAATCCAGTCAGATTTGGTATAAGTTCTTCTGCTATCGAGCGGCAAACCAAATTCGTTTTGATGCTGTATATAAAACTTTACTTCTTTATCATAAACTTCTTTTGGAAACAAGTTCAATGCAAGCAATTTATCCCAGACAAGATTATATTTCTGGCTCCAGGTATTTTTATTATCAAATGTGAGTGCATAATGATCACCTGCGTCCGCAAGTTGCATCCATTGTTTTGCATATTGTTCTGCAAGCGATTGATATTTTTCCACAGTTGTTGCATCACCTGACTGTTCAGCAAGTTGGCCATAAGCTCCTAAGGCAACGATTGCTTTGATAGAAAGATTTGCATTTCTTGCGAGGTGTCCCGCAAAATCATCTGTGCATAATTGATTCGTCGGGTCAAGACCTTCTTTGCTTAAATATTCTGCCCATTTGGTTAAAGTTTGCCAATGTTGTTTTGCATAGCCGGGATTACCCTCTGCTTTTGCAATGGCAGCAGTTAAGATGATCATATTACCGCATTCTTCCACCGGCATATCTTCTCCATATGTTTGACCGTTTGCAATGGGGTAAGTGCCGAGATCGTGTGCGGCAAAAGGTTTTGTCCATTGGCCACTTTCGCTGTAATAAAAGATCCCGTTCAGCATTCCTTTCAACAATCCAGGATTGTAGAGAAGGAACAATGGCGCAGAAGGATAGGTTACATCAACCGTATTGATAGAGCCATTACTAAAATTTTCTTTTGATAAAAAAAGTATCTCGCCGGAAGAACGCTTTAATAATTTATGTGCGGCAATGCTTTGCCTGTATGCCGCTACACAAAGTTTTGCATAGGTTTCCCCACCTGCATTTTTAGCATCGTTATACATTGTTTTGTCAAAAACTTCACAGCTGGAAATTATGTCCTTATACCCTGCTGCAGCTTTGGCAAGTTCGCCTTCAATTGTCGCAGATGGATCTTGCTTCCACCAGGCTTTTAAATTATCATGAAAGAATTGTACGGAGTAAAGATCATCATAACCCAGCATGACTATTTTTTCGATTGGCTGGTCATTTATTTTTTTCAACGGCAAAATGGTATTTAGCATGAGGTGTTCGCCGGTCGTGAGATTGACGGTTGCTGCCACATTTCCTGAAAGAAATTTATCGAAAGCTTTTGCTGTTGATGAAACAGTTTGCACCGCATTTTCGTTTGCTGGAACAGCCACATACAAATAACCCCAATCAATTCTTATATCGTCACCTTTCTTTTGTAATACTGGCTGGTCTGTGGTTCCGGCTTTTAAAATGGAAAGTCCGCCTGACGAATAAACAGAGGTTGTAACTTTTTGTTCCGGATCATTTACTGCTATATCTGTTGATGCGCCAAAATAGAGCAATGCATCATGTTGTTTGTGGTCATTGCTATTCACTTTAAAACTGATATAAGAGACGGGTCTTGATAAAAGTGAAAGATCATTCATTAAAAGGGGGGAAGTAAATGTGAGTGTGAGATCAGTATTGCCACAGGTGAATTGATAAATAGTTTGAGTGGCAGTGACAATAACATTTTTTTGAACCGCTTCTGTCACAGTCATTTTTTTCAGTATTGGTTCATTTTGTATTCCTGCATCCAGCCATGAGTAACCATGCGGATTCATACAATGCATGGCAAGCACATTCTTTCCTTTTTTTAATTTGCTTTTGACAGAATCGGGAATTGAATAATTCGCGTACTTTCCAACCCAGCAATCTTTGCAATTATAGACTTTGGAAGCATTGATATACACTTCGACATCATCATCATGACGCAATTTCAAATAAAGCTTGTTGAAATTTAAATCTCTCAGGGTAAACTCTCGTCTTACCCAAATGTCGGGTGTGGTCCACATAGTTTTTGATTGTCCTTCATGGTTGCCGAACGGAGCAGTTCCCGTTTTCCATTTGCTGTCATCAAAATTTTCTTTTTGCCAGCCTTCACCGGGATTTGTTTCTGTGTATTTGCATTGGTAAGGTTTTTCTTCCCCTGTTTGAATAACCGTTACAAGGGGCTTGTCTTCCTTACCAAGGAAGCGATAGGTTTTATCGTCAACTTTTAGTAAACCGATCAATGATTGGTCGGTGCCAGTCCAATGTTTTGTAGTTGATGCATTCAACTGATCGGTAAATGACCAAATGCTGAAATAAGGATCGTGAGTGATCAATGGATATGCCGGGGTTTTGTGCAATTGGGCAACTACAAGCAATGAAAGGAAACACGAAATAACAAACAAGAAAAGCTTTTTCATTTGCAAATCATTAAGATGGTGATTCCCTGGTCTGTTGCCAAAACGCTGCCAGGCAAGAATATTTCCTTATATTGTTTACACCAGGTTTTGATGGATGATCCCTGCTCACGAAAGATAATTAATTAACAGGCCATTTGATAAAATTTTGATACCAGCTTCTCTTTTTCATCGCTCCCGAACCCTGGTGTCCGGGCAATTCCGGTGCGTGGAGAGGCACCGGGGCTTTTTATCTTTTTACGGACACGAACCAAGGCGGTGGCAATTCCCACTAAAGTTGAAAGGAATTAAAGCAGTATTCAATTTATATAAAAACTATTGTTTATTTTGATTACAACCCTTACAACAAATTAAGTTTCATGAAAAAAATCAGGTTAGTAGCTGCCATTTTCCTTTCCGGCCTGTGTTGGTATTTTTCCTGTGATCTTTCGGGAAATTATTGGTGCCTCCTTTGGTTTGCACCAATACCTGTTTTGCTTGTTTCATTTCATGTCGCCGGCAAAGCTGCATTTATCATAGCCTTTGCTGCCTATTTAATAGGACGTTTAAGTTGGCTTTCTTATTTACTAAAAGTTATCCCGGTTCCTCTTGCAATATTCTTCACTATTTTGCTTCCATTAATATTTGCATTGGTGGTCCTATTGACAAGAAAAATTGTTTTAACCAAACAAAATGCCTGGTCGGCATTTGCATTTCCTGTGTTATGGTGTTTGTTTGAATTTCTCCTTTTTAAATTTTCTCCTGATGGAACAGCCGGAAGTCTTGCATACACGCAGGCAAATTTTCTTCCCGTTGTTCAAATAGCCTCTGTCACCGGGATTCTCGGCATAACTTTTTTGGTAACACTTTTCCCTTCAGCAGTTGCAGTTGCCATTTATTACAGGGCTAATAAAAAAGACATGACATCGTTGTCCATTATTATTTCTCTTCTTGTTATTTCAATATTGTTTGGAGTAATAAGGATGAATAACAAATTTCCTGATCAAAATTCAATAACTGCTGGACTTGCTGTAATTGATGAAAAATTTCACTCAGAAACAAATCATCCCAATCCCGACAATGAACTGCGTACCGCTAATATGTATGCAGATGCGGTTACAAAATTGGCGCAGCAAGGCGCACAGGTTATCGTTCTGCCGGAGAAAGGAATGAATATAACCACTGGCGCTGACTCACTCATCAAAGGCATTCTTGTAAATGCCGCAACAAACAATAACATTTCCATTGTTGCGGGTTATACAGAATTTATCAATGGCAGTTTAAAAAAGAATAAGGCTTTAGTAATTTCCGGCGACGGCAGGTTGTTGGCGGACTATCAGAAAGTAAATTTATTTGAAGGTGAGGCAAGAAACGGATTTATGCCGGGAAAAGAAATTGCAACTTTTAATTTAAAGAATATTTCTTCCGGTGTAGCCATTTGTAAAGACCTGGATTATCAAAATTTCATGAGGAGCTATAAGCAAAAAAAAGTACAGGTTTTATATGTGCCGGCGTGGGATTTTATAAAGGATGGCTGGCTTCATTCACGAATGGCAGTTTTGCGTGGTGTAGAAAACGGTTATGCAATCGTGAGAACCGCAAGACAAGGTGAACTAACAGTTAGCGATTATAGAGGCAAGGTTTTATATGAAGCAAGCAGCACGAATGACAAGTCTGCGTCATTACTGGCAAGAATTCCTTTGCGGACAATTAAAACTATTTATAGTGAATTTGGTGATTGGTTTGGATTTATAATGACTATAATCGCCGTTTATTTTATTGTTGTAGCGGTAAAAAATAAAAATAGTAAACAACCTACCGTTCAATAAAGTAATTCCATGAACGGGCAATTATTGTCTACTATAATGGTTGTAAACTTGTCCCGGCGAAGCCGGGAACTGAATATGACTCGCATTGTATCCGCTATAGCAGGAATCAATCAGCGTTCCGGAGATTTATTTTATTTAGAGAACACAATAGAAAACCAAGTCAATGTTTCAAAATTTCATCAAGAAACTTAAACACATCTGTTTCCCAGGTTTTAGTATTCAAAAAAACGAGATTATGAGCTTCCCTGTTAGTGTTTCCAAACTTTGGATAAATTTTTAATAGATGTGGTTTGTAGAGTTGATTCAATACACTGTCAAGCCCATAACCCGGATTTAAAGAGTAATCATTTTGCGCATGAATAATCATAACAGGCATAGATATATTTTTAACAGCCCTGATCAAACGCATACGAAGTTGAGGGGAACGGTCCCAACTATAACCGGCACCAGAAAAAACAACCGCTGCTTTTAAACCAGGCTCATGCTCTGCAACCAGTAAGGCAAGAGAGCCCCCAAAAGAATGCCCCATTATAGCTATACGTTTAGTATCAACATCTTTTCTTTTTCGAAGGAAGCTAAGTCCTGCGAGCATATCCTGTAATTGATCAGTTTCAAGATGTTCAAGTTGCACTTTATTGCGCCCCTCTTGTCCGTTTTCCTTAAATGCTTTGGCCATTAAATCTGCACTGTTTACTCCTTGTGTCCTGGAAAGACCAACCCCCCTTCTCAAAATCCCAAGAAATATGTAGCCTTTTTGTGCAAACACTTGTCCCAAAATAGAAATATTTTCTACGGTATCATATGTGGTATCATCCGTTTCATAGCCACCGTGGCAAAAAATTACCGTTGGGAATTTTCCTTTGCCTGGGGGACGCCACAATAAACCTTTCAATGTTAATTTACCTGACCGTACAGATACCGTATCAGGGACAGTAATGTCCTGGCCGTATAAGTGAGCAATAGAATAAAAAGAAAAAATAAAGAGAATAAAAATTTCTTTCATTATGCGCATAGAATTGCCACTTAAATTTAGCTATTACGCTGTTGATTTCTATGCGAAATTATATAGTATGAAGGTCCCGCCTGAAAAAGCAATTTAGCATGAAGCCGCGTCCAACCCTCATGTACAAGCCAGCTGAGACATCGTCGGACGATCTGGTGTTAAGTTAAATGTAGTTTGACGCCACTGGGACACAGAAACACTGAATTATTGATTACCTGTTCTCTGTGTTTCAGTGCTTCTGTGGCAAAAATTTATACGAAGTATTGTACTTAACATAACACTGGTTTCAAATGACACTCCTCAACAAAAAGAGAACTGTCACTATTCTTTGGATATATTAATCAATGCTCTTCGGTTCCTGCCACGGCCATCGGGATTATCCCTTCCGTTAATTTTTTCCATTTCCACGGGACAACATTTACCAAATGATTCAAACCTGATCCTGGTTGCATTTATTCCTTTTCTGATGAGATAATCAGCGCAGGCTTTGGCACGCTTGTCTGAAAGTTTTTTATTATAAGCATCTGATCCAAGTCCATCGGTATAGCCGGATATCTGTATGGTTGCAGTACTGTTTTCAGCAAGCACAGTATAAATGGAATCCAGCAGTGCTGTTTCTTTTTTATTCAAAATACTTTTATCAAAATCGAAATAAACGGTTACAACATTTTCGGCTTTTATTACCAGTTTCTTTTCTTCAATCATTTCGAGACAAAAGGGTCTATTTTGGAGGATATCCATCCTCCAATCCAATTCATTGATGTGGTCAATCACCACTCCTTCTTCTTTTTCTTTGTATTTTTCTTTAGTGATGTAGAAAATATTTTGTTTTTCATTACCGGCAAGGTCAAATGAAAATTTTCCGTCCGGACCTGTGGCGGTTTGCAAATTTTTGCCCGAAACGTTTTTCATTATCACTTCAGCACCGGCAAGGGGTTCATTATTCCTGCAATCACGTACAATCCCTGCAATCATTTTTTTCTTAGGTGATTTCACAATCGAATAAGTTTCCAGGCAACATTCCGCACCACGATCAGAACTGATGATCGCATTTTCAAGAAGTTCTTTTTCTTCCGGCGCAAAAAAGTAAATATCATCTCCTG
>Ga0137463_1000749_pt1 | contig 10897 bp, 12 predicted proteins | sample EasRivERMGT800_2_FD_102333 | JGI IMG/M metagenome (GOLD analysis project Ga0137463, IMG submission 102333) | Soil microbial communities from meander-bound floodplain in the East River, Colorado, USA - East River MetaG ERMGT800_2 | ecosystem: Environmental > Terrestrial > Soil > Floodplain ...
GCCGCTGACCCATACTCGCCGCTTTGAAACGGATACTCGCCTGGTTCAAGAAGAACGGCGTGGCCTGAACACGCGAGCGTCACTCAAATAAGAAGGGCGCCTTTCGGCACCCTTTTTTTCTTGCTGCGATCTCCGCAGGCCGCGATCGAGGGGTGCGGAGGTTACGGAGGGAGGGGAACCTTCTCCTCCCTCTGTTCGACTATACGACTTGGTTATTTCAGCAGCCGGACACGCACTTGCCGCTGCCGTCGAACGCCATGGTCTTCCCGCTCAGCGGAACGTACGCGGGAACCTTTACCGCCTTCACGAACGTGTCGGTCTTGGTCCCGGGAATCAGCTTCCCGCCCTGGGTCGCCACCTCGTTGGCGTGGGACGCGATCACCGAGTTGGGCTTGACCAGATCGTCGATGACGTAGGCCGCTTCCGTCGGACCGGTGGTGAACACGTCGCCGATGTTGATCACGGCGAGATTGGCCTTGTAATGGCGCCGGACGACGACATCCTGCTCCGCCGTGATCCCGGTGTCGCCGGACAGGTAGACGACCAGGCCGTTCGTGAAGCCGACGACGTAGCCGACCGGCGGGCCGACTTCCGCCAGCAGGTTGTTCGCGCGCAGCAAGTCGGCGAGCGGCTTGTCGAGGAACGCCGGGTCCACGGCGTTGGTGTGAACGGCGGGCACGGTGGCGACCTTGACGCCTCCGACCTTGGCCGTGCCGCCGAAGCGCACCAGCTGGACCTGCGCCGGATCCCCTCCGGCAGACTTGACCTTTCCCGCGAAGAAGGTGTTCATGTCGCTGCCGACAAGGAACTTGGCCTTCTTGGCGACGACGATATTCACCGTGTTGGAGTTCGGCGTGTCGTTGACCGAGAAGTCCGGATTGCCGCAGGCGCCCGCGTTCGCGGCCGGCTGATGCGCGGGCCCCAGATGGTCGCCGTGGACGTGGGAAAGCAGCACGGCGTCGATCTTGCCGAGGCGCGGGTCGTTCGCCCCGCGCACCGTGAATCCGGCGTCGTAGAGGATGCGGGTGCCGTCGGGGTCCTCCAGTACCATGGCCCGGTCCCTCGCGCAGAACTCGCCGTCGTGACTCCCCAGGGCGGTGATCTTCACCACGCCCGGGCCGGCAGGCGGCGCCATCATGCCGGCGCACCCGGCGCACAGCGCCGCCAGAACAACAGCTGCTCTTTTCATCGTCTTCTCCTCCTTTCGGTTGCAATCATCGGAACCTGTTCCAGCCGTCCGAGCGGTGCCCTTACTCAATCACCCCCAGCCGCCCGTTGTGCGAGCCCATGTACCAGTAGCGCCCTTGCGCGTCGACGATCGCCTTGCGAATGCCGACGTTTCTCGACGGCAGACTGAACACCTGGAACTGCTCCGTTTTCGGATCGAGCATCGCCACCGTGTCGGTCTGGATCTCGTTCGCGAACACGCGTCCGGCGCCGTCGACCGTGACCGCGTAAGGTCCGCCGTTCGCGCCGGCAGGCATTTCGTACTCCTTGATGAGCTTGCCCGCCGCCGGATCGACGTGCGCGAGCTTGCCGTTGCCGTAAAGCGTGATCCAGAGCGTGCCGTCGGGGGCCGTGGCGACGCGGCGCGGCCGGGACCCCGGCCCCATGTAAAGCTCCGAGATCTTTCCCGTCTTCGGGTCGATGATCCCCATCTTGTCGGCGTTCATGCGGCACACCCAGACGCCGCCCCGCCTGTCGAGCGCGAGGCCGTACGGACCCCCCGACATGCGGTACTCCGCGATTTTTCCACTCGAGCGATCGAGCCTGCCGACGTAACCCGACTGGCTGGTAAACCAGATCGCGCCCGAGTCGTCGATCACCAGCGTATGCGGGCTCCCGCCCGAGGGCGCTTTGTGCTCCTTGACCTTGCCGGTTGCCGGATCGAGCTCACCGATGGTGCCGTTGCCGTTGCCGGTGTACCAGACCTTGCCTTCCTTGTCGACCAGCAGTCCGTGCGGATGCGCGCCGGGGGGAAGGTCCCATTCGTTGAATTTCCGCGATTTCGCATCGAAACGCGCGATGCGATCGCCCTGCATCACCGTGATATAGATGCTGCCGTCGGGACCGGGAGCCGGATCGCGGGCGAATTTCGGGGTGGGCACCGGCCACTCTGAAACCTTTCCGGTGAGCTGCCTCACCCCCGGTGTGACGCCGTAGTTCGAGCCGCCGGCAAGCGCACCGGCACAATAAAGGAGCAGCGTGACAGCTAGACCAGCCGAATTTCGCATAGGACTCTCCGCTCGAAGGCGAATCGCGGAAGGGTGAAACTCGGGGCATTCTAGCAGCGTGGTGGGCGATGCTACAATTCTTGCGTCATTCATTCCTATCGGAGCATTAGGCATGCAATCGCTCACGCTCACTGCGGCGGAACGGCGCCGCGTCAAAAGGCTCGCCCACGACGCAAAGCGCACGCCCCAGGCCATGTTGCGCTTTGTCCTGCGGGACGGCTTCGACTACTGCAGCTACGTAGTGAAGTCGGTCAACGAGGGAATCGCATCGCTCACCCGCGGCAAACAGACGTACTCGACGGAAGAGATGCTGAAGCACGCACGCGGCGCGACGGAAAAGCATGGCGCGCGGTTCCACAAAGCCGCTTGAGTGGTCCGCGGCCGCGCGCCGGCAACTACAGGAGCAAGTCGATTACGTAGCGGCGCAAGGCATCGCCCCGCCTGACTTGGTGCTCGGCCGCGTGGCCCACGCCGCCGAACTGCTGGAGCGGCATCCCCATATCGGCACACCCGGACGCGTGGCCGGTACCCGGGAATGGCCGATCAAGGATTCCCCTCTCACCATGATCTATCGCGTCCAGCGGACGAAAATCCAGGTTCTCGCGGTGGTGCACCAGCGGAGATTCTTCCGGGGCGAGTAGTCTTGAAAAATCTGGCGCGCCCGGCGCGAATCGAACGCGCGACCTATGGCTTCGGAGGCCATCACTCTATCCCCTGAGCTACGGGCGCGGGGTGGGCGGATTATACGCCTTCCAAGGTACGCCACGAACCGCGAAAGGGCGCTGCTCCCCGCGCCTCAATCGATCTTTATCCCCAGTTCCCTGATGATCTTCGTCCAGTGCGCAACGTCGTCGCGGATGATTTTTCCGATTTGCTCGGGCGTACTCGATTGCGGCTCGAAGCTTGCCGCGAGCATCCGCTCGCGCACCGACGGGTCCGCGACGACCGCGGCGAACTCGCGGTTGAGAAGGGCGATCACGTCGGGCGGTGTCGCGGCCGGCGCGAGGATCGCGTACCACTGGTCCACATCGATGCCGCGATAGCCGAATTCGGCCACGCTCGGCACATCGGGCGCGAGCTGATAGCGTCGCGGCGAAAGCAGCGCGATCGCGCGCAGTTTTCCGGATTTCACATGCGGCATCGTGTTGGCCACGGTGTTGATCGCCAGCGGCACCTGGCCGCCGAGCGTGTCGGCAAGCGCCGGGCCGCAACCCTTATAGGGAACGTGCACGATGTCGATCTTTGCCGCGCGCTTGAGCATCTCGCCGCCCAGATGCTGCGGCGTGCCGTTGCCGCAGGAGCCGTAGGCGAGCTTTCCGGGCCGGGCTCTCGCCAAGTCGATCAGCTCGCGCAAATTCGCCGCCGGCACGGAGGGATGCACCGCGATCATGCTCGGAACCGTGGCGAGCGTCACGACGGGCGCAAAATCCCGGATCGGATCGAAAGGCAGCTTGCTGAACAGTCCGGCATTCATGGCGAAGGAACTGTTGACGATGAGCAGCGTGTATCCGTCGGCCGGCGACTTCGCCGCGAATTCCGCCGCGATGTTGCCGCTTGCCCCAGGTCGATTTTCGACCACCACCGTCTGGCCGACGCGGTTGCCGAGTTCCTGGCCGAGCAGGCGTGCCAGTGCGTCGGTGCCCCCGCCCGGCGGAAACGTCACGACCAGATGGATCGGCTTGCTCGGATAAGCGTGAGAAACACTTTGCGCACGGGCCGGCAGCAAGACGCACAAAGCCAGCGCGGCAATCAGGATGCAGCGGCATCCGGCGAAAAGAACGCTCACTTGCGTTCGCCCGCGGCTGCCGGCTGCGGCCGGAAATACGCGTCGATCAAACGCATGGTCTCGCCGACCGATGCGGCGACGCGCAGCGTGCGCTCCACGCTCGGGCGAAGCACGCCGTAAGCGCGGAGGCGCTCGATCATCGAGACGAACGGCTGCCAGAATCCGTCGCTGGCGCAGAGGATCACCGGCTTGTCCTGCAGGCCGAGGTCGTTCATCGTGAGCATCTCCAGCAACTCATCGAGGGTCCCGATTCCGCCGGGGAGCGCGACGAACAGATCGGCGCAATCGGCCATGCGCTGCTTGCGTTCGGCAAGGGTCTCGACCACTTCGAACGCGCCGATGTCGGTCGCGGCCCGCTCGGGCTGCACCAGACGGCGCGGCATGATGCCCAGCACTTCGCCGCCCGCCGCAGCCGCCGCGCGCGCCGCGATTCCCATGAGCCCCCGGCCGCTGCCGCCGTAGACAAGCCGCAGGTCGCGCGCGGCGCACGCCCCGCCGAATTCCGCTGCGAGCTGGCGGGCCGCAGCCGGCAGGTTCTCCGCCGAGGAGCAGAACAGGCAGACCGATCGACGAGTCATTTCAGGCTCGGATCACGGCATCGAGGCCGATGTCCACCGCGGGGGCGGATTGCGTGATCCGGCCGACCGAAATGTAGTCGACGCCGGTCTCGGCGATGGCGCGGATGGTCTCCAGCCTCACGCCGCCGGAGGCCTCGAGCGGAACCCGACCGCCCGAGAGTGCGACGGCACGGCGCAGATCTTCCAGGCGCATGTTGTCGAGCAGAATCATGTCGGCCCCCGCCTCGAGCGCCTCCCTCACCTGCTCGAGCGTGTCGCATTCGACTTCGACCTTGGTCAGCACGGGAACCCCGCTGCGGGCGCGCCGAACGGCCGAGGCGATCGAGCCGCACACGCTGATGTGGTTGTCCTTGATGAGCACGCCGTCGTCCAGGCGCAGCCGGTGGTTGCGCGCCCCGCCCAGATGCGCGGCGTGCTTTTCCAGCGCGCGCAGGCCCGGCGTCGTCTTGCGCGTGTCGATCAGCACTGCGCGCGTGCCCGCGATGCGCTCGGCGTACTGCGCGGTGAGCGTGGCGACTCCGGAGAGGTGCTGAAGAAAATTCAGCGCGGTGCGCTCCACCGCGAGCAGCCCACGAGCCGGGCCTTCCACTCGCCCCATCGCGGTGCCCGATTTGACGCGCTCGCCGTCCTTCACTCGCAGCTCGACGCGGCACTCCGGAACGCGGCGATGGAAAACCTGCGCAGCGACGTCGATCCCTGCGACGACGATGTCCTGGCGCGCGTTGAGCGCAAGCTCGGCGCGCGCGTCGGCCGGGATCACCAGCTCCGATGTGAGGTCGCAAAAGCCGATGTCCTCGGCGAGCGCCCGGTCGATCAGTTCTTCGACGACGAGGGGATCGATCATGGGAAGGCGCAATGCGCGGGCGCAAGGCGCCGCAAGGTCTCTATATCGGGCTTCGGATTATCGGTCTTCGAGAAAATCGCGGCAAGCTGCCGGCGCGGGTCTCGGGCGAAGCCCGAGGAAACCACTAGGTTCCCCCGATCGCATCTGCAACGCTATAATGCGCGCTTTTCTACGCTCGCCCGAGGCGCCAGAATGAGCGGAAACCCGAACGAATCCCTGATCAAGACTCCCAAACAGCTCGTGACCGTGTTGGTGCTCTCGTTTGTCGTTCCGATCATCATCATCGTCCTGCTTGCGAAACTCGCGACCAGCGGCAGGATCTACGACAAGGACAGCCCGGCGATGTCGCCGGAGGAAGTCGGAAAGCGCATCAAGCCGGTCGCCGACGTGAATATGCGCACAGCAGGGCCGGCCGGAAAAGTCTTCAAGACCGGAGAAGAGGTGTACAAGTCCGTCTGCACCGCCTGCCATGCCACCGGGATCGCGAAAGCGCCGAAATTCGGCGACCGGCGCGACTGGGCGCCGCGCATCAGGGAAGGCCAGAAAATGCTGGTGCAGACCGCGATCAAGGGCGCGGGCGCGATGCCGCCGCGCGGCGGTGCGGCCGACCTCTCGGACATCGAAGTCGAGCGCGCGGTCGTCTACCTGGCGAACGCAGCCGGGGCGAAATTCAAGGAGCCGGCGGCACCCGCACCCGCCGGGCCGGCGCCGGCTGCCAAGGCGGACGGCAAGAAGGTGTACGAAACGACCTGCATGGCCTGCCACGGCGCGGGCGTCGCGAACGCGCCGAAGTTCGGCGACAAGAAGGCCTGGGAACCTCACCTTCACCGCGGCGTCGATGAGCTCTACCAGACGGCGATGAAAGGCAAGGGTGCGATGCCCCCGAAAGGCGGCAACCTGACGCTCTCGGAAGTCGAAGTGAAAGCGGCAGTCGACTACATGGTCGGCGCGGTGAAATAAAACCGGTTTTCCCGCTCATGATCGATCATCTCGATCACCTGGTTCTGACCACGGCCAGGACCGAGCAGTGCATCGATTTCTACACCCGTGCCCTCGGAATGAAGCTCGAGCGCTTCGGCGAAGGCCGCATGGCGCTCAAGTTCGGCAAGCAGAAGATCAATCTCCACGAAAAGGGAAAAGAGTTCGAGCCCAAGGCGACGCTCGCCGCCCCGGGGACGCTCGATATCTGCTTCATCGCGGCAGTGCCGCTCAAGGACGTGATCGCTCGCCTTGCCGCGCGCAACGTGCCTATCATAGAGGGGCCGGTGATGAAGACCGGCGCGCAAGGACCGATCCGCTCGGTGTACATACGCGATCCGGACGGCAACCTGGTCGAAATTTCAGAGCAGGCCGCGTGAGCCTGCATATCGATAGGAGGGAAGACCATGAAGCTCGTGCAATTCGCTGGAGCAGTCATCACGTTCGCGCTCTTGGGCAGCGCACAGGCGCAGCAGCCCATCGTCCTCAAGTTCAGCCACGTCGTCACCGACGACACGCCCAAAGGCAAGGGCGCCATCCGCTTCAAGGAGCTCGCCGAAGCGAAGACCAAGGGACGCGTGAAAGTGGAAATCTATCCCAACAGCCAGCTCTACAAGGATCGCGAGGAGCTCGAAGCGCTGCAGCTGGGCGCGGTGCAGATGCTCGCGCCTTCGGTATCCAAGTTCGGGCCGCTGGGGGTGCGCAAGTTCGAGGTCTTCGATCTGCCCTACATGTTCGCCGACGAGAGGTCGCTCGAACACGTCGTCGAGGGCCCGGTGGGCTCGGGGCTGTTCAAGCTGCTCGAGCCGAAGGGCATCGTCGGGCTCGGCTACTGGTTCAACGGTTTCAAGGAATTCACCGCGAACAAGCCGCTGCGAAAGCTCGATGACTTCAAGGGCCTGAAAATCCGCATCCAGTCCTCCAAGATCCTCGAGGGCGAGATCAAGGCGCTCGGCGCGATCCCGCAGGTGATGGCGTTCTCCGAGGTCTACACGGCGCTGCAGCAGGGCGTGGTCGACGGCGAGGAGAACACGCCCTCGAACAAGTACACGCAAAAAATGCACGAAGTGCAGAAGCACATGACGATGTCGGACCACGGGGTGGTGATGTACGCGGTGGTCGTCAACAAGAAATTCTGGGACGGCTTGCCGCCGGACATCCGCAGGAGCCTCGCCGAGGCCATGGCGGAATCGACCAAGTACGTGTGGGACATCGCCAAGAAGGAAAACGATGATGCGCTCGCGAAAATAAAGGCGGCCAAGACCACCGAAGTCTACGTGCTGCCCGCAGCCGAGAAAGCCGTGTGGCGCAAGGCGATGCTGCCGCTCTACCAGGAGTACGAAGGCGTCGTCGGAAAGGACACGCTGCAGGCGATCGAGAAAACTGTCGCGCAATCGCCGGCGAAAAAATAGCCGGCTCCGGCGGCGGCTGACGCGGCCGGCCGCGCTGCCTTCTCATGGGCACGTTCAACCGCGTCCTCGATCATCTCGAAGAATGGCTCGTCGCGAGCTTCATGGCGCTCGCGACGGCCGTCATTTTCATTTCGGTGCTTTATCGCTACACCGCCGACATTCCCTGGATTTGGAATTACACACGGCACGTCAACCTGACCTGGGCGCAGGAACTGTGCATCTACCTTTTCATCTGGATGGCGAAATTCGGTGCGGCGTACGGCGTGCGCACCGGCATTCACGTCGGCGTTGACGTTCTGGTGCGCCTGCTCGCGCCCGCCAAGCGGCGCTTCTGGGTCACCTTCGATCTGCTCGCCGGGGCGTTTTTCACCGGCGCGATCGCCGTTCTCGGCGGCCTGTTCGTGTGGCGCATGGTCGGCACCGGGCAGGTCTCGCCCGATCTCGAGCTGCCGATGTGGGTGGTCTATTCTGCGGTGCCGCTCGGCTCCTCCCTCATGTGCTATCGCTTTCTGCAGGTCGCATGGCGCTTCCGCCGCACCGGCGAGCTGCCGGCGCACGGCCACGCACATGTCGAAGGACTCAGCCCGGAAGCGCGGACGTGAACGGCTGGATCATTTTCATTCTGCTGATCGTGCTCATGCTGACCGGCATGCCGATCTCGATCGCGCTCGGCCTCACCGTGCTCACGTTTTTGTTTTTCATGACCGATCTTCCGGCGGAACTGGTGTCGCAGCGCTTGTTCACAGGGCTCGACCAGTTCGCCATCATGGCGATTCCGTTTTTCATCCTCGCCGGCACCTTCCTCACCCACGGCGGGGTGGCGCGGCGCATGATCCGCTTCGCCACGGCGCTGGTCGGGCACCTGCACGGCGGCCTCGCCATGGCGGGCGTGTTCGCCTGCGCGCTGTTCGCCGCGGTGTCGGGCTCGAGTCCGGCCACGGTGGTGGCGATCGGCACCATCCTGATTCCGGCGATGGAAAAGCAGGGCTACCCGCGCAAATTCGGCGTCGGCTCGATCGGCACCGCCGGCGCGCTCGGCATCCTGATTCCGCCTTCGATCGTGATGGTGATCTATTCCGTGTCCACCAATACGAGTGTCGGCAAGCTCTTCATCGCCGGCATCGTGCCGGGCATTCTGCTCGCGGCGATCCTGATGGGCATCACCTGGGTCATCGCCAGGCGCCGCGGCTACCCGCGCATGCAGCGCGCCGGCTTGAAGGAAATCTGGTCGTCGTTCTGGGACGCCATTTGGGGATTGTTGTTGATCGTCGTGGTGATCGGCGGCATTTACGGCGGCGTGTTCACGCCGACCGAGGCCGCGGCGGTGAGCGCGGTCTACGCATTCGTCGTCGCGGTCTTCGTCTATCGCGATCTCAGACTTTCCGACGTGCCGAAAGTGCTGCTGGCCTCGGCCAACATGAGCGCGATGCTGCTCTACATCATCACCAACGCGATCCTGTTTTCGTTCCTCCTCACCTCCGAGAACATCCCGCAGGCGATGGCGCAGTGGATCATCGACAAGCACCTCTCCGCCTGGGTGTTCCTGCTCGGGGTCAACATCCTGCTGCTGATCGCCGGGAACTTCATGGAACCTTCCTCGATCGTGCTCTTGCTCGCGCCCATCCTTTTTCCCGTGGCGATGAAGCTCGGCGTCGATCCGATCCATTTCGGCATCATCATGACCATCAACATGGAGGTCGGCCTGATCCACCCGCCGGTGGGACTCAATCTCTACGTCGCGAGCGGGATCGCCAAGATGGGGCTCACCGAAACCACGGTCGCGTTCGCGCCCTGGATCGTGATCATGGTGCTGTACCTGCTGCTCGTCACTTACGTGCCCCAGATCGCGACCTGGCTGCCCAATACCATATACAAGGCTGCAGGCTAGGGCGGACGCGCCTCACGGGCGGCACGGCTTCCGCTGGACCTCCCGCCTGCCAAAGCGATGATTCGTTAGTCTTTTGGCGTCGTGCATGACTTGACGCAGATCAATACGCGCCCCATTTCGGAGGCCATAATTTTTTGTAGATAGTTCGAAGTGGCCGCGATATGCACCTCACGGACAGGCATTCGATTAAGAAAGGAGCGGAGTCATGAACACTCTCTGGATCGTCGTCATCGGCGTGCTGACTAGTTATTTGGCGTACAACTTCTACGCGAGACGCATCGACCGGAACATCATCCAGTCCGACGCCAAGCGGGCGACCCCGGCGCGGATGTACATGGACGGCGTCGACTTCATGCCGACCAGCCGCAACATCCTCTTCGGCTATCACTTCAAGGCGATCGCGGCCGCCGGGCCCATCGTGGGGCCCATCACCGCCGCCAATCTCTGGGGGTGGTCGCCCTCGCTCGCGTGGCTCGTCCTGGGCGTCAGCTTCATCGGCTGGGTGAGCGACTATTCCGCGATCATGGTCGCGGTGCGGAACGACGGAAACAGCCTGTCGGCGATTGCGCACAAGCTCATCGCTCCGCGCACGCGCACGATCCTGTTCGTATTCATCTTCTTCTACCTGATGCTGCTCGCCGGCGCGTTCATCGGCATCCTCGCGGCCATCCTGTCGGCGCGCCCGGACGTGCCCTTCGGCATCATCATGCTGGCGCTGATGGGTCTCCTCGCCGGCCAGATGATGTACCGCTGGAAGATGGGCATCATGGGCGTCACGGTTTTCGTCGTCGCCCTCACGCTCGCCGGCATGGTGGCCGGACCGTGGGGCCAGCACCGCGATGAAAAAGGCGCCCTCGTGCAAGGGCCGGTCGCGGCAGCGATCGTGAAGCTGAACGGCGCGGTGGATAGCGTCAGCGACCGCAAGGCTCTCTTCGCGGTCGAAGACCCGACGATGGCGGATCCGAGGATTCCGGCGCCCGGCAAGGACGGCGTCCGCCCGACCACGCCCGCGTATGACGCGGCCACCGGTCTGCTCAAGACGCTGCCGAATTATCTCCTGTGGATGGTGTTCCTGTTCGCCTTCAGCTACATGGGGGCCAATCTGCCGATCTGGCGCTTCGCGCAGCCCGTGGCCTACATCGGCTTCTGGATCACCTCGATCACCATCCTGCTCAGC
>Ga0137463_1000750_pt1 | contig 10890 bp, 8 predicted proteins | sample EasRivERMGT800_2_FD_102333 | JGI IMG/M metagenome (GOLD analysis project Ga0137463, IMG submission 102333) | Soil microbial communities from meander-bound floodplain in the East River, Colorado, USA - East River MetaG ERMGT800_2 | ecosystem: Environmental > Terrestrial > Soil > Floodplain ...
GACTTCGGCAACGCCGACGACGGCCGCTCCATCCGCCATGAAATATCGACGCGCATGTGGCCGAGCCTGGCGCTGCAGCTGCCGGTGTTCCTGGTCGGACTCGCGGTGAACATCACCTTCGCGCTGCTGATGGCATTTTTCCGGGCCACGTATCTCGACTTCTGGGGCGTGGTCGTGTGCGTGGCGATGATGTCGATCTCGGGTCTGTTCTACATCATTGGCGGCCAGTTTCTCTTCTCCAAGATATGGAATCTCGTTCCCGTTTCCGGCTACGCCGGGGGAGCGGACGCGTTCAAGTTCCTGGCGCTCCCGGTTGTAGTCGGAGTGGTGGGTGGCATCGGCTCGGGAGCGCGCTGGTACCGCACCATTTTCCTCGAGGAGATGGGCAAGGACTACGTCCGCACCGCGCGCGCCAAGGGCCTGACTGAAACCGCGGTGATGTTCAGGCACGTGCTGAAAAACGGCATGATCCCGATCCTGACCGGCGCGGTCGTGGTGATTCCCACCTTGTTCATGGGTGCCCTGATCGCCGAGTCCTTTTTCGGCATCCCGGGCCTGGGCAGCTACACCATCGACGCGATCCAGGCGCAGGATTTCTCCGTGGTACGCGCGATGGTGTTTCTCGGATCGGTCCTCTACATTCTGGGGCTGCTGCTGACGGACATTTCCTACACCATGGTCGACCCGCGGGTCCGGCTCGAATGATGTTCGTCCCGATAAAAACCGACATACTCGTCTGGCTGCTGGTCGCGGCGATCGCCGCTTATTTTGCTTATGTCCGGCGCCAACCGCACCTGCTCGTACCCTGGCGGCGCGTCACCCAGAGCGCTTATGGAATGTCCGCGCTGGTCGTGCTATCGGTGTTCGTGCTCATCGGCCTTCTCGATTCGCTGCACTACAGGCCGGCGCTCGAGCGCAAGGGAGTCGAAGGCGGGGTTGCGTATTCGACCGAGGTGCTGTCGGTTCTCGACGCCGTCGCGACTCCGCTGCGCGAGCGCCGCGAGCGCACCTACTCCGCGCCTTTTGCGACCCGGGCCTACGCGCGCGAGACGCTCGAAGTCCAGAGTCCGGACGGCCAGGTCCGGCAGACGAGGGAGTTTCCCAGGCTGACCTGGGGCGGCGCCCATCTCAAGGGCGAAGCCGAGCGGGGCAAGGACATCTTTATCCGGGCCACGCTGGGAGTCGCGCTGGGCGCGCTTGTCTGGCTCGTGCTCGCCGCAGCGGTGACCTGGCGGCATGCGCATCTCGCGCAGGGCGGCATCGGCGAGGCATGGCGTGCGATCTGGCGGGCCGAAACCCGTACGCCCTGGCGCGCAATCCTGTTGACCGCCGGCGCGCTGCTCGCGCTCGCCGGTTCGGCGCTCGCCCTTTGCACGCACTATCACATCCTCGGCACCGACAAGGTCGGGCGGGACGTCTTCACTCTCGCCCTGAAGAGCATACGCACCGGCCTCGTGATCGGCACGCTGACGACGCTGGTGCTGCTGCCGTTCGCCGTGGCGCTCGGCATCATGGCGGGGTATTTCCGCGGCTGGATCGATGACGTAATCCAATATGTCTATACGACCATCAACTCGATTCCCGGCGTGCTGCTGATCGCCGCCGCGGTCCTGCTGATGCAGGTCTATATCGACCGGCACCCGGAATTCTTTCCGACCTCGGCGGAGCGCGCCGACCTCAGGCTGCTGTTCCTGTGCGTCATCCTGGGATTGACCAGCTGGACCGGGCTGGCACGGCTGCTGCGCGGGGAGTCGCTCAAGCTGCGCGAGCTCGAGTACATCCAGGCGGCGCAGGCGTTCGGCGTGCGCGACGCCCGCATCATCACGCGCCATATCCTGCCCAACCTCATGCACATCGTGCTGATCTCGCTGGTGCTGGATTTCTCCGGGCTGGTGCTTGCCGAGGCGGTGCTCTCCTACGTCGGGGTCGGCGTCGATCCTTCGATGAACAGCTTCGGCACCATGATCAACGCCGCGCGCATGGAGATGTCGCGCGAGCCGGTGGTGTGGTGGGCGCTGGGCGCCGCTTTCGTCTTCATGTTCGCGCTGGTGCTTGCGGCTAACCTCTTTGCCGATGCGGTGCGCGATGCTTTCGATCCGCGCGTGCGCGTCGGGAATGCGGCAAAGGCCCCGGCATGAGCGAAATCCTGCTGCGGGTCGAAAACCTCAGGACGGTGCTCGAGGGCGCCGGCGGCGCGGTGCGCGCCGTCGACGGCGTCGACTTCGAAGTCCGGAGGGGCGAGACCCTGGCGATCGTCGGCGAGTCGGGGTCGGGAAAGAGCATGACGGCGCTGTCGCTCTTGCGACTGCTCCCCGAAACAGGGCGCATCGCTTCGGGCCGGGTCGAGCTGGGGGATGTCGATCTGCTGGGTCTTCCGGAAGCGGCGATGCGCAATGTCCGCGGAAGGCGCATCGCGATGATCTTCCAGGAGCCGGCCACCAGTCTCAATCCGGTCCTCAGCATCGGCACGCAGATCCGCGAAGTCCTGGAGCGTCACACCGAGCTTCGCGGGGCGCGGCTCCGGGAACGCATCGTCGAGCTGCTCGAGTCGGTGGGGATTCCCGACGCGGGGCGCCGCGCCGAGGAGTACCCCTTTCAACTCTCGGGCGGCCTGAAGCAGCGCGCGATGATCGCCATGGCGCTCGCGGGAAATCCGGAGCTTCTCATCGCCGACGAGCCGACGACCGCGCTCGACGTGACCATCCAGTCGCAGGTGCTGGAGCTGCTGCGCGAGCTGCAAAAGAAGAACGGCATGGCGATCCTGCTGATCACCCACGACCTCGGCATCGTCGCGCAGATGGCGCAGCGCGTCGCGGTCATGTACGCCGGGCAGCTGGTCGAAGTCGCCGAGCGCGACCGCTTTTTCGCCGCCCCGCAGCACCCGTATTCGCGCAAGCTCTTCGCCGCGCTGCCCGGTGCCGGCAAGCGGGGCAGCGAGCTTGCGGTGATCCAGGGCCAGGTGCCGCCGCTCACCGGGGAATTCCGCCGGTGCCGCTTCGCCGAGCGCTGCGATTTTGCGTTCGAGCGCTGTTCCGCGGAGGCGCCGGGGTGGACGCAGATCGCCGAAGCTCACGAGGTGCGCTGTTTCCTCCGGGAAAAGGAGCGTGCCGGCGCGATGCCGTCGGGTGAGGTCGGCGTTGCGGCAACACACGCTGCGGCGGCAGGCGCATCGCTGCTTTCAGTGCGCGAACTCAAAGTCCACTTCCCGATCCGCAAGGGCCTGTTCAAGCGCACCGTCGGTCAGGTCAAGGCGGTGGACGGCACGTCGCTGGAGATAGCCGCCGGACGAACGCTCGGACTGGTGGGCGAATCGGGTTGCGGCAAGACCACCGTCGGCAAGGCGATCCTGCAGCTCATCCGCCCGACCGCGGGCGAAGTGCGCTTCGACGGCGTCGAGCTGACGCGAATCCGCGGCGCAGAATTGCGCGCGCGCCGCCGCGACTTCCAGATCATCTTCCAGGACCCGTACGCTTCGCTGAACCCGCGCATGCGCGTCGCCGACATTCTCTCCGAAGGCATGGCGGCGCTCGGTGTCGAATCCAATGCCGCGGCGCGCGCCCGGCGCGTCGCCGAAATTCTCGACCAGGTCGGGCTCGCGCGCGATTCTGTCGACCGCTACCCGCACGAGTTCTCCGGCGGCCAGCGCCAGCGCATCGCCATCGCGCGCGCCCTGGCCGTGCGCCCGCGCCTCGTCATCTGCGACGAACCCACCAGCGCGCTCGATGTCTCGGTGCAGGCGCAGATCCTCAACCTGCTCAAGTCACTGCAACGCGAACTCGGGTTGTCGTACCTCTTCATCACGCACAACATCGCGGTGGTCGACTACCTCGCGCACGAGGTCGCGGTCATGTACCTCGGGCGGATCGTCGAGCGCGGCACGGTGGACGAAGTGCTGCGCTCGCCGAAGCATCCGTATACGCAGGCGCTCCTCACCGCGGTGCCGAAAATCGAAGCCGGGGGCGCGCGCGAGGTAATTAGGTTGGAAGGCGAGCTTCCGTCCCCCGTGAACCCGCCCTCCGGATGCCACTTCCACCCGCGCTGCCCGAAGGCGATGCCCGAGTGCCGCGAGCGCTATCCGGAGAATTTCGAGCTGTCGGGGACGCGGAGCGTGGCGTGCTGGTTGTACAAGCAGTGATATTCTGTCGTTTCTGCAGAAACGGAAATCCCGTGTGCCCTGGAGTTGCCCTACTTCGAGTGGAGCCCTCGAATTTATGTACCTGTATATGGTTTTACGATGAGCCGATTGACGTTCATTGCTAGTTAGCCGCCAACAGGATGGCCGAGTCCGCGTTCGCCATTGACGTTCCCGAAGCAGAGCCTTATGTGGGAGGTCTACGTGAGCGGTTTGATCCATCAGCCAAGCTCGGTGTACCGGCACACATCACACTGCTATATCCGTTCATGTCTCCCGAACAGATAATAGAGCCCGTACTAAATAGAGTTCGGGTGGCTCTATCCCCTGTCGCCTCATTTACATTTTGTCTCGTCAGGTTCGGTCGCTTTCCAGGCGCGCTATATCTAAAACCTGAGCCAGCCGAGCCATTCGTCGCGTTGACGGAGAGGCTCGTCCGTGAGTTTCCCGAGCATTTGCCGTATGGCGGGCAGTACGGCTCCATCGTGCCCCATCTCACTATCGCGCAAGCTGGCGAGTCCGAGCATAGTCTCGCTGAGGCTCAGCTCGCTGCCACGCTGCCGCCCGGTATTGGTATCCGAGCATCTTGCAAAGAAGTGGTGCTTATCGAAAATTCCTCAGGGCGCTGGGAGCATATGCATGCATTCCCACTTGCCGCTTCACCCAAGTATGGCGGCTAACCGAACAATCGAGAGGGACGCGCGCGAGAGCGGCGCACACCCCCTCATTGTGAACGTTACAAAGCACAGGCCGCTGTAGCGTACTTGCCTGCAAATTCCGGTGGCTATGAAGAGATTCCTAATTCTCGCGGTAACGCACGCGCTGACCCTCACGCTCGGTTTTGCTCTCGGCATCTACTTCCTCCCCATCCTCATCGCTCCCAAGGCTCCGTCTCTGACCGAGGTGAAGTCGCTCGCGGGTGCTGCGGGGTTCACCGCGGAATTCCGCCGGAACCTCAAAGGCAGCGACCTGCTGCACTGGGGCGAGGGAAAAGTGTCGGTCGGACGCACGGCCGTGTCGTTCGCGGGACGGCTCGCCCCCGGGCCGGACTACAAGCTCTACCTGTCCCCGGAGCTCGTCGAGACGAAGGAGGATTTCCTCCGCGTGAAGGATCGCTCGGTGCGGGTGGGGGACGTGAAGACTTTCGACAACTTCGTCGTCCGGGTCCCCGAGACGGTGGACCCGGCCCGCTACAACACCGCGGTGGTGTGGTGCGAGACCTTCTCGATGTTCATCAGTGCGGCGAAGTACCGCTAACGCGAAACACGACCGGAGTTTCGACGGGCGCGAGCGCGACGATGTCGGCCTTCTTCTGGCCCTCGGAAATCTTCACAGAGGCCGCCTTGCGCGCCTTGGCGGGAGAATTGCCGTAGATGTAGAGCCGCTGCCCCGTGGTGAGCACCCCGATGTGGTTCCAGCGCAACAGGTTGTCGGCGCTGACGCGGAAGCGCCTGGAGATCCCGTAGAGCGTGTCGCCTTTTCTGACCACGTAGACGCCGGCGCCGCCGCGCCGCGGGGCGGGCGCCGGCTGGCGGAACACCGCGGGAAGCGGCTCGGCGGCGGCGCCAGATCCCTTGACCGGCAACAGCATCTCGAAACCGGGGCCCACCTTGGTGCGCGAGGTGATGCCGTTCGCGAGCTTCAGCTTCGCGAGCGCGATGCCGTGCTTGGCGGCGAGCTTGTCCAGGGTGTCGCCCCCCTTTAGCTTGTAGGGCTGCCAGGAAGTGAGCGGTCTGTCATAGGCCTCGATGTTGCGCTGGAAGGTGTCCATGCGGTCGTTGGGCAGTACCAGCGTCTGCGTGTGCGGGCCGGAGATGACCGGGCGATTCAGCGCAGGGTTGAGTGCGATGAGATCCTCGACCGACATCTCCGCCAGCTGGGCCGCGAGCCGCACGTCGATGCCCTCGGGCGTGCGCACGGTCGAGAAGTAAGGCTGGTTCGGGACCGGTTCGAGATTGATGCCGTACATCACCGGCCGGGCGATGATGTTCTTGAGCGCCTGGAGCTTGGGCAGGTAGCCGCGGGTCTCGGAGGGCATCTTCAGGCTCTGGTAATCGGTCGGCAGACCCTTGGCACGGTTTCTCTGGACGGCACGCAGCACGCCGTTTTCGCCCCAGTTGTAGGAGGCGAGCGCGAGCTGCCAGTCGCCATGCATCCGGTACAGGAACTGCAGGTAGTCGAGCGCGGCGTTGGTCGAGGCGATCACGTCGCGGCGTGAGTCCGACCACCAGTTCTGGCTCAGCTTGTAGTTTTTCCCCGTCGACGGAATGAACTGCCACAGGCCCGAGGCGTGCGAGCGTGAGTAGGCCATGGGATTGAAGGCGCTCTCGACCATGGGCAGCAGCGCGATTTCGGTGGGCATGCCGCGCCTCTGCACTTCCTCGACGATGTAGTAGAGGTAGAGCTTGCTGCGCTCCACCATGCGTGCGAGATACTCGGGCTGGCCGGCGTACCAGCGCTCGCGCACGCCCACCAGCGGGCCGTCGAGATCGGGCATGGCGAAGCCGCCGCGGATGCGATCCCAGAGGTCGTCGGCCGGGCGCGTCAGGTCGATCGCGCGCACCAGCGTCGGGACCGGGGTGACCTCACGCGCCTCCTGCGCCGGCGGCGGAACCGCGGGCTGCGGTGCCGGGACGGCTTCGCCCCAGTCTGCGGGTGTGACGACAGGCGACACCTCGTGCACGGTGAGCCCGGGCTCCTGCGCCGCCGCAAGCAGCGGCAACGCGGCGAACAGGCACGTCAAAAACCGGACGCGAATGGACTTCAAGCGAGACATACTCCTCCCGGAAGCGATGGTAACGTTCCGCTTGAAGCAGGTCAAGCAAGTATCCGATTCAGAAAGAGTTTTCACAGTATCCAGTGTCCTGTCCCTGGTGTTAACAACGCACGACCAGGTTTCCCGATCCTGCCTCGATTCACAATGCACTCAAGAAACATGCCTGCGACCCGGCCCAGTCGGCATGGCCAGTGTCCGGCAAGAGCCGGTCAATCAGCGCGGGGAAAAGTCGCCGGATTCGTGTTCTTTTCCCGCGTGGCCTCCGCGGGGTTTGCGGAGCGCACGCGTCACGCAGTCTGAGACCTGCGTTCCTGGACTATGTTCCTAGAACTGGTTTTTCCACTGGCGCAACGCGGCGAACACTCCTGCCGGATCGCTCACCCGCGTGCCGAGGTACTTGTTGGCCGAAGCTATGACCGCCGGCCGGGTGACGCGACAGAAGGGGTTGGTCGCCTTCTCGCGCCCGATGGTCGAAGGCAGCGTCGGCCGGTTCTCGCGCCGCAATTGCGCGTCGGCCGTTTCGCGTTCGAGCAGCGCGGCGTTGTCGGGCTCCACCGCCTTGGCAAAACCGATGTTCGCCAGCGTGTACTCGTGCCCGCAGTAGACGAGGGTCGCATCGGGCAGCGTCATCAGCTTTTCCAGCGACGCGTGCAGCTGCTGCGGCGTGCCTTCGAAGACACGCCCGCAACCGCAGGCGAACAGCGTGTCGCCACAGAACAGCATGTTTGCCCCATAATAAGCGACATGCGCGCGGGTGTGCCCGGGAATGCTCAGCACCTCGAACGACGCGCCCAGTTCTTCCAGGGTGACGCGGTCGCCGCCGCCGACCGGATGCGTCAGCGTCGCGATGGGCTCGCCGCGCGGGCCGTACACCGGGGCAGTGTGATGTTGAAGAATTTCAGCGATACCTCCGACGTGATCCTGATGGTGATGCGTGGCTAGAATCGCCACGAGCCGCAGATTTTCGGAGGCGAGATATTCGAGCACCGGCTGCGCCTCGCCCGGATCGACGACCGCGGCAACGCCCGAACCGCGCAGCGTCCACACGTAGTTGTCGCGGAAAGCTCTCAGCGGAATGACTTCGATCAAGGGTTGCAAGGGTTGTTGAGCGTGACGGTGCAGAACTTCGCCATGCTATCAGAATGGTTCTCCACGCCGCGGGGCGAATATGTACTCGCCTGGGAGCGGGCGCAGTTCGATTCCGCCGTCGAGGACGTCTTCGGCTTCAACGCCGTGCAGATCGGGCTTCCGGCGCTCGATTTCCTGCGCGAGTCGCGCATCCCGCTCAAGCTGAGCCTCGGACTCGAGTCCGGGTGCAGCCTGCGCTCCGAGCCGGTGCGGCTGCCGCTCGCATCGCAGAGCGTCGACGTCCTGGTGCTGCCGCACGTCCTGGAATTCAGCGGCCAGCCGCACGCGATCCTGCGCGAGGCAGAGCGCGTGCTCATGCCCGAAGGCAGCATCGTCATCTCCGCCTTCAATCCCTTGTCGCTGTGGGGCGCGGCCCGCGCTCTGGGCTGGGAGCGCGATCAGTTTCCCTTCAGGGGAAAATTCATCGGCCTGCTGCGGTTGAAGGACTGGCTCAGCCTGCTCGGTTTCGAACTGAACGGCGGGCGCTTCGGCCGCTACGCGCCGCCGTTTTCGAACCGCCGATGGCTGGAACGCTGCGATTTCCTGGAGAAGGCGGGCGACCGCTGGTGGCCGATCTGCGGCGGGATCTATGTCGTGCGCGCCATCAAGCGCAACGTCGGCATGCGGCTGGTCGTGCCGAATTGGCGCGACAAGCGCGCTGCCGCGAAGACGCTTGCGCCCGTCGCGCAGAAGCAGAACGGCGTGCGTGCCGACAGGCACGACGCCCGCTGACCCAGGGGATTTGGCGACTTCATGCCCGGCCAGACGGCGGAGGTGGTGCGCATCTACAGCGACGGCGCCTGCAAGGGCAATCCGGGACCCGGCGGCTGGGGCGCGATCGTGTATGCCGGGGAGGAGGAAATCGAGCTGTTCGGCGGCGAGCCGCAGACCACCAACAACCGCATGGAGCTGACCGCGGTGATCCGCGCGCTGCAGTCGCTCGAGTCTCCGCGGACGGTTTCGGTCTACACGGATTCGCAGTACGTGCAGAAGGGCATCAGCGAGTGGCTCCCCGCCTGGAAGCTCCGCGGCTGGCGCACCGCGGACAAGAAGCCGGTGAAGAACGCCGACCTGTGGCGCGAGCTGGAGCAGGCGGCGGCCAGGCACTGGGTCGAGTGGCACTGGGTGAAGGGCCACGCGGGGCATCCGCAAAACGAGCGCGCCGATGCCCTGGCGAATCGCGGGGTCGAAGGCGCGTTGTCCTGATTTTCTTTGATTTATTCGCGCCGGAAGGTTAGGCTTTGCGCGGAATTCAATGCCTTCCCGATGCGCATAGTCGTTCTCGACACCGAGACCACCGGTCTCAACGCCAAGCTGGGCGACCGGGTCATCGAAATCGGCTGCGTCGAGATCCTCAACCGGCGCCCCACCGAGCGGCAGTGGCACCATTATTTCAATCCCGATCGCAAGAGCGAGGCCGGGGCGCTCGCGGTGCACGGCATCAGCGACGAATTTCTCGAGGACAAGCCGCACTTTCGCGATCTGGCGGCCGACCTTCTCGACTTCATCCGCGGTGCCGAGCTCATCATCCACAACGCGGCGTTCGATGTCGAGTTCCTCGACATGGAGTTGACGAAGGCCGGCCTCGATCCGCTCGAGCGTCACGAGGTGACGATCACGGACACGCTTCGCGTGGCGCGGGAGCTTCATCCCGGCAAGAGGAATTCGCTCGACGCCCTGTGCGAGCGCTACCAGGTGGACCACGCGCACCGCACCCTGCACGGGGCGCTGCTCGATGCTTCGTTGCTGGCCGAGGTGTACCTGGCGATGACTCGCGGCCAGGACAGCCTCGCCATCGAGCTCGAGCGCCCGCGCGCCGCGCCGGTCGCGGGCGACGGACCGGCGGGTGCCGGGCGGCCGCGGCTCATCGTCGTTCCGGCCAGCGCCGAGGAACTCGCCGAACACGCTCGGTCGCTCGCGGAGATCGACGCCGAAAGCAAGGGCCGCTGCGTGTGGCGCCAGCTGGAGACAGCGATGGCGGCCCAGCCAACCGCGTGACGGTGAGAAAATGGAACGCGATCCAGGCTCCGGAAAGATGGCAGGCAGGAACAATCCGTACGAGGTCGACCTCGATCGCAACCCAGCGAACTACGCCGCGCTGACCCCGGTCTCGTTCATCGCCTGGGCCGCGGAGGTCCATCCCGCGCGCGTCTCGGTGATCCACGGCGCTCGCCGCTACACCTGGAGCGAGACCTATGCGCGCAGCCGCCGTCTCGCCGCTGCGCTCGCCGCGCGCGGCATCGGCACGGGCGACACGGTCGCGGTGATGCTCTCGAACACGCCGGAGATGATCGAAGCGCATTTCGGCGTGCCGATGACCGGCGCCGTGCTGAACGCGCTCAACACGCGCCTGGACGCCGAGGCAATCGCCTTCATGCTCGAGCACGGCGAAGCCAGGGTGCTCGTCACCGACCGGGAATTCTCGGCGACCATCGAAGCGGCGCTGGCGAAAATTGCAGCGAAGCCCTTCGTGATCGACGTCGACGATCCGGAATATTCCGGCTCCGGAAGGGGAATCGGCGCGATCGACTACGAAGCGTTCATCGCCGCCGGCGACCCGGCGTTCGCGTGGAATCCGCCCGCGGACGAATGGCAGGCGATTGCGTTGAGCTACACCTCGGGCACGACCGGCAATCCTAAGGGCGTGGTGACGCACCACCGCGGCGCTTATCTCAACGCCACCTCAAATATCCTGACCTGGGCGATGCCGCATCACGCGGTGTACCTGTGGACCCTGCCGATGTTCCACTGCAACGGCTGGTGCTTTCCCTGGAGCGTCGCCGCGATCGCCGGCACCAACGTCTGCCTGCGCAAGGTCGAGGCCAGGGCCATGCTCGATGCCATCCGCGAGCAC
>Ga0137463_1000751_pt1 | contig 10888 bp, 7 predicted proteins | sample EasRivERMGT800_2_FD_102333 | JGI IMG/M metagenome (GOLD analysis project Ga0137463, IMG submission 102333) | Soil microbial communities from meander-bound floodplain in the East River, Colorado, USA - East River MetaG ERMGT800_2 | ecosystem: Environmental > Terrestrial > Soil > Floodplain ...
CCCTCTGTCTCGTGCGAGGTGCCTTGTGGGATGTCCGTGGAGAAACCAAGCTGGGCGAGGAAGAGGCGCAGGGATTATCGAAGATAGTCGGTCCCGCCGCACGAGTGGAGGATCGAGAGGGGGTCACCGCGGCTCGCCGACTGGCACTGACCCAGCTGATGGAGAAACTGCGAGATGATTTCGCAAGGACCGGCAGCGGACGCTGACGCAGATGATAAAGACTTCTACTTGAGTGGCTCGCCCAACAGGCACTACAAGCGCCTGGTTCATGATTTCTGGTCGGTCACCGGCTCGCCGCTGAAAAAACTGATCTGCCAGGCCACCATATCGTCGGTGTAATAGGGCGTAGAAAGTGCCACACCATTCCTCCTGGCAGGGTAAAGAGCATCTTTTGCTTCCACAGCACGCTCCATCCTATTCTCGCATTCGATCAAGACTCACGACCCTTCGCCGCCAACGATACCCGATACCTCATCAAGACCGGATCAAAACGGAGTGCGTCGATGTAAGAAGTCGTAAAAGAAAATGGCGGTGGGTCATTCCGTCCGAAGCCGATATCCAACTCCCAACTCCGTCACCAGATAGCGTGGATGGGCCGGGTTTTTCTCCAGTTTATTTCTCAGCTGGCGCATGTACACTCGCAGATAATGCCCTTCCTCCACGTGCAGTGGACCCCACACCTCTTTCAGAAGCTGACGGTGAGTCATCACCTTGCCGGCGTACCGGATCAGCGTCGTGAGCAACTTGTATTCGATCGGCGTGAGGTGAATTTCCTTCGCCAACACAAACACCTGTCGCCGACCGAGATCCACTTTCAGATCGCCGAGGGTAAACACCGGCTCGGACGGTTCTCCCGGCGGTCCGGCGATATGGCGAAGCGCGGTACGCATCCGTGCAAGGAGTTCGTTGACCCCGAACGGCTTCGTCACGTAGTCGTCGGCGCCGAGATCGAGCGCCGCCACTTTTACCTGTTCCTGGTCGCGGGCGGATAGTACGATGATCGGCGTGGCGGTCCACTCCCGCACTTGGCGAATGACCTCACTTCCCTCAAGGTCCGGCAGACCGAGATCCAGCAGGATGAGATCGGGATTTCTCGCTTGGGCCTCCGTCAGACCATCCTTTCCCGTCGCGGCCTCGTACAGTCGAAAACCGTGCGCGGGCAGCGTCGTCCGCAGGAACCGGCGAATCTCCGGTTCATCTTCGATGAGGAGCACTGTGACTTCCTGTCCCGACATGACGGCGGCGGCCTCCTGACCGCAACTCTTTTCCGGAGTCGATTAGGCCGGCTTCGGTTCGGTTTGTTCCGATTCGACAGACGGCTGACGTTCCAACAGCGGAATCGCAAAGCGGAACACCGCTCCCCCTCCGCGTCGGTTCTCAGCCCAGATGTGCCCGCCGTGCGCTTCGATGATCCCACGGCAAATGGTCAGTCCAAGGCCGACTCCTCCTTCTCGTGCAGGCTTGGCACGATAGAATTTCTCGAAGATTCGGGCCTCCTCGCCGACCGGGATCCCCGGGCCTCGATCTGCGACTTCGACGACCACTTCATGATCGCTCGCCGATGCGGACATATCGATAGCGCTTCCCGGGGGCGCGTACTTCACGGCGTTCTCTACAAGATTGATCACCACCTGTTCCAGGAGCACTCCGTCCACAAGCACCAGCGGCAGGTCGGCAGGAAACGCCGTGTTGACGGTATGATCGCGCAACCGTCCCTCCAGTCTGGCCAGGGCCGCACCAACGACCTCATCCACGGGGTGCCACTCTTTGCTCAGTTGCACGGCCCCTGCCTCGATTCGCATCATGTGGAGCAGGTTCTTGAGTAAGCGATCCAGGCGACCCGCCTCCTGATAAATGGATCGAGCGAGCCCGAGCCGAGCTGCAGGATCGATGTGCCCTTGTTCGTCCAGCAAGCTACTGGCGGCCCCAGTAATGGTCGCCAACGGAGTCCGCAGGTCGTGGGAGACTGAACTGAGAATGGCGTTCCGCATGCGCTCCGTTTCCACGCGCACATGAGCCTGCTGGGCTTCCTCGGACAGGCGCGTTCGTTCGATCGCCAACGCGACTTGGTTGACGAGCGATTCGAGCAAGTGCAGCTGATCGGTGTCCGAGAGTCGGCTGGATTCGGTCGGCCGCACCGCCACAACACCGATTGATCCGGCCGAACCGACCAAGGGCAGATACAGGGCGCTGGCCCCCGGGAGTGTATCGGTCCCGAGTCCGGCCCGCTCGTTGTGCTCGAATACCCATTGGGCCACCCCCGACTCCTTGGGGTCGAATTCAAAATGCAGCTGTTCACCGCGTTGCAGCTGCACCCGTTTGTCGGCATCCGCCAGAAAAATCGCGACCTGGCTGTCAAACACTTCTCGAAGATGCTTCGCCGCGAGCTGGGCCAGCATGCCTGTCCCCCGATGCGTGGCGAGATCGCGGCTTAATGCATAGAGGACCGCCGTACGCCGTTCCTGATGACGAGCCAGCTCAGCCTGTTGCTTGGTACGGACGGCCAGGCCGCTGATCACAAGGGCCACCACGAGCATGACGGCGAACGTCAATAGATACTGGACGTCCGAGACCGCAAAGGAGAGGTACGGAGGGACAAAGAAAAATTCGAACGCCACGACGCTGAGCACTGAAGCCAAAACCGAAGGTCCTCGCCCGAACCGAATGGCCACGACAACCACGCCGAGCAAATACATCATGATGAGGTTGGCCTCGCCGAAGTATGGAAACATCAGCCACGCGACGGCGGTCGAGAGCGCTACGCCCACAACGCCCAGGCCGTAGGATGACCACTCGCTGTTTCGTTTCACAGCCTGCGTCGCCAACGGGCGGCTTTCACCGGCCTCGCCAGTGATCACATAAATGTCCGTCTCCCCGCTCTGTTTTACGAGCTCAGCCACCACCGATCCAAACACCACCTCCTTCCACCGGGCACGGACCGGCTTCCCAACGATGATCTTTGCCACGTTTTTCGTGCGGGCATAGGACAACAGTTCCTGCGCGACATTGGCTCCGCTCAGCACCACCGTCTCGGCGCCAAGCAGCTCAGCGAGCCGCAGCGTCTGGTTCGCCCGGTCGCGGTCGGCTTGTGGCATGCGCAGATGCCTGGGAGTCTGAACGTACACGGCGATCCATTTCGCATGGAGACCCGTCGCCATCGTTCTGGCAGCCCTCACCAAACGGGGTCCCCTAGGCTTCATGTTCACACAGACCATGATGGTTTCGGCGGCAGGCCACGAACGGACCACTGCATGGTCACGGCGGTACACCTCCATCTGCTGGTCGACCCGCTCCGCCGTCCGACGCAAGGCCAATTCCCGCAAGGCAATCAGATTGCCCTTGCGGAAGAAATTCTGGAGCGCTTGTTGCGCTTGCTCCGGCATGTAGACCTTGCCGTCTTTCAGACGTTGCAACAGGTCATCCGGGGGAAGATCGATCAGCTCAACATCATCGGCCTGTTCGAGCACCGAGTCCGGCACCGTTTCACTCACCCGAACACTTGTGATCTGTGCAACTACATCGTTCAGGCACTCCAGGTGCTGCACGTTGACGGTCGTATAGACGTTGATGCCCGCCTTCAAGAGTTCCATGACATCTTGCCATCGCTTCGGATGCCGAGAACCCGGGGCATTGGTGTGGGCCAGTTCGTCCATGAGAATGAGCTGAGGACGACGGGCAAGCGCTGCGTCAAGATCGAATTCCCGCAAAGTCGTTCCGCGATGCTCGATCACGCGTGGCGGCAGAATCGTCAGCCCTTCCAGGAGGGCTTCCGTTTCCGCGCGACCATGCGTTTCGACCCACCCGATGACCACATCGACCCCGTCACACCGTTGCTCGTGCGCAGCCTGCAACATCGCGTACGTTTTCCCCACGCCCGCCGTGGCGCCGAAAAATACCTTGAGCTTGCCGCGCGCCTGCTTGGCCTCTTCAGCCTCTACGCGCCTCAGCAAGGCATCGGGATCGGGTCGTCGTTCTTCCATCAGATGTGTGCGATCGGTGACACGGAGTTCAGTGCGGATTGGCACGTTCGTATCAGTCTAGAAGAGATGCCAAAATCGGTCAACGAGAGCTCTTGCCGTCTCACGATAACCCGAGCACAGTTGATCGTTGGTTCCGGAAATGATCGTGCGAGTAATTCTCTTTCACGTGACGGTCCAGCGCAAGATTCAACGTCAGTACATTGACCCGTGGTTCGCCCAGGACTCCGAGCTGACGTCCCTCCGTATGTTGTGCCATGAGCCGCCGAACGACCGTTTCATCCAGTCCCCGCACTCGTGCGATGCGGCGGACCTGATACTCGGCCGCGGCAGGACTGATGTGAGGGTCTAGGCCACTGCCGGAGGCGGTGACCAAATCCACCGGAAGGGGAAGAGGATTGTCGGGGTCGGCAGTCTTGATCTCATCGATGCGAACCTGCACGGCTTTCATCAACGCGTCATTGGTCGGGCCCAGATTAGACCCGGACGAGGCGGCTGCGTTGTAGGGGAACGGTGACGTGGCGGAGAGGCGGCCCCAAAAATACTTCGGCGCGTCGAACGGCTGGCCGATCAACGATGATCCGACCAGCTGGCCGTTGATAAGGATCAGGCTCCCCTTGGCTTGCCGCGGAAACAGCATCTGAGCGATACCTGTGACAACAAGCGGATACAGGAGCCCGGTGATCAGGGTCAGGGCGACGAGTGATACCAAAGCCGGGCGAAGTTGGGTCCGCATGTAGGCCTCCTCAGACTAAGCGCAGAACGACAAGCAACAAATCGATGAGCTTGATTCCAACGAATGGAACAATGAGCCCACCCAACCCGTAGACCAGAATATGCCGGCGAAGCAGCAGCGCGGCGCCGATCGGGCGATACTTGATTCCTCTCAAGGCGAGCGGAATGAGCGCGATAATGACCAGCGCGTTGAATATCACGGCCGACAATACGGCACTGGCCGGCGTAGCCAGTCCCATAATATTGAGCACATTGAGCGCGGGATAGGTCGAGGCGAACGCCGCGGGAATGATCGCGAAATACTTCGCGACATCATTGGCGATGCTGAAGGTGGTAAGCGCGCCGCGGGTCATCAAGAGCTGCTTGCCGATTTCCACGATTTCGATGAGCTTGGTCGGGTTGGAATCCAGATCGACCAGATTGCCGGCTTCTTTGGCAGCCTGCGTACCGGTGTTCATCGCAACGGCGACATCAGCCTGAGCCAGCGCCGGAGCGTCGTTCGTGCCATCCCCCGTCATCGCGACGAGCCGGCCGCCGGCCTGCATGTCTCGAATCAGCGTGAGCTTGGCTTCCGGCGTGGCCTGCGCCAGGAAGTCGTCTACGCCGGCTTCTGCAGCCACGGCTGCCGCAGTCTGCGGATTGTCGCCGGTGATCATGATGGTCTTAATCCCCATCCGTCGCAATTCGGCAAACCGCTCTTTGATACCGCCCTTGACGATATCTTTCAGGTAGATTACGCCCAGCACTCTTGCTCCCTCCGCCACGACCAGCGGGGTGCCCCCCTGCTTCGCAATGGTCTCCACATGTAAGCGGACCGCTTGAGAAAAGTGCCCACCCCGTTCCGTCACATAGGCTTCGATCGCGCCATTAGACCCCTTGCGTATTTCCCGCCCGTTCAAATTAACGCCGCTCATGCTGGTTTGAGCCGTAAAGGGAATGAATGCCGCACCTAACTCGTGAATGTCGCGCGCACGCAATCCATACTTTTCCTTGGCCAGGACAACGATGCTACGCCCCTCCGGCGTCTCGTCCGCCAACGACGAAAGCTGAGCCGCATCGGCCAGCGCTTGATCGCTCACTCCGTCAGCCGGAAGGAACGCAGTTGCCTGACGATTGCCCAGCGTGATGGTGCCGGTCTTATCGAGTAGCAACACATCCACATCGCCCGCCGCTTCGACCGCCTTCCCCGACATCGCGATCACGTTCGCCTGCACCATTCGATCCATACCCGCAATTCCGATGGCAGAGAGCAATCCTCCGATCGTCGTCGGGATCAGGCACACCAATAGCGCGACTAAGACCGTCACAGTAACAGGGGCTCCCTGACCTACCGACTGCACACTGTAGAGCGAAAAGGGGAGCAACGTGGCCGTCGCCAAGAGGAAGATGACCGTGAGTGCCGCCAGCAGAATGTTGAGGGCGATCTCATTCGGCGTCTTTTGGCGCTTGGCCCCCTCGACCATCGCGATCATCCGGTCCAGAAATGTCTCGCCGGGGTTGGCAGTGACCCGTAGAACCAACCAGTCCGACAGGACGCGTGTTCCGCCTGTCACGGCGCTGCGATCGCCGCTCTCTCGAATGACGGGAGCGCTTTCGCCGGTGATGGCACTTTCGTTCACCGAGGCGATTCCTTGGATGACCTCCCCGTCGCAAGGGATAAAATCGCCGGCCTCCACCAAGACGACGTCTCCCCGCTCTAAGGCGTTCGCCAAGACGATGCTGTATTCCTCACCAGGTTTGCCGATGGAGGATGGAACGCTGAGATACTCGTCGCCGGACTTCGGCTTGGCCAGCTTCTTCGCATTCATTTCACGCCGGGCACTCCGCAGCGATTCCGCCTGTGCCTTTCCCCGCCCTTCCGCCATCGCTTCGGCAAAGTTCGCGAACAGCACGGTGAACCAGAGCCATAGAGCTACGGCGAGGATGAACCAGACAGGCGCTTCGCCTTTCCCGAACAGCGCCTGGAAGAACAGGACGGTCGTCAGCACACTCCCGACCGCGACCACGAACATGACCGGATTGCGAATTTGGTGGCGCGGATGAAGCTTCCGGACAGATTCCAGCAGCGCCTGTCCCATAATCTGAGGATCGAACAATGGCCTTCTCTTGTCTTGCGTTGTCATCTCGAAACCCTCCACGCCAGTGCCGTCATCGGCTCACCATCAGGATGTGTTCTATGATTGGTCCCAGGGCAAGTGCGGGCACGAAGGTGAGCGCTCCCACGAGCACGACGACGCCGATCAGCAGCACGACAAACAGTGGCCGGTAGGTCGGCAGGGTTCCCGGCCCAGCCGGTACGAGTTTTTTCCTCGCCAGCGATCCGGCCAATGCCAGCGTGGCAATCGCCAACCAGAACCGGGAGGTCAGCATCGCCAGTCCGCCGGTGAGGTTGTAGAAGGGTGTGTTGACATTCAGCCCACCGAACGCACTGCCGTTGTTATTCCCCATCGACGTGTACGCGTACAGTATTTCACTGAAGCCATGCGCTCCCGGATTCAACACCGACGACGTGCCGGCATTGGTGCTGACCGCGACCGCCGTCAGCCCGAGCACGATCATGGGCATGATCAGGATCAACAATGAGGCCATCTTCATTTCATAGGGCTCAATTTTCTTCCCAAGATATTCAGGCGTCCTCCCCACCATCAGTCCTGCGACGAAAACAGCAATGATGGCGAAAACGATCATGCCGTAGAGACCCGAGCCGACCCCGCCGAACACCACCTCTCCAAATTGCATCAAGAAGAGTGGCACCAGCCCTCCCAGGGGCGTGTAGGAATCGTGCATCGAATTCACCGAGCCGTTCGAGGCCGACGTGGTGGTGGCAGCCCACAGGACGGAGTTCGTAATGCCGAATCGGGTTTCTTTCCCTTCCATGTTCCCGCCGGATTGTCCTGCACTGGAAGCCTGATCGATCCCCAGAGCGGTGAAAGCCGGATTCCCGCTTTGCTCGGCCCACAACCCCGGCGGAATAAAACAGAGCAGGAGAATCGTCATCGCAGCAAGAAGCGCCCAACCCTGGCGCGTATCTCCGACCATCATCCCGAACGTGTAACAGAGCGCCGCCGGGACAAGCAGGATCGCCAATATCTCTAGAAAATTGGACCAGGGCGTCGGGTTTTCGAACGGATGCGCGGAATTGACGTTGAAGAAACCTCCGCCGTTGGTCCCGAGCTGCTTGATCGCAATCTGAGAGGCTGCCGGTCCGACCACGAGTACCTGTTCGGCTGCCGTCACGGGCTCTATTTTCGGCTGACCCTGTTCATCCAGCACCGGCTGGCCGTTCGCATCTGTCACGGGCTTGGCATAGCTGGCCGGCTGCAGCAGAGTGGCTGTCTGTGACGGACTAAATGTCTGTACGACGCCTTGTGACACCAACAGCATGGACAAGAGCAGGGCCAACGGCAGGAGAATATAGAGTGTGCTGCGGACGAGATCGGTCCAAAAATTGCCGATGGTCAGGGCGCTGCGTCGAGCCAAGCCTCTAATCAACGCCACCAGGATCGCCATACCGGTTGCCGCGGACACAAAATTTTGCACGGTGAGCCCCAGCATCTGAGTCAGATAACTCAGCGTCGTTTCGCCTCCGTAGGCCTGCCAATTGGTATTGGTCACGAAGCTCGCAGCCGTGTTGAAGGCAAGATCGCTCGTGACGGCTCCCAACCCCGCTGGGTTCAGCGGCAGGAATCCTTGGAGTCGCTGCAACGCATACAGCGCGACCAGCCCCATCGAGTTGAATAACAGCATGGCGATCCCGTACGTCTTCCAATCCATCTCCTCGGTTTGACGCACTCCGCACAGGCGATAGATAAGCCGCTCAAGAGGGCCCACCACTCGGTCGAGCCCACAGGCTTGGCCTTCGTACACTCGTGCCATATACCACCCCAGCGGCTTGACCAGCGCGAGCAGCACGAGAAAGTAGAGTCCGATTTGAACCAGTCCATTGATCGTCATCAGAACCACTCCGGTTTCAGCAACGCGACCATGAGATAGACCAGTATCCCGAACGCGAGAATGCCGGCGAGCACTATCATTTCGTCCTCCTTCCTAGAGACGATCCAGGCTGTAGAGCAACCACCCGGAGATCGCGAAGAAGAGTACTGTGATACCGAGATAGAGGAAATCCATCGTGAGTCCCCTGCCTTGTTGATTATTGGTGTACCACTCGTCACATCAAAATGGTGTCAAAATTGACGGGCGGATCGTCAAGAAAAGATCAAAACTGGCGCGGAGATGAGATGGGAGATGAATGAGACTAGCCGGACAGGGTCGAATTTCGAAAACGCACAGGATCTCGCTGATTCAAAAGAAGGTATGAGAACCTCCTGATCCGGTGAAAATCTATCGAAAGAAAGTTTCTACAGTGGCGGACGCGCACGGTTACGGCGAGAGCCGGCGGTAGTGTTTAAAAAGAAGCAGCCCGCCCCACGCGAACGAGGCCAGCATCAGGATAATGCCGAGGTTGTAGGCGAAGTGAGCCAGGCGATGGTCATACTCCAACCCACCCACCATGGTCAGGATATTGTTCCAGTCATGCCCGTCCGTTTCCTTCCCGGTTACCCCGCCAAGCAGCATGAGATCCATCGCCCGCGCATCGTTGATATAGGGGGCGATATCCATGAAGCTTTCCGCCGTCCACCAGAGGGCCACTGACGCGCCAAAGAGATCGCGCGTCTTGATGAGAAAGGCCGCCAGGCAGACGAGCGGCATCAATATCTGACCGAGACTCCCGCCCAGGATCATCATGAAGCGTCCCAACGGGATAAACAGAAGATGGCCCGCTTCGTGGAACGGCAGATTGATCAGATGGAGAAACGATTCCCCTGTGTAGTTGGTTTCGAGCGGCGTGAAAATAAGCGTTCGGCCCCACCAGAGAAGCAAGAGAAACACCGCGACCCGGCCAGCGAACGTCAACGAGTCTGTCGACGTATCTGAGTCAACGAGCCACTCCTTGGCAAGGGACACCCAGCGCGAGCGATCCCACAATACCTGCTGCCGCTGCAGCGGGGCACGCGGCCGATACTTTGCAAAGATGATTCCGCATTTCACGCACTCTGTCGCTCCGTCAGGCTGGTCAGCCTGGCACTTGGGACACGACAGGGTCGAGATCACGGTGGATGCCATAGCCACATGGTAGGGCCGAGCGCGCGATCGGACAAGAAAATCTCTGGATTGGCCACAGACTGTGGCGCGTGAAGCGCGAGACTGGCGGGAAAGGCGCGATGCGCAAGCTATGATTCCGAGTGTCTCGCCTTTCCCGCCCGTCCCGCCTGTCTCGCGCGCCACGGCTAGTGGAATGAGAAAGGAACAGGAGCGAATGTGAGCACAAACACGGCAAGTGCAATCCATCCGACAAGTACCCGCCCTCTGCCCAGCGGCACATGAGAGTCACGCACCGGAGGATGCCCGAAACCCCATAGTCCGGCCATGAAGGCCCAGAGCCACCAGCCGGGCCATCCGACGAACCCCAGCACGATGAGGACCGGCACGATGGCGAAGGCAATGATGCGTTGACGTGAGCCCCACAGGGCGTACGCCACATGACCGCCGTCGAGTTGGCCGATGGGAATGAGATTCAGTGACGTCACAAACAGACCGAACCAGGCGGCGAACCCGATGGGGTGCAAGACGATGTCGGCCTGAGGAGGGAGGGATCCGACGACCAGCCAGGAGATGAACTGCAAGAGCAACGGTTCGCCCAACTGCAATCCGTGGGTCGCCGTCCGATCAACGACCGTTGACAGGTTCAGACCGATGACCAGTGCCACCACCGCAGCGATGAAGCCGGCAAGCGGACCAGCCACGCCGATGTCGAACAGCGCGCGCCGATTCAAAATCGGCCCGCGCAGGCGGATGATCGCCCCGAATGTGCCGATGAAATACGGAGGGCCCGGGATGAACAGCGGCAGCGACGCCGGTACGCCGTGGATGCGGGAGAGCACATAGTGTCCGCACTCATGGGTCGCCAGAATCACCAGCAGCGTGGCGGCGAAGGGAATCCCGCGCCAGAGCGTCTCGGGGTGTTCGAGCAGAAAGTTCACCGGTCCATGGATCGGTCCGTTGTAGGCCTGATAGGCCCCGGCCCACAATGTGGTAAAGATCGTCGCGACAAAGAGGCTGATGGGCAGGATCCATTTCGAGAAGGGTGACTCCTTGAATTCCTCATCCGTGGAGAG
>Ga0137463_1000752_pt1 | contig 10878 bp, 9 predicted proteins | sample EasRivERMGT800_2_FD_102333 | JGI IMG/M metagenome (GOLD analysis project Ga0137463, IMG submission 102333) | Soil microbial communities from meander-bound floodplain in the East River, Colorado, USA - East River MetaG ERMGT800_2 | ecosystem: Environmental > Terrestrial > Soil > Floodplain ...
CTCGCTGAACTCGCTGGTAGAATGCGCGCTTCGGAGAGGTGGCGGAGCGGTTGAACGTACCGGTCTCGAAAACCGGAATATGCGCAAGCGTATCGTGGGTTCGAATCCCACCCTCTCCGCCAGACTACAAGCATTCATGCGGTTCTTCACGGTGTTTCGTGAGAATCCCATCGATCTTCCCATCAATCGGCACTCGACCCCCGAAAACGCCCCAGATCGCCCCAGAATCGACGCGCTGAGCACTGCTGCATTTGAGAGCGAATCGAGAGAAAGAGGAGCGGCGCGAACCGGCCCGAGTCGGCGCCATTCGCGCCGCGCTCCTCATGCATCACATAATGCGAACTACCTGTACCGTGGGCTTCTGATTTCGGAAAGATTGGACACGGTCGACGGCAAACTCTTGGCGGAACGTCAAATCAATCGTTGACGTGGCCGAATCAACCCTGGTGGCGTCGGTTTTGAATCGATTCCCGCCGGTTCCATCGATACTCCAGTCATGCAAGATCTAGTACCTTCGACAGATCCCGAAGAGATCGCTGGGTCCCAGTTAATCGCGGCTTGGCGGGCCTTGGTTAAGAAGCAACCAGTACATTCCGAGCTCCGTCACCGCTGTGACAAAGGCTGACATTTCGACCGGTTTGCGGACATAGCTGTTCGCGCCCGACTGATAGCTATTCAGCATGTCCTCTTCCTCGCTCGACGAAGTGAGCACGACTACCGGCACGAGCTTGGTGCGCGGGTCTGCGCGCATCCGGTTCAGCACCTCTAGACCACTGAGCTTTCCGAGCTTGAGATCGAGGAGCACGACAGTCGGCATGGTGAGCGGCGAACGCGCAGCGTGCTTTCCCGTGCCCAGCAGGAAATCGAGTGCTTCTATCCCGTCCCGGGCGACGAAAACTTGGTTGGCGATCTTGGCTTTGCGCAGGGCGCGTAGCGTCAGCTCCTCGTCGTCCGGATTGTCTTCGACGAGCATGATCAATTTTTCCATCGTTGTTTCCCTGTTCGTTGCCTTTCAGTCCGGTTTGCAGCAGAAGCTATCGACTGGCTTTCTCCTCAATCGGCAAGCTCTCGCCGGCCTGCTCCTCGGATGAACCCAGTGTGAAAAAGAATACGGCTCCTTTGTGCACCTCCGCTTCGGCCCAGATGCGCCCGCCGTGCCGGTGCACGATGCGCTGCACCGTCGCCAGCCCGATGCCGGTGCCGGTGTATTCGTTTACGGAATGCAGGCGCTGAAACGCCCCGAAGAGCTTGTTGGCGTAAGTCATGTCGAAGCCCGCCCCATTATCGCGCACGAAGAAGGTCATGCGTCCGCCGTCGCGCAAAGCGCCGATCTCGATGTGCGCGTTCTCCGCCTTGGAAGTGAACTTCCAGGCATTTCCGACAAGGTTCTCGAGAGCGACCCGCAGCAGGCGGGGATCGGCCTCCGTGCGCATTCCGTCCCAAACGGAGATTTCGATCTTCCGGCCAGGTTCGCGTTGCTGCAATTCAGCCACGACTTGCGTCGCGAGCTGGCTCACATCCACGCCCCGGCGCTCGAGTGTCCCGCGCGAGACGCGGGCAAGATTGAGCAGATCCTCGATCAGTTGCGCCATGCGCTGCGCGGAACTGCGGATCCTCGCCAGGTAGCGGTGGGCCTCCTCCGGAAGATGCTCCGAAAAGTCTTCGGACAGCGCCTGGCTGAACCCGTCGATCGCGCGCAAGGGCGCGCGCAGGTCATGGGAAACCGAATACGAGAACGACTCAAGCTCGCGGTTGGCCGTTTCGAGTTGCGCGGTGCGCTCGTGCACCCTCGCCTCGAGTTCCGCGTTGAGGCGCAGAATTTCCTGTTCTGCGCGGCCGCGTTCCTGGGCTTCTCGTTCGAGCTTCCGATTTGAAGCTTCCAGCTCCTGGGTGCGGCGCTCGATCTCCGCGAGCATATCGTTGAAAGACTCAACCAGCGTGCCCACCTCATCCGTGCTCATCTTCGCCGCCCGGCGCGAATAGTCGCGGCGTTCCACCACCTCGCGTGCGATCTGAGTGATCGCAAGAATCGGTCGCGCCACGATGTTCTGCATCCACGAGGACATGAAAAATGCAACCAGCATCGCGGCAACCAGGACCAGGGCGGCGATCCCGAGGTAGTCGAAGACCCGCTCGAAAAGCTCGTAGTCGGCACGCAGGTATACCGTGCCGAGAATTTCTTTTTCGTCGGCGATGCGCTTGAACAGGATCAGATCCCGGTTCTCGATGCGCGTGCCGTCGGATTCCGGGAATTTCGGAAATGCGCGAGTTTCGTCCGGTCGCAGATAGGTTGCGAAAAGCACTCCCCGCGCGTTGTAGATGGCGGCGGCGCTCACTAGCGGGCGAAACCTCAGCAGACCGAGATTCTCTTTCGCCACTTTGGGATCGTCGAAGGCCAATGCTGGCGCCGTCGCGCGGCCCAGAAGCTCCGCCTGAGTGGTCATGTCCGACACCAGAGCCCGGTGATAAGTACGCAGGTCGTAACCGACTATGGCACCCAGGGCCACGATCAGCGCCACGAGCGTTGTGAGGAGCACCATGCCGAGCAGCTTCTGGCGCAATGTGCGCGGTGACGGGAGCTTCATGAGGGCTTGGATACCACTTTGCGCGCTACGCCGAGCAGGCGCGCACTGATCTTCAGGTTGCCCGACTCTGCCGGGGGAGGCGCGACGTCGAAACGCACCTTGTCGTCGACCACGACAAAATTGATTGTGCTGCCCAGTTCCAACGCCTCGTCGGACTCGGTGACCGTCAGCAAAGCCAGACCCTTGGCTGCAGCGAGGATCTCGGCAAGCCGGCCGCCGTGGGCGCGGCCGATGAAAAGGACGTGCAGGCCCGCGATCGGGTCGCCGGGCCGGAGCTTGCGCACCTGCACGGCGCGACCATTGACGCTGCGGCCGGCGACGATTTGCGCGAGCTCATCGGCCACTGCGTCGGCGCCCGTCACCCCGATTGCGATCGGGCTGTCCAGGCGCAAGAAGCTCCTGTCCGGCCATTCGATGTAGCTGCCGAACTTGTAGAGGAAGGCCGCCTTGACGCGGTACTCGTCCGCCTGCGCATCGGCGTGCACCGGGCTGGAGACGCCTCCGGCGACCAAGATTGAAAAAGCGCACGCCCGCAGCAAGTGCGCCGCACCGGCAAGCATGCCCCGCCAATCGATTTCGGCGGATCCCCGGCTCGATCGCTTGTTCAGAAATCCCATTTCAGCTTCACATACGCCCCGCGAGCCATCTCGCTGCGCGTCGCGGCGTTTCCGAATTCTGGATGGCTCGAGTTGAAGAGGTTTTGCCCGACGAGCGCAAGCTCGAGCTCGCGCTGCAGCCGCCAGGCGCAGCGAACGTCCGCCGCCGTATAGGCCGGGACACTCGGGTTGGGCAGCGCGCCGACGCGCCGGATTCCGACGTCGAGTTCCGTGTTGCCCGGCAGCTCGAGCGACGAGCGCAGGAGCCACTGGTGCGCCGGATCGTTGCCCGCAGCGCTCACGTTGGTATCTCCGCTATCCGGCTTCAGGCGCAAGCGCTGTCTCAGGAAGGATGCTCCCGCGCTCAGACGCCAGTTCTTCGCCGCCTGATAACTGCCCCAGGCATCGAGCCCGTCGCCCGTGCCTTCCATCTTGCTCCCGAGAACGAAGCCGCCTCCTGGCGCCGGCTCGACGCTGCGCAACCTGTCGTAGATGTTGTGAAACAGCGAAATCGAATACGTCGCCTGCGGCGACGGCTGAGCGCGGTATCCGACTTCGAAGATCTTTACGACCTCGGACACGAAGTCCGGTCCGCCATTCAGGAAGAACGGCGGCTGGCTCGGCGAAAACAGGTCGCGGTCGATCCGCGACGGAGCCCGTACCGCGCGCGAGACTGCGCCCCAAACGAGTCGCTGCGGCTGAGGTTTCCAGGCGAGCCTCGCCGAAGGCAGAAACTCGGTGCCAGTGTAGTAATTGTTCTCGAACTTGCCGCCGAGGGTGAGCCGCAGGTCGTCTTCCAGCTGGATCTCGTCCTGGGCGAACAGATTCGCCCAGCGCAAATTGCGATCGGCGGGAAGGAATGCGAGTACAGCGCTGTTGCTGACGTGATCGTCCCCGTACCGATAGCCGCCGCCCCAGGTGATCGCATGCGCTCCTATCGGCCGCAGGCCGTGCAGGAACTCGATATCGAAGATGTTGAGGCGCTCGGCGAACGTTCCCGGGATGTCGCGCTCGGTGTTGTCGAAATAGGTTTGCACCTGTAGGCGACCCCACTCGGCAAGGTCGCGATTCCAACGCCCCAGAAGATTCCCCCCGGAAATGCGCGAATCGTCGCCGATCGCCTGGTCGAGCCTGCCCTGGTAGGCGTCGCCCTGCAGCGTAAGTCCGTTCGCTGCGGTCCCCGAGTCGGAGCGAAATCCGATCTGCCCCTTGCCCCAGCCGTCGCTCGCGGAGATGCCGTCCGTGCGCGAGGTGTTGAAGATGTCGAAAACCCTTGCGTAGACCCGATACGATCCGTCTGTCGCCGCCGTGCCGCCGTAGCGCGCGCCATAGCCCCGCTCGAGATTGCCGCCTTGCACGTACGCGTACCCGCCCTGCGTGTCTGAAGACCGCCGCGTGATCACGTTGATTACGCCGTTCACGGCGTTCGCACCCCACAGCGTCGCGCCGGGACCGCTGATCACCTCGATGCGTTCGACGTCCTCGAGCATCACGTCCTGGGCGTCCCAGAAAACGCCGGAGAAGAGCGGCGTGTAGACGACACGGCCGTCGACCAGCACGAGCAGCTTGTTGGCGATCGTGTTGTTGAAGCCGCGCGCGCCGATGGCGTAGGAACTCGCGCTCGCGCGAGCGACCTCGACGTTGGGCGCAAGCCTCAGGGCTTCAGCGAGACGGGTCGCCCCGGAGCGGCGGATGTCCTCTCCCGTGATCACGAATATGGAGGCGGGGGCATCCGCGAGCCGTTCGGCGTGCCTCGACACCGAGGTGACCTGGATGTTGCCTAGTTCTTCGATGCTGAGGTCCGCGAGATCCGCCACACGCACGGGCTGCGCGCCGACGGCCGCTGAGGCAAGGAAGACATTGAAGACGAGCGCCCGCCGCCAGCACACCTTCGCCAGCATCGAGCAGGTGCCCGAAAATTCAGTGCGTATCGTTATCCCCCGGTCCCGTTGCATGCATTTGGCGATTCGAGCCTAAGCAGGTGACTTGGCGCCGTCCAGCGGGTAAACCCGACAAATCGCGTCGGGGAAATACGATAGCTCAAAATAATCAGTGGATCAATCCGTGCAGCATGGCTAAGTTTACACAGCCCGGTACGTCGTCGTCAGTGCAAAGCGGAATAATTCCCACTACGATGGTAGGGTCTCTTTGACCGGCAGTGTAAGTTTGATTCCGCTTTGATTACCGCGATTTTGCGCGTCGCGGGATGGACGCTCGGCGTTTGGATGTCAGTTCTCGAAAGGCGAGAATCCAATCTGCCAGCTGATCCTCCCTCGCGTAGAAGTACGGAACGGGCACTCCGAGGGCCTTGGCAAGCTGCTCGGCGGTGGAAAAGTCGGGGGCGTGCTTGCCCCGCTCGTACTGGTTGATACGCGGACTGGCGGCAAACTCGTCAATTCCTGCCTTGATGCCGAGCTGCTTCTGGGATAGCCCAATCCTCAAGCGTGCCTCGCGTATGCGCCTACCAATGACCGCGCGGTCCACTATGTTTTCCCCGACCTAACGAGAGACGAGACGAAAAGAATCTTCGTATTGACTTTGGCTCGATACTAAGGTGTTCTTAGTATGAATTTAAAGAAGTCTTGGATGACCTATTCCCACAAAACGAGTATGGTTATCTTTTTGGCGAACAGCGCTGCGACAGAGTTGGTTGTCTTTCGTCTCGATGAATTGCAGATCACTCCGCCTTTGACTACAGTTGAGCGGAGTCGTTGACGCTGTCCATGTGACGCGATTGCCGCAGGCGCCAGAAAATCGTTCTCGGTGTGATCAAAGCAAGACGCCGTAGACAGGCATCAACCGGAGCAGGTGAGCCCGAATGGAGAAGGAACTGCGGATCCTGATCGTCGAAGACGCGCCCGACGACGCGGAGCTCGAAGTCCTCGAGCTGAAGCGCGCCGGCTTGCGCGTTGCGCATCAGCGCGTCGACACTGAGGAAGCGTTTCGCGAAGCGCTGCGGGAGTTCCGACCAGAACTCATCCTCTCGGATTTCTCCATGCCGCGTTTCGACGGCATGTCGGCGCTCGCGCTCGCCCGCGAGATCAATCCGGATGTTCCGTTCATCTTCGTTTCGGGAACGATCGGCGAGGAATATGCAATCCGCGCTTTGAAGAACGGCGCGACCGACTACGTGCTGAAGAATAATCTTATACGGCTGCCAGCGGCGGTCGAGCGCGCATTGCAGGATGCCGAGGAACGCGCGCTGCGCCGGAAAATGGAGCGGGAGCTGCACGAGAGTCACGAGCGGTTCCAGGCCTTGCTGGAGGTCGCGCCCGACGCCATTGTCCTCGTCGACAGCCGCGGGGCCATCGTCCTGGCCAACGCCGAGATGGAGCGTGTGTTCGGCTACAAGCGCGAGGAACTGCTGGGCAATTCGGTGGATAGGCTCGTACCCGAAGTCCATCGGTCGGCTCACGCCGGGCACAGGTCAGACTACCTGGCCAACCCCCGGACCAGAAGGATGGCGGCGCTGGCCAGCCTGCAGGGGCAACGGAAAGATGGAAGTCTGATACCCGTGGAAATCAGCCTCAGCCCAGTCGTTTTCAACAACGAGACCCACGTCGTCGGCATCGTGCGGGACGTGACGGAACGCCGGGAACAGGAGCTGAAGATTGCGCGCCTGAGCCGCATTCATTCCGTGCTCTCGGGGATCAACTCGACCATCGTGCGCGTTCACGAGGCGTCGAAGCTTTTCGAGGAGGCCTGCCGCATCGCGGTGGAGTACGGGAAATTCAGGTTTGCGTGGATCGGCACGCTCGACATGGATACGCAAAAGGTGACCCCTGCAGCCACGTCGGGCCATGATGACGGCTATCTGTCGCAGATCAATCTGACGGTCGAGGAGGATATCCCCGGAAACTGCGAGTTGACCGCGCGCGCCCTGACACAGGCGGTGCCCGTAGTGTGTAACGACATTGCGTCGGACGATCGCATGAAGGTGTGGCGCGCCGAAGCTCTGAAGCGCGGGTATCGTTCCGTGGCGCTGTTGCCTCTCATCCTGGACAGCCGTGCCGTAGGCGTGTTCGTCCTTTACGCGCCGGAACCAAGCGCCTTCGACGAGGAGGAGATGAAGCTGCTGGTCGAAATGGCCGACGATGTCTCGTTTGCCATGAAGCACATCGAGAACGAGGAGCGGCTGAATTATCTGGCCTATTTCGACGAAATTACGGGGCTGCCGAATCGCGCACTGTTTTCGGACCGCTTCGATCAGCGGCTGAGTGCCGCGCGTCACGATCAGCAGATATGCTCGATGATCATGCTCGATCTGGAACGTTTTCGGACCATCAATGAAACATTGGGCAGGCAGGCTGGAGACGAATTGTTGCGCCTGCTCGCGCAGCGTCTGAAGGAAGGACTGGAGGAAACCGATATCCTGGCTCGGCTCAGCGGTGACTGTTTCGTCATCGCTACTCGGCGAACAGCCACGGGTTCGGACACGAGCATAATCCTCGATCAGATTCTTCTCCGTATTCAGGCTCAACCGTTTTCGGTGGGCGGCACGGAACTGCGAATTGCGGCAAAGGCCGGCGTGGCGGTGTTTCCCGGCGACGGAGAGGACGTCGAGACCCTGTATCACAATGCCGAGGCGGCGCTGCGCGACGCCAAAGCGTCCGGCCAGAGGTATCTTTTCTACGCGCGGCAGATGAACGCGAGGGTGGCCGAAAAGCTCACTATCGAGAACAAGCTGCGCAAGGCGGTTGAACGCGAGGAGTTCGTGCTTCACTATCAGCCGAAGATTTCACTCGTCACGAAGCGCATCACTGGCGTCGAGGCCCTGATCCGCTGGGCCGACCCGGAGGCGGGCCTCGTGGCTCCCGGGCTGTTCATCCCCGTGCTGGAAGAGACCGGATTGATTCTCGAGGTCGGGAAGTGGGTTATGAAGCAGGCGCTCGTCGATCTGGACCGTTGGTGCGCGGCGGGGGCGGAGCCGGTACGGATCGCGGTCAACGTGTCGGCGATCCAGCTAAGGCAGAAGAGTTTCGTTGGCGACGTGCAGAAGGTCGTCGCAGCACGTAAGGACCTCGCGGCGAGCCTGGAAATAGAGATCACCGAAAGCCTGGTGATGGAAAACATCGAGCAAAATATTCCTAAGCTAGCGGCTATTCGGGAGCTTGGCGCAACCGTGGCCGTCGACGATTTCGGCACCGGGTATTCGTCGCTCAGCTACATCGCCAAACTGCCCATCAGTGCCTTGAAGATCGACCAGTCATTTGTCAAAAGCATGACAGACAGCGCCGACAGCATGAGCATCGTGCAGACGATCATTTCCCTTGCGCATTCCCTGAAACTGAACGTTATTGCGGAAGGCGTGGAAACCGCCGAACAGGAAAAGCTGCTGGGCCTGCTTCGCTGCGACGAGGCCCAGGGATTTCTCTTCAGCCGCCCGATATCCGCCGACCATACCCTGGAGTTGCTGCAAAAGCAGAGCAAGGGAATCCGGGGACGATAGACGGTACAACACATGGGCGCGGGAATTGGCCGGGGATCCTCAAATTCGGACCAATGATCACGATTGGAAACCAATTCCAACCGACGAGCTAGACCGGCTCCGCGACCAAGGCTCCAACGCCCGCTATTTTTGACCTCGGATACGGCGTAACGGTCGTGCGAGCCGGGTCGCTCGCGTCCATGCGCGCATCAGGGAAGGGGCGTGCAACCGCAGTTGATTTCGCCGGTACGGGCGGACAAAAGACATGGATCGGGACTGTGACCCTCCAGCCGGGCGCGAACGCCGGTGCGCATCACCATGGCCGCCACGAAGTGGCTGTCTATGTCGTTAAAGGCCGCAGCGAAATACGCTGGGGAGAGAGGCTCGAATTTGCCACCGAGATCGGGCCTGGGGATGTCGTCTACTTCGCCCCGCACGTGCCGCATCAGGAACGAAACCTCAATGATGGCGAGACAGTGGAATTCTTGGTGGTACGCAGTAACAACGAAAGAATTGCGGTAAATCTTGAAGTCACGCCTGTCGAGCAACCAGAAACAGTCTTCTAAACAGCTTCGGGGCAATGAAAGGGGCGACAGAGCGCGCTAAGCGTTTCCTGTCCTGACGCCCGAGGGTGTGAGTCATGCGAAGGCGTTGGCCGAGATACATGGCGCGCGGAATCCAAGGCATCAAGCTGAGTAACCGAACGTTCATGATCGACATGCACTCACATACGATCGCGGAGGAGAGTTGCCGGAGGAGAGCAATATGCAAAGAATGCATATTGCTTCGGCGGACAAGCCCAGTTTTGGCTCTTCACGCTGTACGACAAGGACGAGATGTCCGATCTGACGCCGCAGCAACGCAAGGCGCTCAAGGAAATGATCAAGACAGAACTGGATGCAAGGAAGACCATGATGAAGACACGCGTCAAAACAACACGCAATGCCAAGCGTGAGCTTTTCACCGAATTGAGGGAAGGCATGACAGCGCTTGCCGAAGCGCGGCAGGGCAAGCGGACGCTGCGTACCCATGCGGCGGAGTACAAGCCGGCGCCGAAGGTCACGCCGAAGGAACTGATACGCGTGCGCGAAGGCCTGAAAATCTCGCGCGCATTGTTCGCCGTCTATCTCCGGACCAATGTCCGGACGCTGGAGAACTGGGAGCAGGGGCGCGCCAGGCCGAATGCGCAAGCTGCGCTGCTGATCAATCTCGTCAAGCAGTATCCGGATACGGTCGTCCGGCTTGCGACCATCTGATCGATCTCGCCTTGCCCGATAGCGACCGGGACGCACCTTCTCTGCGAAGACGAGTCCGGCCTGCATCCCGCCAAACCGGTGGGATCGGACCGGACGTCGTTCCATTAGCTCGGTACTTGTCCATAACTACCGAAACTATGGAACAACGTCGGCATGGCTTTGTGGTACTACCCAAATATAAGAGCCAGCCCCGCTACGCAGTGACCAGCTCACGTACGCATTGTGGACGTCAATGGTGACTTGCGTCTCACCGATGCCCTTCGTGCCGGACGTCCCGCCCCTGGTCGCGTCCGTGGTGGTCGGTCTCGCCGTGCTGGCGCTCCCACGGGCGCCCGCCGCCCCGGTGGTAGCCGTTGCGCCCGCCCCATTCGCCGTACCAGCACCCGACGCAGTACAAGGGCGAGTAGTAGTACGGGTCGACCGAGCCAATCACGACGCCCGGGACTGGAACGCCGATTCGGACTTCCCCCGGCCCCACGACCGGTATGCAGGCGGTTAACAGGAGCGCAGCGCCAATCATTGCCCATTGCGTCTTCATTGGACTCTCCATCTGTGGGTGGCAAAAGTCAGGAAACGAATTCCGAGGAAGGCTACACCCATCGCGCGGTCTGGAAAAGACGTCGCGACGCCACGCGCGAAATACCCGGGCGTTTGACGGCTTATGGGCGCGGTGATAGGGTGCTGCTGGGCAAAATAAGTTTCCAAAATTCCAATGGACCCGATGCCGTTGGAGCTGCGACGACCGCGGCTCCCGCGTAATTCCGACCGGGATCGTCTACTGCAAGAGGAGGCATGACAATGCGCAAGATTCTGTTGACTGGCGTGGCTGCAATCGGTATTGCAGCCCTGGGTTGGGTTGCACCGACTTCGCTTCAGGCGCAGCAAGCCGTTGCCATCGACAACGACGACATCGGCGGCGTGGTCACCGGGCCGAAGGGGCCGGAGGCCGGCGTCTGGGTGATCGCGGAAACGCGCGATCTGCCGGTGCGTTTCATCCGCATCGTCGTCACCGA
>Ga0137463_1000753_pt1 | contig 10876 bp, 12 predicted proteins | sample EasRivERMGT800_2_FD_102333 | JGI IMG/M metagenome (GOLD analysis project Ga0137463, IMG submission 102333) | Soil microbial communities from meander-bound floodplain in the East River, Colorado, USA - East River MetaG ERMGT800_2 | ecosystem: Environmental > Terrestrial > Soil > Floodplain ...
CAGTCCGAGAGAGCGCCCAGGATCGGCGAGCCGAAAAAATTCGCAATCCCGAAAGCGAACGTCACCACCCCGTACCAGAACGCCTGATCCGCCTGCGAGCCGGTGAAACTGCCGACCAGCGCCGGCAACACCGGGATGATGAGGCCGATCGAGATCATGTCGATCAGTGCGGTCAGCATGATGAAAGGCATCGCCGCCGTACGGTCGCGACGCGCAGAGAGCAACTTGAAACGCGCGGCGGGTGGGACTGGGTCGGTCAAGGGAGTTTGGGCAACAGCGAGGGGCGGAAGCGGGATTTTAAACGAAGCGTGCCGGAAAACTGCGGTAGGTCACCAACTATTCCGCAATCCTCGTGACGATCTTCAGTTTGCTTTCGCACCCACGGCCTTCGCGAGCGCACCGAGCTTCGCCACGTCTTCGCGGATGAAGGCGTCGAAATCCTCGAGTTCGATCGAGCGTGGGAAGATGCCCTGACCGGCGAACTTCTCTTTCACTTCCTTCTCCTCCGAGATCTCGCGCAGGTTGTTCGCAAGCCGCTCGCGGATGGCGCGCGGGGTGCGCGCGGGAGCGAAGAACCCGTACCAGGTGGAGGACTCGTACCCGGGGATCGCGGCCTCGGCGACGGTGGGCACCTCGGGCAGCACCGGCACGCGCGCGCGGCTCGTCACCGCGAGGGCGAGGAGCTTGCCCTCGCGCACCTGCGCGAGCATGAAGGCGATCGGCGAGAAGGTCGCCTGAATGCGCCCGCTGACGATGTCCGACACGAGGTCGGAGGTGACCTTGTAGGGCACATGCACGATGTCGATCTTCGCCTGGCTCGCGAAGTACGCGCCGCCCAGGTGCGTTGCGGTGCCGACGCCCGCCGAGCCGTAGTTGATCGTTCCGGGCTTAGCTTTCGCGAGCGCGACGAATTCGGCGAGCGTCCTCGCGCCCAGGCCAGGGTTGACGTAGACGAGCGCCGGCGCCTCCGCGACCATCGCGATCCCCGAGAAATCGCGCAGGGTGTCGTAGGCGAGGCTCGCGTACAGCGCCGGGTTCACCGAGTGCTGAGTGTTCGCCATCAGGATTGTGTAGCCGTCGGCCACGGACGCCGCGACGCTCTGCGCGGCGATCGTTCCGCCAGCGCCGGGACGGTTCTGCACGATCACCGCCTGCCCCAGGCGCTGGGTGAGCCGGTCGGCGTACAGGCGCGCGATGATGTCCACGGTCGTGCCGGGCGAGAGCGGCACCACCATCTGCACCGGCTTCGCCGGATAGCGCTCCTGCGCGAACGCGCCAAAGGCGACCGCGGCGAGCAGGGAGACGAGAACGCGCCCCACAGCTCTTACGCCAGCACCACCGCGCGCACCGGCGACGCCTCCGCGCCGACGAGCTTCAGCGGCAGCGCGACCAGCGTACAGCGCGGCCCTTCGATCTTGTCGAGGTTGTTCAGGTAGGGCAGCGTGACGATGCCTGCTTCGCTGAAGGTGCGCGAGGCGTGGAACACGCGCGGCGCGCCCGGCTCATCGTTGCCGTGGTAGAAGTCGTAGCCGACGACCGTCACGCCTTTCTCTATGCACCAGCGCGTCGCGCTCTCGGCGAGATAAGGCGAGCGCTTCTGCCAGTCGTTCACCATGTATTCCTTGTTGACGTCGGTGCGGAGCAGCAGCCGCTCGCCCTTTTTCACGCCCGCAGCGGCCTTCTCCAGGTCGGCGGCGGTGATCGCGCCTCCGGGCACACGGTGGCGCAGATCGGCGACCACCGCGTCGCCCGCGAACATCTCAAGCGGCAGATCCTGCACCTGCTTCCCGCCCTTCACATTGTGCTCCGGCGCGTCGATGTGGCTGCCCGCGTGCAGGCGCATGTGCACGCCGCGCACCACCTGCCCGGCGCCCTCCGGCGCGTCGTGCTCCTTAAGCACCTCGAGCTGGAACTGCATGTCGCGCTTGAACCCGGGCGGCGTGCGCATCTTGAACTTCGAGTCGTCCAGCTCCAGGCTGATATCGATCACCTTGCGTATCGCGAGCGGCACGGAAATCTCCTTGCGGCAGATGCGAGCATGTTACCTCACCCGTCTGGACCGACTACCGTTGTTTGAGATGAGCAACAGCTCTTCCATATATTGCGGCAGCTAACTTCTTAAACGAGAGTTCGTCGGAGGGTTCGATAAACTCGCCTTTCAATCCTCCCGCCTTGTTCGACATAAGAAAGGCGGTCGCATCGTACAAACCTTCCCTGAACGCCTTTTCGCAGAAAATCTGGTAGCGCTTCGCATACGATGCGCTCTTGAACTCGGGAAGCACCTTGTAGTGCGGCTCGTTCTCCTTCACGGGTCTCGTCGATGCCTCATCGTGTTCCAAGAGCATCAGATAGCCCAAGAAGGGCTTCATCTGCGTCTTGAATGCTCCTTCTTTGTACGCCCGCCAGAAATCATGAGCGTTGCCAACTGCTTCCTCGATTCGATTGTTGAAGTTGTTGCCGTAGGATGGCCCAGCGTGAGACTTGATTTCGATGCAGGCCAACAGACTCTTGTCAGCAATGGCCAGAAGATCCCAGCGCTTGGTCGGTCGGAAATAGCCTGGGAGGTAGGAATCTATCTGCCCGGTAAATACTTCGGCATCGGCGATGCCCGCATCTTTCAGAAGATCCCGAACGACCCAGAGAAAACCGTCAAGCTGCTTTCCTCCGGTCACTTCGGCTCTTTTTCCCTGGTCGCGCACTTTTCCGCCGCGCCGTCCCGGTTTTAGCTGCCCTGTTCTTGTTTTCCAATAGTGCTGGATGGCCTTTTTGATACCGACCTGAATAATTTTGTCGAACTTTTCCATGATCATCGCCACCCAGTTTTATCGTCGTCTTGGAAAACAGACTTGCCGTCTCGTTCGACAGACGCGACGCACACATCTCGAAGTACTCCGGCGTAATTTCCACGCCGATGCTGTTGCGTCCCCACTTCGCTGCAGCAACGCTCGTCGTTCCTGTGCCCATGAATGGATCGAGCACCGTGTCTCCGACAAAGCTGAACATGCGGATAAGCCGCTCGGCAAGCTGTAAGGGATACGGCGCAGGATGTTCTCGAGTGGAAGCGCCGGTGACGCCAGTCCATATCTGTTGAAACCACTGCTGATAGTTCTCGGAGGAGATCACGCTGAGCACCCGAGTGGCCAAGGATGGCGAGCGATAGCCGCCCGGCTTGCGCTCCATCAGAATGAATTCGATGTCGTTCTTGATGACCGCGTTGGGTTCGTAAGGCTTGCCGAGAAAACCGCCGCCATTCCCATTCGCCTCATACACTGCATTTGCGATCTTGTGCCAGATAATTGGCGCGAGATTGGTGAAGCCCAGGCGACGGCAGTGCTCCTGGATCGAAGCATGCAACGGAACAACCGAATGCACGCCCCCGTTCTTCCGACGCGACAGGCACACGTCTCCGACCACGCAGATCAACCGCCCGCCCGGCACCAGCGCATCGAAACAACCGCGCCAGACCGCATCCAGCTCCTTGAGAAAAGTTTCGTAGTCGGCCACATAACCGAGCTGCCCGTCCGTGCGCTTGTATTCCTTCAGCGTCCAGTATGGCGGGGAGGTCACCACCAGATGCACGGTCCCGGGTTTGAGAAACGTCATCCTGCGCGCGTCGGAGTTGTAGAGCGCGTGGGCCGTGGGAATGCGGCTAACGGCTTCCTCGATCGCGGCGATGCGCTTAGGATCCTTGGCAATCGCCGGCAGGGCCTTCTGATGGTCTCCCAACTCTACCGGATCGAACGGAAGAAAAGTTGCGAGGTCCGGTCCGTAAGCCGGCAAGTCGGGGGCGTTCATGGCGACATTATAGGGTGGTCGGACCCGGATTTCATTGTTACCGGTTACAGACAACGCTCCGACCCAACCCTTCCCGTTTGCTCGGCACCATGCTTCACGTCGCTAACTAAACTTCTCGTTTAGAATTTGCCTCGTAGTTAATTCCGGTCATCTCTGATCCGAGGTATGCGTCGTCCAAAAGATTGAGGATGGCCCATCGGTCATCTTTGTCGAATACAATTTTTTCCACACCATCAGCCTTTTCAATCCCGACCTTCAGCTTGAATTTGGCGATAGTTCGTTTGATGTCCTTTATTGTAATTTTCTTCAGGTAAGGTTTTTGAGAAATATTGCGGAGTTTTTCTAGCTTTTGGAGGTGGCCCCGACACGAATCGCGAAACTCATCGAAGTTAGCGATCGGCACGGCTTTACCAATGGCATCGAGGGATTGTTCGGCAACTTCACGCAGAAGTTCGTAGTAACGAAAGATGTGTTGAAAATTAGATTTATTCAACACAAATAGATGGCCCTTGAAAAGGAGCGCATCAAATTCAGAATCGAACTGAAATGCCGGTTCGGCTAACCGCTCATACCGGTCGCCAAGCAATCGAATCACCAAGTTCTTAGATCGGAGCAACTCCTTGTTACGGCTGTATCTCCTGAAAAGAATTGCGCGCCTATTTCCGCCAGAGAGCAGAAGCATATAGAAACGAATACTGTCAACAAAATCGTCTAAATCTCCAAGCAGGACGATTTGCGTTGGTCTTGGTATGGAATTCACTAGCTCACCCAGAGGATCATCGCTCAACTCTACGTATTCAATTTCATGCTCATCGGGCTTGTAACCAGCGGTGTACTTAATTAGCTTCAAGTCTCCAGTATCGCGCAAACGAGAAACTTTTTTTGCACGTTCAGAGGCCATCGAACGGAACTCATCCGCGACATCTTTACTTATATTCAAGCTTCGAAATACTGGGGTTCCGTCAGCCTCGCCAAATCTTGCCAGCGCCAACGTAGCGGTGTCGGAGTGATCCTGCAAAAAAGATACGGCCTGTATTAAGTGATCTATTGCAGGCATGCTATCTCTCCATGGAAACGCCATCACTGACAAGTACAACCCGTAGCTCTGTTCCTCGAACAAGGCGATTGCGACGAGTAATTACCGTATGCGAATCTTCGTCTACTGTTGTGATGTCGTATACGTGGTACCCCAAGAGATTTAGGGCAGGATTAATGTGAACCATGTTTGAGCTCACATTAAGAATCATCAGGACCAAGAAAAAGATGGCTAGTCCGATGACATTTGCTGGGTCGTCTATTTTTAGCCCCAGGAATGGAAAGACGTACGCAAAGATATAAGCAATTACCTCTGCATCTTTTCTTTGAACATTTTCGATTTTAAGAGGGCGAGGCTCCCCCGCCTGGACCCATTTGAGAAACATAAATAATCCGACGGCAGCAACGGCGGCTAGCGAAAGTGGGATGAGAGCCCACCATTTGTAGTGCTGATAGTATTGAACCGTAAAGATGAGGAACAGTGGCAAGTAGCCGCTTAAGAAAAGTATGGCTCTAGAAATTACGGAAGGCATATACCTTGTGTTCCCGAAATCGTGGATTCGTGGCCAACATTAGTCGTCGGGTTATACATCCTAAAGGTAAGAGAAATCTTCAGGCGAGAATCGCCCTAAAGATTGAATTACGTCCGGTCGCTGCCGCCGCGGCACGAGCCACCGCTGTCGCCAATGGTCAACGAGATCATTCAACGACCAATCGTGGAACTGTGGCGCCCTAGCTTCCCCTCGTAAGTACTCTTTCCAGTTCGTCGCTAGTGGAACAGCATAAATGCTCCGCTTGAAGGAATGCCGAAGCAAGAAGTCGTCGTCGAACCCCAATAGAGTTCCTGCAGTCCGAATTACCCGCATTCGCCAATTCGGACCATCACCAAACCGATTTGGCATTTCGATGTTCGCCTCCTTAAGACATTGCAGCATGGCATCAAATGTCTCATTGGACAGATGAAGCGAACCAAAACCTTTCGTGTAGCCGATAAGATGGTAGAGAGTTTGGTCTGCGAAGTGAATGCGGTTGTATTGGGCGCTCTTTCCATAGAGTCCAGTGGTGAAGAGGCAAACCAAATGACTGGCTTTCCTTTTTTTTATGTTCGTTACTGCTGATTGATACTTTCGCTTGTAGATTCGCCGAAACTCGTTGGATGCCAGCATATATGCGACAAGCTTACCGCCCAACAGATGGTTATACGGCGGAATTGCGCCGAGGACATACGCATCCATCGTATAGATGATTCGCTCACTCCTCGTTTGCGTGTCCCAACCTACCCAATCATCACGTTCCGGGATATGGATGATCGAGCTTCCGATTGCAGCTATGCCTAAGACCGGGGAAGTAGGAAGCCCATCGTCGCGAATGATCACCCGGATGCGGCGACCAACGTAGTCCGAATAAGGTGAGGACCAGTAGTGGCGGAGCGCTCGAAAAAGCGCCAATTGCTTCGGCGTCGTGCAGACCTCCATGCGGGGTGCAATAGGTGACTTGAGCGCGTCCTTTCCCGCAGCCAAGTTAGCCCTGACCATAGGCAACATATCGCGTAACCACTCTGCATTAGACGCCATCTGGTCCGCGCGCTTAAGGGACATCGACTCACGAACGATCTCTTTGCTATACATCTCTGGCGGTGTCAGCGTCACACTGTCATTCGAGAATCGACTACTCCAACCCAAACGGTGGAGATCCCGAATCACGAGCAGTTTGGCTTTCTCTTCTAGAGATCGGACGCCAACCTGATGCAGGGCATCAGTCCGAACGTTAGGGATCTTCTCAAGTAAAGCTTTCGATAAGCCAACTTTAACCATGGCGTTACTGAAGCTTTTCGTAGACTTTGTTCTCAACAAGTTTTTCGAACTCGTTGATGCGTACCGGGAGGGCGAAGGCCTGATCAGCAGAGACCATGTAGCAGTTACCCTTTATTGTTTCGGACTGTACAAACTGGGAGATCACTCCGTCATAGTTCACGTTCGACTTGACCAGCGCACGAATGTCGTCTGAGTTGCCCATGTGGAACGCAAAGAAGTTCTCCGCTTGCGTGCGAATCTCCTCAGATATTGCCGATGGGCGTTGCGTTATAGCAACCAATCCTAAGCCAAACTTGCGACCCTCCTTGGCTAAACGCACGAACGGATTAGCGTTGCTTCTGACGAATTCCTCCGAAAGAACATTCTGAGCCTCTTCGACCAAGGCGACAGCCTCAATGACCTTAGTTTGATCGTCCGATGTGTAATGCTCTTTATTACGTTCAAACAACTCCCGGATGAGAATGGAAGCAATGATGCTTGCGTCGAGGTTATCCTTAAGTGATAGGTCGATGATGACAGTCTTGCCTTGCTTTAGATATGTAAACACATCGTCTACAAGATTTGATGCAGCCCGATGCAAGCTTCCCTCATCAATGAGGTGTCGGATGCGTTTGCGAATCGCAAGGATTGTTTTCTTTGCGCCGACCTCTTCACCTTGTTTCTTTATTTCTCCAAAAAAGTCAGAGAAATCTATATGGAGTTTCTGTGGGTTCGCGACGTACTGATCAATGTCAGTGATAAATGCGCCGACCTGATTCTCGTCAAGGTAGAGGAGAAAGGATTTCATTACTTCAGAGAAGCCGGCGCCAAAGTTGAGAATGTCTGCCACTTTCAAATGTTTTCGCATATTGATGGCAACCTTGCCACCATCGATGAAGCGTCCTTTGTAGGCGTTGGGAGTCTTTTTGTCGGTATACACGACTAGGTTGTCCCGGATTTTCTGTTCATTAATATCTGCAAGCCCGTACGTCTTCTTGCTACGGAAGGCGTATTCCCCGTTAAGGTCAAAGATAAGCTTGCCGTAGGTCGCATCACCGACGATGTGATAGAGCATCGTTTTTACAAGATTTGTCTTACCGTAACCCGACTGCGCAAAAACCATGGTTCGAGAGCTGCGAAGCTTCTGTACGTCAAATAGGATGGCGCCCTTTTCGCTCTGTATGTCTTCACCAATACACAGGTAACCGAGTTCGGCGCCGCCTTTATTCTTGTCGTTAAGAATGAAATCAACCTCTTTCTTAGTAAGGTGACGCGCGTGGTATGAAACCGTCGGAAGCTTGCGCACTGCAGTAGTGAAGGTTATCGACGTTCCAGTATCAGCAAAGGTGCCAAGAATGCGAACCTTGTACGTGTAGCTAAACATCTTCTGCTTATCGCGCTCGGACAGCTCACGTTCAGCAATGCGTGCATAGTGAACGGCGATGAGCGTCTTGTCCTGAGACCGAAAGATCGGATCTTCGTCATAGACCTCAGCTTCAACCCGAGCTATGAACTTGGTGCCAGACTCATCTTTTGGAGTAAGCACGATGAAATCACCCGTGCTCGGACTCGCCTTGCTATCCGAGTACGACGAGTAAATGAGGAGCGCATCTTCAGTTGTTTTCTGTCCGTATAGAACACCGAAATCTGCCTTAGTTGCCATCTGGCCGTCCCTTCCTAGAACCGGTCGTGTATGTCCAGAAACAGGTTTTCGATATCAACGTTATCCATTCGTTGCTCTTGATACAAAGCGAACTTGACTCGCTTGACGACTTCGTCCTTAAATTCTTTCTTGATCGAGACGAAATTGTGTGCCTCCACCAGCGGGTATGGATAGCCCAAAATATAGTGTTCTTGAGTTAAACGCGTAAGATTTAGGAACATGGTGGCAAGACGGTTCACATCGCGCGTTAGATTCTTGCTTTCTATTCCAGGGATAGCGTCGAACAGATTTACATCGACAATAAGCCAATCGTAATTCTGAAGCTTCTCAACGTAGTCAAGGCGCGCAGCGATGAAGAGTCCGCAGCCACGCCCTGCCGTGATCGCTTTCCGGGAATAGAAATCCCCTGCATAAGCGTTAGCCAGGACTGCATCAGGGACCTCAAACCAGCAACAGAGCTTTTGTCTAGTTGGATCTTCAGTCTTGAATTTGTAGGTCGGCTTAAGTTTGTCTTGAAGATAGGCGTCGATCTGTTTAAAGGTGTAAGCGAGCTCAAGCTTTATTGGCGAGTTCTTGGTGACTGCCAACAGATGGACTCCCTTGCCATGGAGAAAGCTCCCTAGTTTCACTAAGTACTGCTGCTTGATATGTAGCGATCGAAGCGTACCGTCTCGCAGGACAAAGTCCCCCGATTTGACAACGGTCGATGCACCAATCTCATGCACCAAGCTCCACTCTAAGAGTTCTTGGGCAAATCCAAGGAGAGTTGAATTCGAAGAGCATATCGTGTCTCGATTATAGGCAAAGATTTTTTCAATCGAGTCTCCAAGGAAGGACAGAAAGGCTTTAACGGGGTCAAGGGTGAGCAGTTCATCATAGATATCGAATTTGTGGCCGTCGTGTGTGATGAGCATCTTGCTTGGCGCATAGGATTTGCCAAGAATTATTGGATCATCTGAGTCATTGAGCCTAAGTTGAGCACCGCTCCGATAAGCCACGTAACCAGCCGTATACATGGCAACGCAGAGGCCGTTGTAGAACTCCTGGCTGTTGTAGCTACCATCGATCGCGAAGAACGTTGTGTCGCTACCGTCAATCTGATCAAACGGGAGAATCTCGAAAATCTGAGGCGTTTCAGGGTTCTCAACATGGCCGATGACTGGAATGGGATAAGCCTTATTGCTCCGCTGATTTATCTGAGAAGCCACCTCTAGGATGGCATCGTCTGGAATAGTCTTCGGATTCATCAAGCCCTCTCGGACCGTATAAGCGCTTTGCCAATCGAAAGTCTCAGAACACTATTCCGCGTTCACTCCAATCGCCCTCAAAGCTTTCCTCGCTTCGCCACCTCGCTCGCACGGTATTACAACTTGTCCGCATACACCACCCTCCCACCCACCACCGTCATCACCGCCTCGATCTCCCCGATCTCTTCCACCGGCACCTTGAAGTAGTCCTTCGATAGCACGGCAAGATCGGCAAGCTTCCCGACCTCCAGCGACCCGCGCTCTTTCTCCGCGAACGCGAACCACGCGCTCCCCTGGGTATACATGCGTCGAGAACGACAGCGCCGCGCGGATCGCGTGCATGTGCGAGTCGATCAGGCCGGGGATCACCGTGCGGCCCTTCAAGTCGACGATGCTGTCCTGCCCGCGCGATTCGCGGCCGACGAGCTTTTTGATCTGCGCGTTCGTGCCGAGCGCGACGATGCGCCCGTCGCGGATCGCGAGCGCCTGATGCACCGAGGATCTCGCGTCGAGGGTGACGATCCGTCCGTTGAAAAGGACGGTGTCGGGGGCTTGAGCGAGCGCGGAGGCACAGGCGAAAACGCCGCCGAGAACCAGGCAGCGCGCGGAAAATCGCGGACAGCTCACTTGCTCGCGACCCGTCCCTGGTTTCCGCGTCTCCTTCATTTCAATGGTGTGGTGAAAACGTAGGTTCTGCCACTCCATAACCAATTAATGGGGGTCAAGAGAAGTTGTGTCCTGTAATTCCATTTGCTGCTTTCAGGTTTCCCGTCGACCGTCCATGTAGCCCGGACACGCCATTGATAGTCGATATCGGGTTCCAGTGGATCTTCAACCGCGTAGTACGTTTCCCGCAGATCGTCCTTGAATATCCGCTGGCCTTTTTCGCTGATGATTTCAAGCTGATATCTCAAATTTTCCTTCCCGGAAACATCGGTATAGGCCTCCCACTCCAGTCTGGGCTTCAGCGTATTGACGCGTGAATTGCGGTTGCCGAGATCATATTTGGGATAGATGGGATCCAGCCCGTGACTGATATAGATGCAGCCGGACATCGCCATGCACGCACAGACGGATACGATCGCGATTCTTTTCATGACTTCTCCTCCTCCAATGGTGGATTGCGGACTCACGCTCTTGGAACGCGCTTTGAGCTTCGCAAGCACCCTCCCGGGTTTTCCGAATCTTACGCCGCGTTTCCGCAAGCCCGTGGTTGCATTGCGCGAGCTTGTCAGGAGTTTCCCTACAAACCCCGTAGGGACGATCGCGATTCGTCAGCCGGCCGAAAGCTCGACCGTGATCCGACTGCAATCGAACTCATCTCCGGGCCAGATACTCGCGCG
>Ga0137463_1000754_pt1 | contig 10871 bp, 8 predicted proteins | sample EasRivERMGT800_2_FD_102333 | JGI IMG/M metagenome (GOLD analysis project Ga0137463, IMG submission 102333) | Soil microbial communities from meander-bound floodplain in the East River, Colorado, USA - East River MetaG ERMGT800_2 | ecosystem: Environmental > Terrestrial > Soil > Floodplain ...
AAGCACTGGGGCGTAGCCGGGGCGGTTTCACCACCAAAATCCATGTGACGGTGGACGCGCTGGGCAATCCGCTGCGGTTTTCCTTGACGGGCGGGCAGCGTCACGACATCACGCAGGCTGAAAGCCTGATCGCGGATATTGAGTGCGAGTATCTGATTGCCGACAGAGGTTACGATGCTGATGAACTTCGCCAAATCCTGCTCGAACAGGGTGCCACCCCGGTTATCCCACCGCGCGCGAACCGTAAGCAGCCCGCGACTTATGATGACTGGTTGTACCGTGAACGTCATTTGGTGGAGTGTTTTATGAACAAGATCAAGCACTATCGTCACCTTTTCTCGCGCTTCGACAAACTCGACCGATCTTTCCTCGGCTTCCTGTACTTTGTCGGCGCGCTCATTTGGCTTCGCTGATGTTATGTCAACACAACCTAGCCACTCATTTCATAACATCCTACGTCTGACCGCCGCTCCACTGTGTCGTAGGTGGCACTGTCAAATAGCTCAATCCCAAACCAATTGCGGCGGACAAGATAGGCGCGCCTAACCACATATGGATCCGCCACCAAATCCCTCCGGTGGCAATCAACACGCCCAAGTAGAGTAGGTTTAGCACGAGTGGCGCAGCAAACGCGAATATCCGCAATTCGCGCACACGATCAGCCGAGGGTTTGAGAACGGTGTATAAAACATCGACGATGACACTTCCCAGCAATGCGGCCAGCAGCACTGGCCACTGCTCGCCCGTGTAGCTGCTGCCCATGAAAAACATCAGCATTGCGTTGCCCAAAATGAACAAGACCATACTGCCAATGGGCAGCGCCCAGCGGCGCATCAGCAGCAAAATGAAGCCTATGTAGAGAACCGTGGGAATCAAGATGTACGAGATGGTGGTCACCTGCCAGAAATAGACATCTTCAGTTGGTCCACCCCCTACAAAAGTATTGGCATGCTGGAACTGATTGGAGAACTGCGTGAAGAATGTGAAGGTCGATAGCGTAGCAAAGGCTGACACCATTGCGGGCCAGAGTTTGGCCCATCCAGTAGCCCCTTTGTCGGGCAGACGTTGCCATGCTGCCCGCAGTGGGCCACTGATAATGAAGAGACCGCCCGTCGCGAGCAGCAGGTGCGGAGGGCTCAACAGGGCTTCCGTGTCAATCTCGAAGCCAAAGGTCGAGTGCCATGCGAAGTCGAGGCCGCCCGCAACCCCAAAAATCAAGACGCCTAGCAGCGATATCACATATTCCTTTGGCAGCGCATGATCCCAGCGATATCCTCGCTGCACGTTGTTGATCCATGGGATCCCGAGCGCGACAGCGGAAGCCCCCAGACCAGAATAGAGAACAGCATGCCAGGGCGTCAGGAATGTCTCGATATCATGAAAAGAGTTGTGCGCCCAGCCATCCAGGAACAAGCCAGCAATAAGCCAAAGTGATAGGCCAGCCATAAGCCTGTCGAAGCGGATGCTCCCAACTGGATATGCTACGCCCATCGAGGCGCTTCCCTTGCGGGTTGCCGCAGGTTCAATGATTCGGTTTGTTGTCATACAAGTATCCCCCTGATTGACAGTCTTTGTTTTATGCTATACTGTATAGCTTAACATATATGGTATAGCGTTGCATTGAGGCTGTCAATAACGAAATGTCAGCCTGTGTAGCTTAGTAGACATATGGCGCATATCTCATAAGGAGGCGCGATGGAAAAGGTGGATCGCCGCATTCAGCGTACCCAGGATTTGTTAGGCGATGCGCTGATATCGTTGATCGTGGAGAAGGGCTATGACGAAGTGACGATCCGGGATGTCACGGAGCGAGCGAATGTAGCCTACTCCACTTTTTTCCGGCATTACCGTGATAAGGATGAGCTTCTGACCACCCGGCTGGGCGAGGAAATCGAGGAGCTCATACGCCGAATCGAGGCTGCATCCGCCGCCGATCCTCATGATGCAACAGTGGAAGGCGCGCTCATCTTCCAACATGCGCAGGAACACAGCGTATTGTATCGGGTTTTGCTCAGCAGTATCGAAACGGTCAAGGTGCGCCAGCGCATCAGGCAGGTCATTGCAGAAATCTTTTCCAAAACCTGCCAACCCATACATCAGAAAGAAGCCAGGATCCCACCGGATGTCGCAGCCAATCACATGGCTATCGCGCTGCTAGGATTGATCGAATGGTGGCTGGAACACGATATGTCTTACCCGGTTGAGCAAATGGCGAACATCTATGAACGGCTTATCCTCAAAGCGACATTGGACTCAATCTGAACGATAACCGGGGAACTCATAAGATGAAGGGCAATAACAAGATACAGGAACTCTACACAGGCAGGGCGTCATTCTACGAGCGAGTATTTGTAGATTTCCTCGGGTGGGGCAAACAGCTTGAAACCTATTTTCGGAGGTCAGAATATATACGTTCCGAGTTTAAGATCTTAGACGCCGGTTGTGGCACTGGTGTGGTTACAAGAATCCTGTACCAGCTCGCGCTCGAAAAGCGTTACGTGGGAGTTCAGTTTCATGCATTTGATCTTACTCGGAGCATGCTAGACCTCCTTCAAACCTGGGTTATCAATGAGGGGGCAATGAATATCGAGTTAAAACAGGCCGATGTGTTGGAACCCGAGGCGCTTCCTTCAGATTGGAATTACCACGACCTGATTGTCACATCAGCCATGCTTGAATATCTACCGCGACCTGACGTTAGGGCCGCCTTGGTTAACTTGAAGCAGATGCTCAAACATGAAGGGATCTTACTGGTCTTCATCACCAGGCGTAATATCCTGACTCGATGGCTTGCTGCCAAGTGGTGGAAGACGAATCTCTACAGCGAGAGTGAAATCGAGGCATTCTTACATGATAGTGGTTTTGACAAAGTCAACTTCAAGAAATTTTCCCGGGGCTGGTCGAATTCGATTATCGTGGTTGAGGCAACAAAGTGATTCGGAGTTGTGCACACTTCCAAGTGGTGTTTATATGTTAGCGGAAAATATTTCACGCCCAGGGAACATGCAGGAAAAGCCGTACCAGCGGGCAATTTGCTGGTACGGAGTGTCTAGCGGGCGCTGCTGAGAGGCTTTGTTCGTTACATAACCATTGCGAATTCGCTCGCCAGATTCCAGCGCCAATTTGAGCGATTGATACGAGGCAACATTAAAGGGCATAAACACCGAACCAACGCCGGGAATCATCTTGAAGCGGGCACGCACAGGATTGATGATCATGCCTGTTGTCGTAGTGTAATAATCACTTATTTGCCGCATTGTGCTGAAATCTCCCTGTCAGGCTCTCGATAAGATGGTCAGCAGCTCTAACCTCGAATCCCGTCTGCGCCGAATTCAAAACTGACCCTCACGCCATCAATTTCTAAAAATTGATTAAGATTATTCATGTTGTTGTCGCTCCTGTTGCTTGCGATAGAGTCTGAATCATCATCAACGATGCTAATGCACTTGAGCAGCCACAGCTCGCGTTATTTCCTCTACGACCTGTTCAATTTGGTGGGCTGTTGTAGGGACACCCAGGCTCAGGCGAAGCGCTGACGAGGCCAGATTCTCATCTCGTCCCATCGCCAGCAAAACACTGGATGGCGCAGCCTGACCAGCATGACAAGCAGAGCCGGTTGAGCACGCGACCCGATCTCTTATCGCAGCCAGCAGCGCTCCCGCATTAACCCCTGGAAAACTCAGATTCAGCGTGTTCGGGAGACGTTCAGAGGGATGTCCGTTCAAAACTGCCGATGGAAGATGCTCTAGAATGCCGCGATGCAGAGCATCCCGGAGCAGCGCAATTCGCTCGTGATAGTCTGGAAGTCGTTCCTCGGCAAGCGCAGCGGCACGGCCCAGACCTACCAGATAGGGGACATTTTCGGTTCCAGCACGTAAGTGGCTCTCATGTCCAGCGCCATGAATCAGAGGCTCAAGCGGTGTCCCTCGCTTGACAATGAGCGCTCCGACACCCTTCGGCGCATAAAATTTATGCCCCACGACGGTGAGTAAATCTGCGCCAAGTTTCCCTGCATCCACTGGAAGCTTTCCAATACTTTGTGCAGCATCCGAATGGAACAATATTCCGCGAGCATGAGCAATCTCGGCGAGGGTGTGGATGGGTTGAATCGTGCCCACCTCATTATTCGCGTGCATCACGGAGATCAGAATGGTTTGCTCGGTAATGGCTGCGGCTGCCTGATCAGGGTCTACGCAACCATCGCTGTCCACTGGCAGCCGGGTGACACGATAACCCTGCCGCTCCAGAAACTTCAAGGGGCCTAACACGGCAGGATGTTCCACCACAGACGTGATAATATGATTCCCTCGTTCACGCAGCGCGTAGGCGACCCCCTTGATCGCCAGGTTGTTGGCTTCACTGCCGCTGCTGGTGAAAATGACCTCATCCGGTTCGGCTCCCAGCAAGTTAGCTAGCTGTTCACGGGCGGTTTCAACCGCCATTCGTGCTCGGTAGCCAAACGCATGATCGCTGGAGGGATTGCCAAAGTGTTCGCGCAGGTAGGGTTCCATCGCCTCGACGACCGTCGGATCAATCGGGGTCGTGGCGTTGTAATCGAGATAAATTGGTTTGCTCATCTATCAGCTCCCACTGGTAAGGCGCTAATCGGCTGCAGCTTTCAGGGCAGCATCCGGCAGAGGTTCATTAAGTTTCAGGCTCAAAGGCAGTAGGACAGCGACGATCAGACCGGATAGACCCGTCACGGCGGCGATGGTCAGGACCGCGAACTCAATTCCGACTAGATCGCTCAATACCCCTGCCAACGCTGCGCCTGCCGCATAGCCACTGTCGCGCCATAGCCGATAGACACCCAGCGCAGAAGCTCGCCATGACGGGTGAGCCAGATCGCTGACTGCGGCGAGTAAACTTGGATAAACCATGCCTGTTCCCAGGCCCATCAGGACAATCGGAATAAACCAGAATTGTGTCTGGGGCAGCAGGGCAATCACGGCAATTCCAACAGCTTGCAGCCAGAGACCCGTTGCTATCAGCGGCTTGCGCCCTATACGGTCGCTTAGCGGGCCTGTAATGAGCTGGCTCGATCCCCACACCGCCAGATAAGCGCCCCCAAGCGCAGCGGCACGCTCGACCGAGAGACCAGCACGGAGGGCGAGTAAAGGCAGGAGGCCCCAGATGACCACATCATTGAGATTGTTGACCAGTCCGCCCTGCGACAGGCTGAAGAAAGATTTATTCTGCCAGCTTACCCGCTTGAAGATGGTTGAGAACGAGGTGGAGATTTCAGTCCCTGCCTGACGCGCTTCTTGCCAAGCAAACTCCCGCGTTTCACGAACCAAAAGGACTGAGAGGAGTAGACCCAGAACTGCATAGCCCAGCCCTAAATAGAAAGGATACGGGCGGAGCGCTGTTTGCGCGGCAATCCAGCCGCTGGCGACCGTTGAAGCTGCCATCGCCAGATAGCCCGAAAATTCATTCAGGCCGGTTGCCAGTCCGCGCCTGGCGGGGCCGATAAGATCGACCTTCATGATCACAGCAGTAGACCAGCACAGCCCCTGATTGACCCCCAGCAGAATATTGGCGAAGACTATCCACCCCCACGAGGGAGCAAACATGATGATCAGGGGCACAGGCAGGCCCATGAGCCACCCTACGATCAGCAGCGGCTTGCGCCCGATGCGATCTGCCTGCCGACCTGCATACAGGTTTGCCAGCGCCTTCACGATTCCAAAGCTGACGATAAAGGATAGGGTCACGCTGATTGAAGCCAGTCCGAACTCGCGCGTTGCTATCAACGGCACGATGGATCGTTCAAGGCCAAGCATCGCTCCTACGAAGGCGTTGATGACAAGCAGCAGACCGAACTGCTGCCAATTCGCGCCCAGCCCCAGAACAGGGCTTTTGGCTGAAGTGGTCATCTATGCACACCTTCGAGGTTTGCCTGCCGGATTTCGGTGAACTCCGCCGGAGCAGGCGCTTGATCCTGCTGGACATAGGCGATGAACTCATCCGGGTCGTGGTGTTGGAGCGCGCGATTGAAGTGGCGTTCAAAGCCGATGGTGGAGCTTGGCTTCCCACTCATCGAGCGTCCACAGGCAGATCCTGCGAAATGGCTGGGATAAACCTCAACCGCATCATCGAGAGTGAGTAGCTTCCCGAATACGCTCTCGTGAAGCTGGCGCGCAAAGTACGCTGTATTCGTGGCGCCATGCAGGTCAGGGCGTCCCACATCACCAACAAACAAGGTGTCCCCGGTAAAGACTAGCCAGGGCGCATCCGAGCGCACCCGATCTCCAACGATCAGGCAGACGCTATCAGGGGAATGCCCCGGCGTATGAATCACCTTGACGTAATCATTCCCCAGCTCAATGGTCTGCCCGTCGAATAACGGCTCGAAGGGAAATTGCGCACCGGCCGACTCGTGGAGGTAAATCGTGGCTCCTGTTTCCTCGACTAATGACAGCGCTCCAGAGCGGTGATCCGCTTGAATATGTGTCTCGAAGACGGCAATGATAGGTGAGCTTGCTTGACGCGCTATGTCCAAATAGTCAGCAATGTGCTCAAGGTGCGGATCAACGACTGCCAACTTGCCCTTCCCAGTGCAGCCGAACACATAGGAGGCACACCCCGTTTGTGGGTGGAGTATCTGTCTGAAGATCATTTCCCTAACCTCTCCTCAGGCTCTTTCAACCGGAAGTCCTGCCAGTTCCCAGTCGGGATAGCCGTCTCGCAATCGCCTTGCCTTGTAACCACGCGAACTCAACAATTGCACGGCCTCGTCCGAAAAGACACAGTAAGGCCCTCGACAGTATGCGACGATGTCAACATCTGAAGGAAGCTCTCCCAACCGTGTTTCGAGCTCATCAATTGGGATCGAGAGGGCCGCAGCGATATGCCCCTGCTGATACTCGACCACCGGTCGTACATCCAGAACGACCACATCTTTTTCAGCGATATGTGAGCGCAGGTCGTCCAGAGACATCGAGTCCAATGACCCCCGATCGTGAAGATACGCCTCCACGACTTGTTCAACCTCGGCCAATTGCTGTTCGGCAGTTTCTCGGATAGCCTGCACCAGCTTGAATACTGAGGGATCTGCCAGGCGGTAGTAGACATGAAGTCCGTCTTTATGCCTCACGACTAGCCGCCCTTCGCGGAGCGCCTGGAGATGCTGGGATGCGTTCGCCAAAGATAGTTCCGTCTCCACGGCGATCTCCTCCACACTGCGCTCGCCTTGAGCGAGAAGATCGATCATCTCGAAGCGATGAGGGTTGGCGAGCGCCTTGGCGATACGCGCGAACTGGGTATTGATTTCATCTTTGAAAGCTCGATGGTTGCGCATTGCAATCTAATATCCTATAATCAAGTAATCAATTGATTACTTGATTATAACGATAGATTGATGATTTTCAATACAAACTTCGACAAAGCTCGTAACAATCACTGTCGGCCAATAGCGTAAGGCATCCTGGAATGACTTAGAAGAGGGGTTTCCTATGATTGGCACACTGTTGAATGAACGCTACCGCGTCGACTCAGAGCTTGGCCGGGGCGGCATGGGCGTGGTGTATGGAGGCCACGATGCCCTGCTGGATCGACCGGTAGCGGTCAAAGTGCTCTCTGCCGCTGGTCTGGGCAGCGAGGGCAAAGCCCGCCTGCTGCGCGAAGCTCAGGCGGCAGCGAAGCTCAATCATCCTAATATCGTTTCGATCTATGATGCAGGCGAGGCCAATGGCTCGCCATTCATCGTCATGGAGTTGGTGGATGGCGGATCGCTTCGTGAATCTTCGGAGCTATCTTTGCTGGACTCGCTTGGCTTGTTCCGCCAAATCTGCGCGGCTCTCGAACATGCTCACAACGCCGGGATCATCCATCGCGACCTGAAACCAGAGAACATTGTCATCATGCCTGACCAAACGGTGAAGTTGATGGACTTTGGTCTCGCGCTCGCATCGGGCAGGTCGCATTTAACGGAGCCCGGCACACTGATGGGCACTTTCGCCTACCTCGCTCCGGAACTAGTAATGGGCCAGGAGGCCACCGCCCAATCGGATCTATACGCGTTGGGGGTGATGATGTATGAGCTGACGACGGGCCGCGCGCCCTTCGTCGGCGACACGCTGGTGGCGGTTATCTCGCAGCATTTGAACGCGCCCGTCGTGCCTCCCAGCACCTACAATTCCGCGATGCCGCCAACTCTGGAACAGATTATTGTCAGACTGCTGGCTAAAGCGCCGCCCGACCGTTATGGCTCGGCAGCCGATGTGCTGGCAGCGCTGGACGAAGTGCGTGCCCCGCTTACCGGAAGTGTCAACTTGCCTGTCCGTGTCCCTGCTCAAACAGCCCAGTTGACCAGCGGCGTGATCTTGCTGGACCGGATAGTGCGCGGTCGGCTGGTCGGACGTGATAAAGAGCTGACTGAACTGCGCGACTTTTGGAATCGCGCTGAACGCGGCGAGGGGCACATGGTTTTGCTTTCGGGCGAGCCGGGTATTGGCAAGACACGGCTGGCCGAGGAACTGATTGTTCATGCCCGCTTGCGTGGGGCTTTGATTCTGCAAGGACATTTCCACCCTGAATTGGGCCTGCCATATCTTGGCATCCGCGAAGCGCTGCGCGACTACCTTCGCTCGCGTCCGCTGGATGCGGCGCTCGCCGAAATAGGTTCGACTGCGCCGGAGCTGGTCAAGCTGGTGCCGGAAGTAGCTGACATCGTCGGCGAAGTAGCCCCTAATCCGCCGATGAGCGACCTGCAGGCGGAGCGGATGCGTATGTTCGACCATGTGACGCAATTCCTGCTTGGCCTGGCGGGGCGCGCACCGATCCTGCTCGTGCTGGATGATCTCCACTGGGCTGACGCTCCCAGCTTACTTCTGATTCATTATCTACTGCGCAACGCTCAACAAGCGCGCGTGCTGGCGCTAGGCACGTATCGTGAGACCGAGCTTGATCCCGTGCGGCCTTTCTATGAATCGCTGGTCGGCCTCAATCGTGAGCGGTTGTACACGCGCGTGATCCTGCGCCGCCTGCCTGCCGAGAGTATTAAGGCGCTGGTCACCGTCTTGCTGGACGGACCGGTTGACAACGGGCTGATCGAGGTAATTGCCCGCGAGACGGAGGGCAATCCCTTCTTCGTGGAGGAAGTGGTTAAGTCGCTGCTTGAACAAAAAGTTCTACACACCGAAGGGGGCGTCTGGAAGCCTGCCAAAGGCATCGAGATGGAAGTCCCGCAGAGCATTCAAGTCACGATAGGCAAGCGTTTGTCAGGACTCAGTGAAGATGCCCAAACTGCCCTCAGCCAGGCATCCGTGCTGGGCCGCGAATTCAATCTGGACGTGCTGCTAGCGATGGGCGATTTGAAAGAAGACCAGTTGTTGGACGCACTGGACGAGGCTCGGCGGGCGCAACTGATAAGCGAAGTCAAAGGCTCAGGCAAGGATCAATACATTTTCGCGCACGCGCTTTTGGTGCAGGTGCTGTACGAGAGCATCAACACACGGCGGCAGGCACGCCTGCATCAGCAGGCCGGCGAAGCTCTGGAGCGCTTTTATGCCCGGCGGCTGGACGATCATGTTGAGGCGCTGGCCTATCATTTCTCGCTGGCTCGCACCACTGCCGCCGAGAAAGCTGTGACTTACGGCTTACGGGCCGCCGAGAAAGCCAGCGCCATTTATGCCTACGATCAAGCCATCAGCCATTACATGATGACCCTTGAGGTGCTGACTGACCTGGAAGACACACCCCGCGAGGGGCAAGTCTGGGAACTGCTGGGCGACACATACATGAAGACGTTTGTCACCAAGGAGGCGATCGAAGCGTACGAAAGCGCGCTGTCCCGGCTGGAGCAGGTTGGGGAAACGGACGGCGACCAGATGTGCCGGTTGTGCTATAAGCTGGGAGACTTGATCGTCAGGGAGCAAAGCGACCCAACGCGAGCGCGGCGCTACCTCGAACGCGCGTTGGCTCTTGTCGACCAGAAGCCCGGCGGCCCGGAGAAAGTGAAGTGTCTGTCGGCCCTGGTCTCATGTCTGCTTCAGGAGCAGGCATTCCAACCGGCCCTCGAACAGGCTCAGACCGCCCTGAAGCTGGCTGAAAGCGCCGGTCATCCTGGTGGTGTCGCTACGGCCTGTGGGGCACTCTGCAAAGTCTACCAGGCGCAAGGTGATATTGCTGGCTACACGACCACCGCCCAGCGGCAAATTGCAGCGCTGGACGAAAGTGGCGGCCTGTATGATTTGTTCGAGGCGTTCGTGAATGTGGGGACCAGCACAATGCTGGTGGGTCACTATGCGGAGACCGAACAGGCAGCCCTGGCAGGCTTGCAGGCTGTCGAGAAGCTGCATGCACCGGGTTGGGAAATACATATAGTGGCATTCTATAGTTGGCTGCTCACAAAACAAGGGCGATGGATTGAGATGCTGGATTGGCGCGACCGGATACTCCCCAACTTTCAACGAGTCGGCTGTGACCCGTGCTTTGGCTATATTTTTGGGCATGTCGCTGACCTCGAAGGCAAGCGCGGCAACCCTGAAGAAGTTCATAAATACATTGACCATGGACTCGCTGTGTGGCAACAATTGGACCGACCGGTCGCGATTATCCACTGGCAGTTCTTCGCCCACGCCTTCCTGGGAGAATGGGAACCGGCCTGGGCGCTAGTTGAGGAGGCGCGAACAAAAGGCTATGCCCAACTGGGGAGGCTGCCTTTTGGAACCTATATGTGGTCAATGCTGGTCCCTGAAGTGGCTGCTCGCCTGGGCCGTTGGGCAGAGGCAGAGTCATTGGCACACGAAGCCTTGGCGTTTTTCCAGCAGCCGGAACTCCCGGCGGGAGTGGCCCACAGCCACTTCACGCTGGGGCTGGCGCACGCTGGGCAGAAAGCGTGGAACCCGGCGCTTGACGAGTATGAACAA
>Ga0137463_1000755_pt1 | contig 10867 bp, 10 predicted proteins | sample EasRivERMGT800_2_FD_102333 | JGI IMG/M metagenome (GOLD analysis project Ga0137463, IMG submission 102333) | Soil microbial communities from meander-bound floodplain in the East River, Colorado, USA - East River MetaG ERMGT800_2 | ecosystem: Environmental > Terrestrial > Soil > Floodplain ...
GTGTTGTTGTAAATTTTTCCGGCGCCTGCTCAGCATCTGCATAAGAAATAATTTTTGCGATCGGTTTCAAACCCAGCTCATCAGCTTTTTCTTTGCTCATCAACACAATTGCTGCTGCACCGTCATTCATATTGCTTGCATTTGCAGCTGTTACCGTTCCATCTTTTCCAAATGCCGGTTTCAATCCAGGGATCTTATCAAACTTTACATTCCATGGCTCTTCATCTTTTTCAAATTTTTGAGGATCACCTTTGCGTGAAGGAATTTCCACAGTCACCACCTCATCTTTAAATTTTCCTTCATTCCACGCATTCTGGCTGCGGGTATAACTTTCAATGGCAAATGCATCCTGTTCTTCACGACTGATCTTTTGATCCACAGCAGTCAGATCAGCAGCGCAACCCATTGCATAACCATGATAGCAATCTGTCAACCCATCTTTTGCAAGACCATCAATTAATTTAGTATCACCATATTTATTCCCCCAGCGCAGATTATCAACATAAAAAGGAACGTTGCTCATATTTTCCATTCCACCGGCAACAATGATATTGGCATCGCCAAGTGCAATGCTTTGCGCAGCCTGTGCAATTGCTTTCATGCCGCTGGCACAAACTTTATTCACCGTTGTGCAGATCACTGAATCAGGAAGACCCGCATATTTTGCTGCCTGTCTTGCAGGAGCCTGTCCAAGATTGGCCTGCAGCACACAACCCATTAACACTTCATCGACCTGTTCAGGTTTGATCCCGGCTTTTTCGATCGCAGATTTAATAGCAATGGCCCCCAATTTTGTGGCAGGGATATCTTTTAATGAACCACCAAAACTTCCGATGGGGGTACGAACTGCAGAAATGATATAAATTTCTTTCATATTCAGGCATGAATTTAAGCTGCAAATATACCGATTTGTGCCGCCACGAATGATGAGAAAAATTATGTGTGACGATGATATGACTATTGAAGAAAATATGAGATCGATGTAAATAAATTTCTTCGATCATTTTAAACTGAGATCATGGGGAAGTATATATCCGTGACAAAATATCCACAGTCAGTGGGTAAAGATTCCACTCACCGGATCACAGATTTGGAATACAATTTGGCATAGTAAAATCAAATCGATCTTATGATACCCTATTGGATATTTTTAATGTTGTTTGTATTTGCATGTTATCTGTGGTTGGTGAGCTGTACCCCGGAATCAGTGGTTAAGAAAAATCTTACAAGATTCAGAGAGTGGTGTAAAGAACGCATGGATCTAACCCGTTTCTTGTAATCAATATACACCTTCATTTATCTGACATCAGTCATTCCTGGCTGATGTTTTTTTATATATATTCGGTAACTTTCTTCTATGGCATTCAATGAAACACTTGCTAAACGAATTGACGAACTCACCAAAGGCAGGAAACACTTTACAAAAAAAGAAATGTTCGGCGGGGTGGGGTATTTATTCAACGGAAATATGTGTGTGGGTGTCCACAAAGATGAACTCATCATTCGATACGATCCTAAAATGACCGATGAAGTAAATAAAAATAAAAATGTAAGAATGTTTGATATCACCGGTCGCCCCATGAAAGGCTGGTCATTGGTCAACGCTGCAGGGGTGAAAGGCGCAGCATTAGATAAATGGTTTGATCTTTCATTCATCTTTGCTAAATCATTACCAAAAAAATAAACATGGCACGCAGTCATCATCGTCCCAAAAAACATCATCCCCAACAGCATCATGCTGTGAGTGCAAAAACAAAAAGAAAAGGAATGCCAGTGATCACCATTTTTGGAGCTGCATTTGGAATGCTCCTCGGTTATCTTATTGCGGGCAATCTAATTGCTGTGTTCATCGGTTTAATTGCCGGCGGAGCCATTGGATATTTTATCGCCAACAGTATTGACAGTTCTAAGTGATTTTTTTGTTAACCAGCTTCAGTAATTCTATTAAACACCGGTTGCGTCGCACACTTGTACACCTGTAATTCTTTTCAGCAGACCTCATCCTCCAACTCCTTCTCCGAAGGAGAAGTAGCGGTGCTGCATTGCAAATCCAGGCTTTATCTCTACCACATCAGTGTCATTATTTCTGTTCAGCATTTTTAAGTTACGAATAAATCGACTTATTCGAAAAGCGAGGGCTGTGTGTTGTTCCTCTCCTTTGGAGAGGCAAGGTGAGGTCAAACTAAATTTTCTTTGCACAATAAAAAATGATTCATGTAAATTGAATCTCAATTCTTACTTTAAAACCAACTGTCGATGGGAGATTTTCAAATCAGGAAACAGCCAAAAAAATACGATGCGATCATTGTTGGCTCCGGTGCAGGCGGTGGAATGGCCGCTTATATTTTAGCGAATGCCGGTTTAAAAATTTGTTTGATCGAAGCCGGCCCGATGTATGATCCTCAAAAAAACATCACCCAATTAAAAAATCCCTGGGATTCTCCGCGGCGTGGTGCCGGCACAAAATTCCGCCCTTTCGGTGATTTTGATGCCTGTTATGGTGGTTGGAAACTTGACGGCGAACCCTACACACAGGCAGAAGGATCAAATTGGATGTGGTGGCGTGCAAGAATGCTGGGAGGCAGAACCAACCACTGGGGAAGAATTTCTCTTCGGTTCGGCCCCAAAGATTTTAAAAGAAGATCCATTGATGGTTTGGGCGATGACTGGCCGATCAGCTATGATGACATCAAACCATATTACGATCGTGTTGATAAAATGATCGGTGTGTTTGGTACCAATGAAGGTTTGGAAAATGATCCCGATGGATATTTTCTTCCGCCACCCAAACCAAGATTGCATGAGCTGATAATTAAAAAAGGAGCAACGCAGGCTGGAGTAAAAGTAATTCCTGGACGATTATCAATTCTCACAGCAAAACCTGAAAATCCTACAACGGAAAGAGGAACTTGTCAATACTGCGGGCAATGCAACAGGAACTGCAGTTATTACAAAGCTGATTTTTCTTCACCAAATGTGTTGATCTATCCGGCAATGAAAACCGGCAACATTGATCCATTTCCAGACTGCATGGTGAGAGAAGTGCTGACAAACAAAGAGGGAGAGGCAACAGGTGTTTCTTATGTGAACAAAGACGATCTGCAGGAATACCAGGTCGAAGGACGTGTTGTCATTCTTGCAGCCAGTGCTTGTGAATCTGCAAGATTACTTTTGAATTCAAAATCTCAGCGACATCCAAATGGACTGGCCAATGCCAGCAATGTTGTTGGAAAATATCTGCACGACTCAACGGGTGCGGATATGGGTGGTGTCTTGCCGCAGCTTTTCGATCGCAAGCGATACAATGAGGACGGGGTAGGCGGCCTTCACGTTTACTCACCATGGTGGCTTGACAATAAAAAACTGGATTTCCCGAGAGGTTATCATATTGAATATTGGGGAGGCATGGACCAACCCTCTTACGGTTTCGGTTTGGGGATCGAAGGTCAAAACGGGAGATTCTCAGTGAAAGGGAAGGAAAAACAGCCGGGCGGTTACGGAAAATCATTAAAAGAGGACTACCGATATTTCTATGGAGCAGGTGTGGGTATGGCAGGGCGGGGTGAAACCGTTGCAAGAGAAGATAATTTTTGCGAGATCGATCCAGTGGTGGTTGACAAATATGGCATCCCTGTTTTAAGGTTTAACACAAAATATTCTGACTATGAGTTCAAGCAGGCAAAGCATATGAAGGAAACGTTCAGGGAGATCATGCACAACATGGGTGCGATCATCACCTGGGGCGATGATGATAGTGAAAAAAATAACTGGGGTTTATCCCGGCCCGGGCAAATCATTCACGAAGCGGGTACAGTGAGAATGGGTGATGATCCAAAAAAATCTGCATTGAATAAATGGAGCCAGGCGCATGATTGTAAAAATGTTTTTTGTGTGGATGGAGGGCAGTTTGTTTCACAGGCAGATAAAAATATCACCTGGACGATCCTTGCCCTTTCCATGAGAGCATCGGAATATATAGTTGATCAGCTAAAGAAGAATAATTTGTAAAGGAGCAACAGAGCAACGGTTTAAAAGAGCAATTGGGATTTTTTTAAACTGTTCACCTGTTAAACTAAAAAATATTTAACCGCAAACACAACCTCAATGGACAGAAGAGATTCCCTAAAACTGATCGCCACAGGCGCCATTGCTGCTCCTGCTATTCTTGCCGGCTGCAAACCTGATGAAAAAAAAGCAAAAGAAGAAACCAAGGAAACAAAATTCGCTCTTGACCGAAACAAAGATGAGCAGAAGCATGAAGAAAGTTTGCTAAAGGATAAATACTTCACCGATCACGAAATGGCAACCATCACGGTGCTTGCCGATATCATCATTCCAAAAGATGAAGTGAGCGGCAGCGCCAGCGAAGCAAAAGTTCCTGACTTCATTGAGTTCATTGTAAAGGATATGCCGGAACATCAACTGCCCATGCGTGGCGGCCTGCGCTGGCTGGACATCGAAAGCCTGAAACGTTTTGAAAGATCCTTTGTTGATATCAGTGCGCAACAGCAGCTGCAAATAGTTGATGATATTGCTTATCCTGAAATAAAATGGAAAGAAAACGGTAAAGAGGTTAAAAAGGGAAATGTAAAACCGGAAATGAAACCGGGTGTTGCTTTCTTCAACTTAATGCGCAATTTAACTGCTTCGGGTTTTTATACTTCAGAAATTGGTGTGAAGGATATTGGTTATGCCGGAAACCAAAGCTCAAACAAATGGAACGGCGTTCCTGATGATGTGTTGAAACAATATGGACTTGCTTATGATGAGAAGGAGTTGAAGGAGTGTGTGAAGTTTTGAAACGTCTCAACGGGGTCTTTTGCTGATCTTGCTGAAATTCCAAACATCATTAAGCAAAAAGACCCCGCTGGAACAAAAAATAATTTGATCCAATTTGGTTTGTAATAAATGAAAATCTTTTACTTTTTAATTTTCTTTCTTTTTTCCTGCGACAATAATAAAAAATCGTCTGAAAAAACATCGGAACAAACTTCACTAACCCCCCCACAACCTAAAAAAGACAGTTCGGACCTGGCAATAAATTATTGGGTCGATAAATTAAATGGAAATAAATATTATTTACCTGATTCATTTGCAAACAAACCTGCCTCTTTTTATTTAAATAACCCTGATGTTTCAGCGATTGCAAAAGCACTATACAACGGAACATTTCGACCAGAAGATAACGACTCAACAACTCTGCTCCTTGCTTTAGTGACAACGGGTAATAATGAAACCAGGCCATTTTACCGTTGGTGTTTGGATCTAACTATTCAAATTAGTGATGGAGCATTAGCAGAATATCCCGGAGAACCCGCCCTGAAATATGCCATCAAGTTCCCAAAAGAATTTCTGACTTACATGAACAGTGATACGACTATGGGAAGATATGGTCGCTGGACAGAGATAATTACTTATAGCGGGCTTCCGAGCTTTGATAAAGATTCAGCATACAATTACAATTATATAGTTCGTAGAATGTCTGGTAATTGTAAAGACTGTCCAAGACAAGCTCTCGATTCAATTAAAATATTTGCAAAAGAGGTTACAGCGGGAAAGAAAAAATTAGATTGAGATTTAGTTGCTCATTACTTCTTTCTTTCATTCCACCACCTCACAAACTGCCAAACAACTTCTGCGCTTGCCAAAGTGATCACCGCAAATAGTAAAGGCTTAAATGTTTTTCCGGAATCGATGAAGGCACAGATCAATGCAATGAAATAAACTGACAGCGGCAGCAAAGTCATAACGATCAGGCCGGGAATTTTAAATGGAATGCGGAAGGGACGATGTTCATTCGCAGCAATTCTTCTCAATTTGATCAAAGCAACATATTCTAAGAACAGAGCTGCTCCATAAAGAGTAATGTCAATGATCAGCAACTCACCAAAATCCCAGACAACCATAAAACTCACAGCGATGGCACAACAAATGATAGAAATGTAAGGCGATTTAAATTTCGGGTGGAGTAAATGAAGTTTAGCTGGAAGCAATTTATCATCAGCCATCACTTTTGGGATGCGGGAAACAGAGAGCAACACAGCTGAAAATAAACCCAGTGCACTAGCCATACCACCGAGCGCAACGATGGCTCCTAAATTATATCCACCGATCAGCTTTCCTAAAACAGGAAAACCTTCTTCGGTTAAGGTCGCCGCATCAATACCTTCGTTCAACGCCACGATGGTTGCGATAAAATATATGACGAAGACAAAAATAAATGCCGTGAAAATAGATTTGAGATAAGAGCGAACAGGTTTGCTCACTTCCTCAGCATAGGTAGTCACATTATCCCAGCCAATAAAATTCCACATCACGGTGTAAAGCCCAATGCCAATTGCAGAAAATGGTTTTTGATCCAAACGCAGCTGTGGCAAATTGATTTGTCCATGATGATTGAGAAATGACCAGCCAAACAAAATAATAAATGGAATAAGCACTAAAATTGTTAATACAATAGAAGTTTTTCCAACAGGAACAATTCCAAAAATATTCAATCCTGCAGAGATCCAGATGATGGCAAGACAGATAGGAATTTTATAGGCTTCGGCTTCGGGGAAAAAGAAATGAAGATAGGTTACGAACATCACGGGATAAATAGCCAGGTCGGCAAATGTGTAGAGCCAGGTCCACCAGCCCTCATAAAAAGCCCAGCGCAAACCCATGGCTCTTTTCACCCATTGATAATAACCGCCTTCAACGGGCATCATGCTGTTCAATTCCAGTACAACAAAAATGGTGGGAATGTCCCAGAGCAGGGGAGTGATGATAAGCAACAAGAGCGCAGCATTTCTTCCCGCATCTTCTATCAATGATTCAAGCCCATAAGGTCCGCCGGAGACGGTGAGGAAAATAACAGCAGCCAATTGTATGACGTGAAGTTTTCGATTAGCAGCCAAACGCATGGGTATAAATATAATAATTCATTTTATCCGAAAGGAAGGTTGATTCTGAAGAAGACAATCAGATCTGAAAGCTTGTCATTCCGAAGGAATCTATGAGCCCGTTGAATTTCGGACTCTTTAATAATTGGTTGGCGTATAGACCCCTCGTTCCTCGGGGTGACAAACTAATATTCGAAGTTTCACCCTGGTTGGTAAATGCTGCTTGCACAAGAACAATTTTACAATTGCTTTTTTCTGAAAGCCTGGATAAGAATGATCAATGTGCCCAGCATGATGGACATGTCGGCAAGATTGAAAACCCCGGTTTGCCAACCTCCGAAATTGATATGCAGAAAATCTGTGACCGAGCCATAAGCGATGCGGTCAAAAACATTTCCAATGCCGCCGCCTATTACAAAACAAAATCCGATCAACATGCTGGTGGGCATATTTTGTTTTGTGAAAATGAAGATGCTTCCCAGGACCAAAGCGATCACAGGAAGTATTGAAAGCAAAATATTTTTTGCAGTTTTTGGTAAAGAATCTCCTGTACTTAAAAAAGCTCCTGTGTTCTCAACACGGGTAACGGTGAGATGATTGTTCAAAAGATGAATGGTCTCGTAAGGTTTGATATTGTGCCTCACCATTTTTTTAGCAACCTGGTCGCAACCAATGTTGACAATAACGATGGCGAGAATGAGAAAGGTTTTTATCATCCGGGGTGTGCTCATGGAGTAAAGATAGACTAAGAGGTCAAAAGAGAAAAAGAGCTAAAGGGTTGTCTCCTTTCCCTCTTTTTCTCTTTTATGCTCTTAGCTTCAAAAAGAATTATTTCAGGCAGATTGCAGCAACTGTTTCTTTTGCGGCTGCAGCTTATACCAGCAAAGCACAAGCAATTGGGCAATATAATTATTCAGAGTAGAGGGAAGGTCGCAGGTGATAAATGGCTTTTCCGTGTCGGTGGCGTAAACAAATACTTCTTTGAGTAGACCTTTATGAATGGAAAATTTAAATTTCTTTTGATCAACTTCTATCTGGCCGGAATGAGTTTCTGTTTCTTCAAATAATGTAGCCATCTTAATTCCATATTCATTCAGCAAAACAGTCCTGTTTTTCAAAAAACCTTGTTTGCGGAGAAAAAATATTCTTGGCTCTCCGGAAAGAATTCTTATTGTGCCTTTTTCAACTTCATAGCTGAAGGCAAGGATCTTTTCTTCATTGTCCCAAAGTTCATAGACTTGCTGGCGTGAATTACTGCTAATTTGGACCCATTTCATATAATAGTTGATTTGAGAGGACTATCAAATTAAGCCCTTTCCCTGTGGTTAACCACCGGTTAACGAGAACTTAATCTAAAATTAATATTGGAAGAGAATTTGGGGAAAAGCTGTGATTAAGGGAGGAGTTATTCACAGTATTGAACTCAATATTTATCAACAGGCGGAACTGTAAAATTTACCCAATTTGAAAGATTTTCAAGCGAATGACTCAAACGGTCTGCATTAAAAGCTACCCTTACCCGATAATCCCCTTCCGGAAGTTTATGTTGAGAATAGAAGAATGAAATATCCATGCTATCGATCAAAACTTCGTTTGGATACAGTTTGATCCATCCTTCTTCTGAGTATACCCAGTCAATATCAGCTCTGGGTGGAAATAATTGGAAAGTATCTTTTTCTTTCTTCTGGATCTCTACAATATAATTGCCCATATAATATGGGTATGCCCACTTATAGTCCCACATGGTGTTTTCAGAGATTCCAACGGGCCCATCTGAAATGTTTTTTACTTCTACAATCGCTACTACAGGGTTAGATTCAGCAGATTGTTTCAATCTTAGATTGACAGAAAACTTTTCTTTTAAAGAGGGTTTATACAAAAGAAAAATGCCAGCTGATAAAAAGCTACACAATAGAACTTTCATGTCCAGTATGGTTTCTAGAAAATTAATTCTTTTTCAAATTCGAAGCAATAACTAAAAGCGATTTCACTTTTGTTTAATAGAATTACTAAACGTACAAGTGTGCGACGCAACAGCAGCCAAATAGAATTCCCACAGCTGGCTACAAAATAAATCCGCCTTCGCCAAAACTTCAGCAGACAAAGAAGGAAGAGTCATTTCGAAAATATAGCCCACGATTTAAATCGTGGGCTATGACGAATAAAGTTGCAAATCAGGAATAAAAAAACCGGCCATCAAACAATGACCGGTTATTAACCCTGGACGTATAAAATTTTTAATTTTTAATTTTGACTTTTTAATTTTTCATTTCCTCAGGCATACTCTTCCTTCGCCGTTTTATTGTACTCATCGATCAACCTGCGCTGCAGATCAAAAGGCACAGCAAGATATTCAAAGAAACTGCTTTTGAATTTTGCACGGCCCTGCGTGATGGAACGCAACGATGATGAATAACCATCCATCTCAGCCAACGGAACTTTGGCGATCACTTTCTGGAAATTTCCTTCGGTGTCGATCCCTTCCACAATGGCGCGGCGGCTTTGCAGATCACCCATCACAGCGCCGGTGAGATCATCGGGACAAAGCACCTCAACAGTATAGATCGGTTCCAAAATTTGCGGATCGGCTTGTTGAAAAGCCTGGCGGAATGCCTGCAGTCCTGCGATCTTAAATGAAATATCATTGCTGTCAACAGGATGCATCTTTCCATCATACACGCAAACACGAATATCGCGGGCATAAGAACCGGTGAGCGGGCCGTTGTGCATTTTCTCCATCACACCTTTTAAAATGGAAGGAAGAAAACGTGCATCGATAGCGCCGCCGACAATACAATTATAAAATACAAGCTTGCCGCCCCAATCGAGATCGTAAGTGTCACGGCCTCTCACAGTGATATCTTTTGGCTCTGGCATGCCATCATACCAGGGTTCAATTCTCATATACACTTCACCAAACTGGCCGGCGCCGCCACTTTGTTTTTTGTGACGATAACTTGAGTCAGCCGATTTGCGGATGGTCTCACGATAAGGGATCCTTGGCTTCACAAATTTTATTTCCAGTTTGTGCTGGTGCTCGATCTTCCATTTTGCAACAGCCAAATGCATATCCCCCTGGCAATGGATGAGTGTTTGTTTCAATTCAGATGAAACTTCAACAAGCAGGGTGGGATCTTCTTCACGCAACTGGTGGAGCGCAGCTGAAAGTTTTTCTTCTTCACCTTTTTTCAAACTCTCAATAGCAACTGTCATGTTCGGTGAAGGAAATTCTATCGGCGGCAATTCAAAATTCTTTCCTTTTGTGTGCAGCGTGTTGTTGACATGCGTGTTCTTTAGTTTGAGTGTTGCACCGATATCTCCGGCAACAAGCTCATGAGTTGGTGTTCTTTTATTTCCTTCAACCATAAATAGCTGGTTGATCTTTTCTGTTGCGCCGGTCCCTTCATTCTCTAATTCCATTCCGCCTTTGATGATTCCTGAATAAACTTTAAAGAAAGACAACTCACCGACGTGAGGTTCGTTCACTGTTTTGTAAATAAAAATGCAGGCAGCCCCATTAGCGTCACAAGGCACATCGACTCCTTTGATAGTTTTTTGCGGTGGCATTTCATTGGCGCTGGGGCAAACATTGTCGATGAAGCCCATCAATCTGCCGCTACCCATATTTCTTTCTGCAGACAAACAGAAAAGCGGGAAGAGATCATGATTGATCATTGCTCTCTTCATTCCTTCCTTCATTTCATCTTCACTCAATTCGCCCTGGTCAAAATATTTTTCCATCAGGCTTTCATCATTGCTGGCAATTGCTTCCACCAATTCTTTGTGTAAGTTTTCCGCTTTATCTTTATCCTCATCAGGAATAGCAAGTTTTTCGGGCTTGCCACCATTGTCTTTGAATTTATACAAGGTCATGCGCAGCACATCGATCACTTCATGAAATCCTGCGCCTGTTTGCCGCGGATATTGCACAACGACAACCTTGGATCCAAAATGGGCTTTTACTTCAGCAACTGTTTTATCAA
>Ga0137463_1000756_pt1 | contig 10864 bp, 10 predicted proteins | sample EasRivERMGT800_2_FD_102333 | JGI IMG/M metagenome (GOLD analysis project Ga0137463, IMG submission 102333) | Soil microbial communities from meander-bound floodplain in the East River, Colorado, USA - East River MetaG ERMGT800_2 | ecosystem: Environmental > Terrestrial > Soil > Floodplain ...
ACGTGACACTCGATTTCTTCCCAAGCGCGCCCAAGGCGACATTGAACCTTTCCAAGGCGCCCCTCGAGATACCGACCATCTCCGGCGGTTTCGCCGAACTGCAGACTTCGATCGAGAACATCGCGAGGAGCCTGGAAAAAATCCCGTTCGCGGAAGTCGTGGCGGATTTCAAGAAGATGGTGAACACCCTCGACACGACATTGCAAAAGGTGGATACGCTGGTCGGGCGCCTGGATACGGAGATCGCTCCCGAGTTGCGAGCGACGCTGGAGGAAGCGCGCGCGACGCTGCAACGTGCGCAGGGAATGCTTTCCGAGGACGCGCCGATGCAGGGCGACTTGCGCGGCACACTACGCGACGTCACCCGCGCGGCCGACGCGATCCGCAATCTGGCGGATTATCTGGAGCGCCATCCCGAATCGCTCCTGAGAGGAAAACAGGAGGAGCCTTCCCGATGAAACTTTGGAATCGGGTTGCGCTCGCAGGGACGGTTCTTTCCCTTGCCGCCTGCGCGAGCTCGCTGAAGACGAATTTCTATACGCTGAGCGGTGAACCTGCGCTGGCGCAGGGCGCGAAGCCCGCGGCGGCGACGGGCGTTGCGCTCATTCACGTATCCATCGCGCAAGTCGCCATTCCCGAAATCGTAGACAGGCGCCAGCTCGTCGTCCGCACCGCCCCCAACCGCGTCGAGATCGCCGATTTCCACCAGTGGGCCGAGCCCCTGCGGCTCGGCATCGCGCGCGCCCTGGTACAGGACCTGGCGACGCAGCTGGGCGCCCGCTTCGTCGTCCTTATCGGTCAGCCTGCCGGCCTCCTGCCCGAAGTGCGCGTGTCCCTGGATGTGCAGAAGCTGGAAGCGGTCCGGGGTGAGAGCGTGACGCTCGAGATGGTCTGGAGCGTGCGTCCGGCGAAGGGCGAGGTTCGATCGGGCCGGTCTTCGGCCGAAGAGCGCGTGGCTTCGAACGACTACGCTGCCATCGCGGCCGCGTACAGCCGCGCGCTCGCTCGGGTCGCGCGCGATATCGGCGCGGCCATCGCCGCCCTGCAGCTGAGCTAGCCATCCGGGATCGATAATTTCCGGGGGCGTTGTAATTCTGAAGAGCGAAGGAGACAAGATGAGCGCAGCCAGAATCGTGGCAATCGCACTTATCGCGGTCGGAAATATTCCCGCAAGCACCAGCGGCAAAAGAAAGACCCGCAATCCCCTGCGGCGAGCAAAGCAGCTCAGAGAAAATGAAAACGCCCCGGGATTCCGGGGCGCGGCAATTGCCGGAATGCGTTTCGACTCGCGTCAGGCGCGCAGCACGCCGGATGCCTTGGCGACCTGGGTCGCGATGAAATCCATCAGCGGCGGGGACAGGCAATCGTAGGGCTCGAGCTTCAGCTCTTTCAACCTTGCCCGCACGGCTCCCATGTTATCGGGGCTTGCGCCCGACTCGATGATCGACGAGACGAACGCCGCGAATTCGGGCGGCGCCCAGCCCGGCTCGTTCGAGCGCTCGGTGTGAATGAAATCGAATCCGTACAGCGGATGGCCCTTGTTCTCGATCCGGCCGTACATGTGGACCCCGCAGTCCTTGCAGGCATACCGCTGAATCGTCGCCTTGGGATCCACGATCGCGAGCTTGTTGCCGTTCGCCTTGACGCTCAAGTTGTCGCGCCCCACGACGGCGACCTGCGAGAACAGCGCCCCCTTCGGCTTCCAGCACTTGGTGCAGCCGCACACGTGATTGTGCGCGCACTGTCCTTTGATCGCTATCTCTACCTTGTTCTGCGAGCAATTGCACGACAGCGTCCCGCCTGCAAAGGACTTTGACGCGGGTTTCAGTCCACCGTCGACCGCCGGATGTATCTTGACGCTACTCATGGTGATTCCTCCTTTTGGATACTGCGTTTCAACGCAAATGATAATTGCGCTCCTGGATGTTTTCGACCAGCCGGCGCACGCCGCGCAGCCATGTCTCGTCGGTATTGCCGCGGATATCGACCGACTTGGCGTAGAGGGTCTCGCCCGTGGCTACGCTGCGCACTTCGACGTTGATGTTCAGGATCAGGTTGCTCACCTTTTGCACCCAGCACAGAGCGATGCGCTCGGCGCCGAGCGCTTTGCCGATATCGAGCTCGCAGCCGTTGCAGGCGTGCAGCTCGTGCGAGGCCTTGAGGCGCTCGATGAGCTGTGCCGCGGGGGCGCGATCGAGCACGCGGTACATGCCGCGGCCCTCCAGCTCCTTCGCCAGCTCGGTCGTGATCAGGACGATCCGCCGGTCGACTTCCCGGCGCGCCTCTTCGCTTGCGAACGAGCGCATCTCGTCGATCAGCTCGAAGTCCATGAGCGCGAGCGACTTCGGTTCCGCGGCCGTCGCGTGGACGCAGGCAAGCCCCGCGATTGCGAGTGGCGCGATCAGCCGTACGAGTCTCAGTCCCACTCCTGCTCCCGACAGTATCCGCACGGGACATTTGCCTACTTTCCGGGCTTCGCGCCGCGAGTGAGGGAGGGATCGGCCGCAACGGTCATGATCCGGCCCTCGTCATCCAGCTGCGGCACGCCGTAAGCGGCGAGGATCGCCTGAATTCGGGGGCGGTTGGCCTCGATCAGCCGCTCGATTCTGTCCTTCCACTCGCGCTCGCCGAAGCGCACGCCCATCGCGATGCGAAAGTCGAACTGGATCTCCGGGTCCGGCTGGAACGGCACGACGGCCACCGTGGCGGGACCCGCGCTCTTCGCGAAGTAGCCGGCGATCGGTCCCCATACGAACGCGACATCGATCGCGCCGCGCGCCAGATCCTTCTCGACGATCTCGCCCGGATAGCGTTCGGGATCGCCGGACTGGGGTTGATAGGAAACGACCTGGTCGAACAGGCGGTGCTTGAGCAGCCAATCGGCCGCAGGCGACTGACCGAATACGCCGAGCTTGAGCGATTTCAGCTTCGACGGCTCGAGCCTGAGCAAGCCTTCGGGAACGGTCACGCTGTCGAGCCCTTTGCCCTTTGCATAGACGAGCGCGTAAGTCGAGCGATAGTAGGGCTTGGTGGTGGACGCCAGCTCGAAGCCGACCGGTACGCCCAATACCAGGTCGCACTTGAAGCGGTTGGAATCAGGATCGCGCCCGCGCAGCGTGTTGCGGATGAATCCCATGCGCTGTGGGAACCACGTGTATTCGAGCGTCCATCCCAGCTCGCGCGCCAGGAGCTCGGCGATCTTGTTCTCGAAGCCTTCGCCCGCGCGGTTGGAGAACGGAAGGTTGTTCGGGTCCTCGCAAACGCGCAGCACGCGATCATCGCTGGCGGGCAAGCTCTGCTGGGCCATCTGGACCGGCAGTCCGCGCGTCCCTTGTGTTTTAGCCTGGTCGAGGCCTCTCACGCTGCGAAAAACGGCGGCGGTGAAATTCGCATCGGCGAGATTGGCGCCGGTGAAATCGGTGTCGATGAAATTCGAGCCGCTCAGATCGGCGCCGGTGAGGTTGGCGCCGCGCATATCGGTGCCGCTGAACTCCGCCCCGCTCAGTTTGGCACCGGCGAGGTTGGCGCCTGAAAGGTCCGAGAAGCTGAAATCGGCGCGGGAGAAATCAGACGCGGAAAGATCCGCACCCCTCAGGTTGGCCGAGAGGATATTGGCCCGCATGAGCCCCATCGACTGGTTTTTCATGTCCGCGGCGCCATCCACCTTCGCGAGCACGGCCTGCTCGAGATTGGCCCTCCTCAGATCGCCGATCAAGCGCGCACCCGAAAGGTTCGCCCCCTTCAGGTTGGCGCCTTGAAGCTGCATCGCAAACATCATCGCGCCCTGCAGATTGGCGCCGGCGAGGTTCGTGCCTTCGGCAAAGCTGACCGTGAGATTGCACCGGGAGAGGTTGGCGCCGGCGAGGTTGCTGCGGTTCAGGACCGCGGCCGCGAGATTCGCCCCTTTGAAATCGATGCCTGACAGGTCCAGTCCGGAGAGGTTCCTGGAATACAGATCGGCCGGAGCGGAAGCCGAAGTTCGGGCCACAGCCGCGAGGACTTGTTCGCGCGTCAGTTTCTCGTAGCCGGGCCATTCGGCGGCGCCCGGCAACCGCGGCAGCAACACGGCCGCCACGAGGAGCCCGATGGCGTGGAGCCGTCGCGGGCCGAAGCTCATTTCAGCTCTTCGAGACGGCCGGACTGAATGGCGCCGTCGGAGCGTCCCTTCAGATACGCGTAGAGGCCGTCGAGGTTTTCCGTGACCATCTTGCTGCCGTCGAAATTGGGCATGCCCTTCTCCGGGCGTCCCTTCAGCATCGTTTGCTTGAACTCCTCCTTGGACAACCGCTTCATGCTCTCGACCAGAGGCGGCCCGACCAGGCCTTCCTGCCGCGCGCCATGACAGCGCTCGCAGGCGAGGGCGCGCCAAGTGCGCCAGCCCTCGAGCGTGATCTTGTCGACCCTGTTGCCCTCGGCGACCTTGTAAGGCTTGTCGTCGGCCGCGGCGGCGTAGCCCGGTGCAAGCGCGGCGAGCGCGAATGCGATCCCGGCGATGGATTGTGTGTTTTTCATGCTCAGCGATCCCTGCGAGATTAAAAAGGCTGACACCCCGAAGGATGTCAGCCTCGTGATGCTTGATGCTGTAAGTCTTACGGCAAGGCGAAGACAGTGAGGACGCCGCCGAGCTCGGTGTAGTTCTTCAGCTCCTTGTAGCCGCCCACCGCACCCAAGCCGTCGGTGTCCTTCTCCAGGCCCGCGGCAAGCCCGATGCCGGCCCATCCGCCGATGCCCGAGAGCACGCCGATATACTGCTTGCCTTTGTACTCCCAGGTGTTCAGGTTTCCGATGATGCCGGAGGGCGTCTTGAACTTGTACAGCTCCTTGCTGATGTCGTTGGCATCGACGCACTTCACGTAGCCCTCGAGCGTCCCGTAGCAGGCGACGCCGCCGGCGGTGACGAGCGCGCCACTCCAGACGGAGAATTTCTCGGGCTTCGACTTCACGATCTTGCCGGTACCCGCATCCCACATGATGAAGTTGCCCATGCCGCCGTGACTGTTCGGCGCCGGGAACATCGACAGCGTCGCCCCCACGTACGGCTGACCGGCCGTGTACTCGACCTTGAACGGCTCGTAGTCCATGCACACGTGATTGGTCGGCACGTAGAACATCTTGTTCGCCGGATTGTATGCAGCCGGCTGCTGGTCCTTGCTGCCGAGCGCCGCGGGGCAGATTCCCTTGCTGTTCACGTCCTGGCCTTGCGCTTGCGTGCTGTACTGCTTCACCACCTGCGGGCGGCCGGTCTTCATGTCGACGTGCGACGCCCAGTTCACCTTCGGATCGAACTTCTCGGCGACCAGGAGCTGGCCCGTGACGCGATCCAGGGTGTAGCCGAAGCCGTTGCGGTCGAAATGCACCAGGACGTTGCGCGGTTTGCCCTTCACGTTGATGCCGTCGGCCAGGATCATCTCGTTCACGCCGTCGAAATCCCACTCGTCGTGCGGCGTCATCTGGTACACCCACTTCGTCTGGCCGGTGTCGACGTCACGCGCCCAGATCGTCATCGACCACTTGTTGTCGCCAGGGCGTTGCGCCGGGTTCCAGGTGCTGGGGTTACCCGAGCCGTAGTACATCAAGTTGAGCTTCGGGTCGTAGCTGTACCAGCCCCAGGTCGTGCCGCCGCCGATCTTCCACTGATCGCCCTGCCAGGTCTTCAGCGACGAGTCCCTGCCGACCGGCGCCATCTTGCCGTCGGTCCAGGTCATGGTCTTGTCCGGATCCATGAGCATCTCGGCGTCGGGCCCGGTGCTGTAGCCTTTCCACACCAGCTTGCCGGTCTTGATGTCGTAGGCGGCGACGAAACCGCGCACGCCGAACTCCCCGCCGGAAATGCCGGTGATCACCTTGTCCTTGAAGACGTGCGGGGCATTGGTGTTCGTCTCGCCCTTCTTGGGGTCGCCGTTCTTGATCTTCCAGATCTCCTTGCCGGTCTTGGCGTCGAGCGCGACGAGATTGGTGTCGGCCTGCTGCAGGAAGATCTTGCCGTCGGCGTATGCGAGGCCGCGGTTGACGGTGTCGCAGCACATCACCGGGATCACCGTCGGGTCCTGCTTCGGCTCGTACTTCCACTTGATCTGCTGATCGGAGAGGCTGACGGCGAACACCTTGTTGGGGAACGGGCTGTGGACGTACAGCATGTCGCCGATCACCAGCGGGCCGCCCTCGTGGCCGCGCAAGACGCCGGTGGACATCGTCCACGCGACGCGCAGGTTCTTGACGTTGTCCTTGTTGATCTGCTTGAGCGCGCTGTAGCGCTGGTTCTGCATGTTGCCCGCCTGCATCGCCCAGTTCTTGGGGTCCTGCGTGAGCTTGATGACTTCCGGATTGGCGAACGCGAGCCCCGGAAGAGCAGCGAGGCCGAACAGAACGCCCCACGTGTACGTGCGTATTGATGCCATCTGGATTCCCTCCTTTGCATGCTGATGGGTGGACCGCACTTGCGCGGCGCACTACAAGGACCCTGCGCACTTCCTCTTAGACTCTATACCCGCGCAGGGGAAAATGCATCTCTCACGAGAACGCTTTTCCGTGCAGACGCGGCACTGCCCGCTACTGTTCCAAAAGCGAACAATCGAGGACTTCGCTGTGTCAAAAATGGGAGCGCTGCGCGATCCGCAGGTCGCGCGCTGCAAGGGCTGTGTTGCGTCGCCGCAATCGCGCGCGCTCGGGCTAGCGCGGCACACCGCAGCGCTTCATCGCTTCGCCCCGGGTTTGCAGGTAGCGCTTCGCCGTGTCCCGCACCTGCGGCGGATCGCGGAACACGCCGCCGCGTTCGCCGGCGAGGCTCTGATAGCGCGCTGCAGTCGAGGCTTCCACGAAATCGTCGTAAGTATACTTTTGCGCAATCTCGTCGATCACGCACGAGCACTTGTAGAGGAACTCCTGCTTGCCGCCGTTCGTCTGCATGCACTCCAGGACGAACTCCACCCGGTCTACAGTGGGATAGCCCGTGGCCCCGGCGCCCTGGGTCCAGGCGGCACCGGGCGCCATCGCCAGCGCCAAGGCGAGCACGATTCGGCGGATCAATCCCATTTTTCCTCCTTCGTCCCGCAAATGGTCCGGGCGATGCCCAATGCTAGCACGCATGGCATAATCCTCCGGGGAGGGGAAATGACAAATACATAACCCTCCGCTAGCCGCCAAGCAAAGGGGGCAGGTCATGTTGCAGCCGGTCGGCACTCATGCTCGTTTCATCTACTCCGTCATTCGCGGCGCAGCCCGCGACGAAGGCAAGAGCGCGCCGGAGTTTGTGAAGCGCTCCTGGCTGCGCTGTCTCGAGGAATACGGCCTGGATCCGAACTCGAACGCGGAACCCGTGGTGGTGTCGCGCCAGGAGCTCCTGGTGCGCAAGGAGCAGAACCCGGAGCTCGTTTCTTTCGCCGACCCCGAGATGACGCACCTGTACCGGCAGCTCGCCGGCTCGGGTTACTCGATCATTCTTACCGATCGCGACGGTGTCCTGCTTTCCTACTACGGCGATCCGAGCTTCAGGGGCGCGGCGTCGCGCACCGGGCTCGTTTCGGGCGCCGTGTGGAGCGAGCGCCACGGCGGCACCAACGGCATGGGGACGTGCCTGCTCGAGCGAGCGCCTTTGATCATCCACCGGGACCAGCACTTCCTCGCCCGCAATACCGGGCTTACGTGTTGCGCGGCGCCCGTTTTCGATCACCGCGGCGAGCTGATCGCGGTACTGGACGCCTCCGGCGAGTCGGACCGCGCGCAGCAGCACACCCTGGTGCTGGTGAACATGTCGGCGCAGATGATCGAAAACCGTCTGTTCCTGCACCGCTTCCGCGACGCCTTCGTGGTGCGCTTCCACAGCCGGCCGGAGCTCGTGGGAACGTGGAGCGAAGGAATCATCGCGCTCGATCTTTCCGGCGCCATCGTCGCGGTGGATCGCAACGCACTGTTCCAGCTCGGATACAAGCGCGCTGAAGATCTCATCAACGCCCCGCTCGAGCGGGTGTTCAACATTTCCCTCCCGGCCCTGGTCGAGCGCAGCCACAGGAAATCGTTCCACGCGTTGCCGATCTACGAGGCGCGCCACCGCGGCCGCGTTTTCGCGGTGGCGCAGGAACCCGAGTCCAGGCAGCGGGGAACAAGGGCAACGCGCATCGCGCCGCGCGACGGCCTGCCGATTTCAACCGAGCGCCGCAGCGCTCTCGATGAGCTGGATCTCGGCGACCCCCTGATGGCCCGCAATATCGAAGCGGCGAAACGGGTCCTGTCACGCGACATCCCGATCCTGCTGCTCGGCGACACGGGAACCGGCAAGGAGCTTTTCGCGCGCGCCCTGCACGCCGCAAGCGAGCGCGCCGACAAGCCTTTCGTCGCAGTCAATTGCACGTCGATGCCCGAAGCTGAGATTCAGAACGAGCTGTTCGGGTGTCGCCCAGGAGGGATCGCCGCCGCAACCGGTGAGGGTCAGCTTGGCAAAATCGTACAGGCCGACGGCGGCACGTTGTTCTTGGACGAGATCGGCGACTTGCCGTATGCGCTCCAGGCCCGACTGCTGCACGTGCTGGAGGAGCGCGAAGTGATCGCGCCGGGTGCCGAAGCGCCGATCAAGGTCGACATCCGACTGGTGAGCGCGACGCACTGCACCCTGGAGGAGAAAATCCGGCGGGGCGAGTTTCGCGAAGATCTGTTCTATCGGCTGCAGGGCCTCATGCTGACCCTGCCGCGGCTCGCCGATCGAACGGACAAGCGCGCGCTCATCCGGCATATCTTCGCCCAGGAAGCGGCCGCTGCGCCGAAGGTGTCGCTCAGCGAGGATCTGATCGACGCGCTCTGCACCTATCAATGGCCGGGCAACATCCGCCAATTGCGCAACGTGCTGCGAGCGATGATTGCGCTCCGCGCGAGTGATTTGCTCGAACCAGCGGATCTGCCTTCCGACTACGGTCTTCGCCAGCGGCCCGCGCAGCCGGCGGCGCCCGCGCCCGAAATGGACTCGCTCAATGCGCTCGGAAGAGCGGAGCGCGAGGCGTTGCTCCGGGAGCTGGATCTCGAGCATGGCAACATCAGCCACGTTGCACGCAAGCTGGGCATCGGCCGCAACACCCTCTACCGGAAAATGCACCGGCTATACATCGAGTGGCCGGTCAAGAAGCCGCTGCACTGAGCTCTCAGGGAGGGGATGTCGGGCCGAAAAAAACGGCGCCAAAACGGCGCCGTTTTTACCGACCGATCGGCGGGCCGCGTGCGCGACGCGCTGAGTGAGGCGCTTCAGAAAAACAGAATGGCGCCCAAGGCGATGACCTTGTCCTTGTTTTCACCTCCGGCCTGGTTTTCAGCCGTGGTCTGAATGTATTCACCCACCAGGTTCAGGCTCTGGGTGAGGCTGTAGTACAGGCCCAAGACGGCCGATTTGTTCTTTTTCACCAAGTTTGGGTTGGTTTCGTTGGACGCCAGATCCAAGCTGCTTTGGCCGTAGCTCAGGCCCGGCTTGAACTTCCCGAACTTGTAGGTCCCCTGCACATACCCGCCCTTCGACTTGCGCTTCTCCAGGTTACCGCCCACGACTGCGGCAGCGTCGAAGCCGATCGCCTCCGTACCGATCCCGTCGGCGCTGTAGGCATACAGCACGCCTTCGAAGCCGGCGACGTTCACCTTGGCGCCGAGATCGAATGCCTGACCCGAAATGCTCGAGCCTGGGGGCGCACGATCTTTGACTTTCTGGCTCAAGGCGCTCACCCAAGCTTTGCCGCCGACGGATCCCGTCCATTCATAGCTCCCTTTGGCCTGAAGACCCGGCTGCTCGTGCCCTGTCAGCGTAGCGCTATTGGCATTGGCTGTGGAGACCAAGTCCACGCCCTGGAACACGCCGGCTGAATACTGGAAGCCGCCGTACTTCGGCGAGGTATAGCTGATCTGCGGAATCCAGTCGGTGTAAATATAGCCCACGCCGATGCGGCCGAGGGTGGTGTTGCCGCCGCCGAAGGCGCCGGCCGAGCCCACGCCGAGAAGCGTCATGTCGGCGAGGATCGCATCCGATCCGAACAGGCCGATGTCCTTCCCGACCTTAATGGTACCGACGTTCTTGTCGCCGAAGGTGAGGAAGTTCTGCCGCAGGTCGATCGTGGAGGTGCTAAGACCTCTCTTGCCCGAACCAGGGCCGCCGTCGTTGAGCCCCGGGTAGAAGCCGATGGTCACGCCGATGTCCCAGCCCGACTGGCTGGACTTCCCGCCGAAGACCAGCGCGCTCGGCAGCAGCCCGGATTCGATCGCCACCTCTTTCGAGCCGCCGGCGTTATTACAGGCAAGCCCCCCGTTGACGATAGCGGCTGAATTGTCGCAGCTGTTCCGGGTGAAAAAGCCGTTCACGTTGCCCGAGAACGAAAGGTCCCACGCGCCGGCCTTGAAACCGATCTCCGCGTGCGCGGCAGAGGCGCTCCCTAGAGCGAGAGCGGCCACCACCGCAAGCGCAGTCTTCTCATGCTTCACAACTCGCATAATCTCCTCCTTTTAGAGTCACAAATGGTCAACCGCGAAAGTACTGCCGGGCCCTGAACCAACGTAGGATCCGCATTTTTCCCTTCGCTCGCCGATAAGTTACTCGCATTGTGGGCCGAAATGTATACTCGTTGCACATCCCGCGGCAAGCGTTCCATAATTGACGCACCGTTCCGATTCCCTTCCGGAGGAGTGAACCATGGATGTTCGCGCAGCAGTCGCCCATAAAGCGGGCGCACCTCTCACCATCGAGACCGTGCAGTTGCAGGGGCCGAAGGCCGGCGAGGTGCTGGTCGAGATCAAGGCGACCGGCATCTGCCATACCGACGAATTCACGCGCTCGGGCTCCGACCCCGAGGGCTTGTTCCCGGCGATCCTCGGCCACGAGGGCGCGGGCGTGGTGGTCGAG
>Ga0137463_1000757_pt1 | contig 10849 bp, 6 predicted proteins | sample EasRivERMGT800_2_FD_102333 | JGI IMG/M metagenome (GOLD analysis project Ga0137463, IMG submission 102333) | Soil microbial communities from meander-bound floodplain in the East River, Colorado, USA - East River MetaG ERMGT800_2 | ecosystem: Environmental > Terrestrial > Soil > Floodplain ...
CGACATCCAGAGAGAGCTCGACCGGCGGAAGCCCGGCAGCTCTCGCCACGTCACGCAACGTCAGGAATCCGACCGCATCGAGATTCTCTCGGGTGTGCTCGAGGGCAGGACCACGGGCACGGCGATCGGGTTTCTCATCAGGAACGAAGACCAGCGAAGCAAGGACTACAGCGCCCTCGCCGACACCTTTCGCCCGGGTCACGCCGATTACACGTACTGGCAGAAATACGGCCTGCGCGATTACCGCGGCGGAGGCCGGGCGTCGGCGCGCGAGACCACGATCCGCGTCGCCGCCGGCGCGATCGCCAAGAAGTGGCTGCGCGAGCGGTACGGGGTCGAGGTACGCGGGCATCTCGCGCAGCTCGGTCCGAACAAGGTCGCATTCAAATCCTGGGATGCCGTCGGCCAGAATCCTTTTTTTTCCCCGGATCCGGGGATCGTGCCGAAGCTCGAGCAGTTCATGGACGAGCTGCGTGCTTCGGGCGATTCCTGCGGCGCACGAGTCAACGTCGTCGCGAACGGCGTGCCGGTCGGCTGGGGCGAGCCGGTCTACGGCAGGCTCGACTCGGACATCGCCGCCGCGATGATGGGTATCAACGCCGTCAAAGGCGTGGAGATCGGCGCCGGCTTCGCCGCGATCGAGCAGAAAGGCTCCGAGCACGGCGACGAGCTGACGCCCAGAGGGTTTCTCTCGAACAACGCGGGCGGGACGCTCGGCGGCATCTCGACCGGGCAGGACATCCTGGTGAGCATCGCGCTCAAGCCCACATCCAGCATCCGTCTTCCGCGCCGCTCGATCGACAGAAAGGGCGAGCCGACCACGGTACAGACCACCGGCCGCCACGACCCTTGCGTGGGGATCCGCGCGACGCCCATCGCGGAGGCAATGCTTGCCTGCGTGCTGATGGACCACGCATTGCGCCATCGCGCGCAATGCGGCGACGTCAAACCGCCCATCAAGCCGATTCCCGGAAGCGTGCGCTAGAGGCTATTGCGCCTTGACCTCGAAGGCGTGTGCGTAAAGCAGGCGCAGGCCCACGTCCGCGGTCTTGTCGACGTCCTCCGGATAGCGGTTCCACAGCGCGCTCGCTTCGGCGCGCTTGCCCTGCGCGAGATAGCCTGCCATGCCGGCCGCCATCAGATACTGCCGGTGGCCGCTTGGAAGGTCGCTCGGTTTCGCGAGCAGCGCCTGGGCGAGCCGCGCCATGTCGGGCGCAGCGCGGTTTCCCACCGCCTTCATGAGATCGATCCACTGGCGCTCCTCCGGCGTCACGTGCGAGCGGCAGGGCCCGCGTTCGATTCGTTCCCAGACCGTTTTTGCTTCACTGGGCGAAAGCATCGGGTTGAGGGTGCGCGCCAGCTGGTAGAGCGAGTGGAACCAGATATCCGAGCGCTCCGGACTGCGGCATTCGATCAGTCTCGCGCGCGTCAGCTCGAGGTCCTTTTGGAGCTGGCGCGGGATGGCGACCGGCTCGGGCGGCGTCCGGAGGAGGAGAAAGTCCCTCGCATAGCGCGCGCGGCGCGTGAGTTCGAGCGCCTCGAGGTATTCGTCGCCCTCCACTCTTGATTCCGCAGGATCGCTTTTTTTCCGCCCTTCGAGCAGAGCGACGACCGGAACGCTGTAGGTGAGCAGGCCCGTCAGCTCCTCGGCCGACCGGCGGAGAAAACGGTACTTTGCCGCGTGCAGGTCGAGGTACGGATAGAAGTCCGAATTGGCGGGCACGCCGTAGGTCAGGAACATCGGAGCGAGCGAGCGTTTTCCCCCGAGCCGGCGGACCTCGAGGTCCCAGATCGAATTCACGTACACGCGGCGCAGTTCCCGGGCGACGCCGGGCATGGCGGTGATATCGGCGAGCGGGCGCGCCAGCGTTTGGGTCTCGCCTGCGATGATCAGCAGGTCGCTGCCGGTGGCGGCGTAAATGGCGTAGTCCGGAAAGTTTTCGCCGAGCGCGCGCAGCACCGAGGCGACGAGGCTCGCGTCGATCTCGTACATCTGGAACCATTGCACCAAGATTCCATCCGGATTGAGGTGGCGGCGCGCCAGCCGATAGAACTCGCCGGTGAACAGGCTCGAGACGCCGCTGACCCAGGGGTTGGACGGCTCCGAGATGATGATGTCGTACCGGCGGTTGTGGGTCGAGAAGAACGTCTTCGCGTCGTCGAAGATGATGTGGCTGCGCGGATCGGCAAAGGCATTGGAATTGCGCGGAACAAAGCGCCGCGACGCCTCGGCCATCGCCGGCTCGATCTCGATCGTCTCGACCGAGCGCAGGGCGCTCGATCCGAGGAGCGTGTGCGTCGTGAGGCCCGTTCCGATTCCGATGACCGCGGCGCTCGTCGCGTCCGGCCTGTAGGCCAGGGGAATCGCCGCCGTGAGCGTCATCGTGATTTCGTCCGAGACGCGCGGCCCGTTCGCGTCCATGTTGATCGCGCCGTCGGACTTGCCGTTGGTTCGCAGGCTCCGGTCGGTGCCGAAATCCATGAGGCTGACGGTGGTCGTCTTGCCGTCGCGATGGAACAGCAGGGTCGCGTCGCTCGCCGAATACAAATCGCCGCGGCGGAACACGCCCGAGGCCATCTTGTAGGCATCGAGCTGCACGCCGCCGAGCACCGCGGCGAAGCAGGCGAGGGAGAGCGCCGCCGCACCCAGCCGCAGACGCGGTGCGCCGGCCGCGCGCCACAGGAGCACCAGGCCCAGGCCCGCGTCGAGCGCGGCTCCGGCCGCGATCAAGCCCTTCAGACCGAGGAAGGGCATGCCGAGGTGCGCGGCGGAAAACACACCGAGGATGGCGCCCAGCGTATTGGCCGAATACACCGCGCCGATCGACTTTTCTCCGTGGCCGCCGCGGAGCAGCGCGTAGGTGATGAGCGGCAGCGTAATCCCCGCGCAGAAGGTCGCCGGGAACATGATGGCGAGGGCGATGCCGTGGCTGGAGAGCAGGAACAGCGTGTAACCGGTGTCGGTCTTCGCGAGCGCGTTCATCACGGCCCGCATCAAGCCGAACATCTGGCCGTAGAGCGGCAGCGTGGCCAATGCGAGCAGCCCCATTGTCACCAGCACCACGCCGAGAAATCGGACCGGGTCGGCGAACGAGTCGATGCGCCGGCGCAACCAGTAGCCGCCGCAGGCGATGCCCAGGATGAAGGCCGAGAGCATCAGCTCGAAGGAATGCGTCGAGGATCCGAGGACGAGCGAAAGCATGCGGATCCAGCCGATCTCGAAGGCGAACGAAGCCGCGCCGGTCAGGAGCGCGACCGCGAGGAAAAGCCGGAACGGCACTTTGGTTCCGGGACCCCGCTCGTCGCCGGGACGAGAGCCCATGGGCTGCTCGGTGCCGCGGGCAAGGAGCCATACCAGGGCGGCGAGAGCGAGGTTCAAGACCCCGGCTGCCTGCACGGTGCCGGGAAGACCGAGCTCTTCGATCATGACGAATCCGCTTGCCAGCACGCCGATCGCCGCTCCGAAGCTGTTGGTGAAATAGAGCATCGCGAGCGATTCGCCGGGCGCCGCCGGATAGCGCCGGATGAGCCCCGCGCTCATCAGCGGAAAAGTCATGCCGAGCAGCACCGATTGCGGCAGGATCAGGAGCCCCGCGAGCGTCCACTTGAAGAGCGCTGCCGGAATCTCGCCGCCAAGTGCAGGCAGAATGCTTTCGTAGGCGGCGTCGGTCGCGGCCACGAAAACCGGGTGGAACGAAAGCGCCGCAAACCCGATCAAAGCTTCGGTGAGCGCGTAGCCGCGAAGGAGATTTCCCCAGCGCGCCGACCACCGGCTGCAAAGCCACGATCCGATCGCCATTCCGCCCATGAACAGGGCCAGAACCAGCGTCTGCGCGTAGGCCGCGTGGCCGAGAAAGAGCTTCAGGTAGTGGCTCCAGATCGACTCGTAGATGAGCCCGGCGAAGCCGGATACGGTGAAGAGCAGAAAGAATACGCTGCGGGGGATGCGGCTCATGTGAGAGCTGGACGGCGCGGTGCGCTCGGCGCAAAAGGCGGCATTATACGGGGCGGGCATCGCGGGCTTGATCGTGCCGGCGGGGCGTGGAAAATGCTTCCTTTGGAGGATAGATGAGATTCATAGCGTGGCTCGGCTTTTTCGTTACGGTGGCGCTCGCCGGCTGCCAGACGGTGCAAACGACCGAAGGCGGCATCGTCGGCGTCGAGCGCCGTCAAACCATGTCGTCCTTGATCTCGGCTGCCCAGATCGACCGGAGCGCCGTGGAGGCCTACGGCAAAGTCATCTCCGAGGCCGGCAAGAAGAACCAGCTCAACCGGGATTCCGCTCAGGTCGAGCGCGTGCGCGGCGTCGCCAACCGCCTGATCCCGAACACGGCGGCGTTCCGCGCCGATGCGCCGCGCTGGAACTGGGAGGTCAACGTGATCACCTCGGCCGAGGTAAACGCGTGGTGCATGCCCGGGGGCAAGATCGCCGTCTACACCGGGCTTCTGACCCAGTTGAACCCCAGCGACGAGGAGCTGGCTGCCGTAATGGGACACGAGGTCGCGCACGCGTTGCGTGAGCACGGGCGCGAACGCGCGAGCGAGCAGATGGCCCAGCAGCTCGGTGTCAGCGTGCTCAGCGTGGCGCTCGGACTGGGCGATCTGGGCGCTCAGCTGACGCAAACCCTGCTCGAGGTGACGCTCTCGCTGCCGCATTCGCGCACGCATGAGACCGAAGCGGACCGCATCGGCGTGGAGCTTGCTGCGCGCTCAGGCTACGATCCGCGTGCTGCTGTTTCGCTGTGGGAAAAGATGGGCAAGCTGGGCGGCGGCAAGCCGCCCGAGTGGATGTCGACACACCCTTCCGACCAAACCCGAATCCGTGACCTTCAGAGCTACGCGGAGCGGGTCGCTCCCCTCTATGAGGCCGCGCGCAGGCGCTGAAAGGAGACGAAGGGGCTATCCAGTATAATTTTATCTTTGGGCAGCGGGCCGAAATGATCGCGCGTACGCTCTACGACAAGCTCTGGGAGTCGCACACGGTGCACGTCGAAGAGGACGGCACGACGCTCCTCTATATCGATCGCCACCTGGTGCATGAAGTGACCAGCCCCCAGGCGTTCGAGGCCATGAAGCTCGCGCGGCGCAAGCCCTGGCGCGTTTCCGCCAATCTCGCCGTCGCCGATCACAACGTCCCGACCACGGATCGCTCTGGCGGGATCGCCGACCCCGTGTCGCGCCTGCAGGTCGACACGCTCGACCGGAACTGCGCGGAATACGGCATCGTCGAGTTCGGGATGAACGACGCTCGCCAGGGCATCGTGCACGTCATCGGTCCGGAGCAGGGGGCGACCTTACCCGGCATGACCGTGGTGTGCGGCGACTCGCATACGAGCACTCACGGCGCGTTCGCCTGCCTCGCGTTCGGCATCGGGACTTCGGAGGTCGAACACGTGCTTTCGACGCAATGCCTGCTCGCGAAGAAGATGGAAAACATGCTCGTGCGCATCGAGGGGACGCTTGCGCGCGGGGTGACGGCGAAGGACCTGGCGCTCGCTGTGATCGGCAGAATCGGCATTGCAGGGGGAACCGGCTGCACGATCGAGTACGCCGGCGGCACGGTGCGCTCGCTCACCATGGAAGGCCGCATGACCCTGTGCAACATGTCGATCGAAGCGGGAGCGCGCGCCGGATTGGTGGCGGTCGATGACCTGACTATCGCCTACCTGAAGGGCAGGCCGTTTGCGCCGCGAGGCGAATTGTGGGATCGCGCGGTCGCGCATTGGCGCACGCTGAAGAGCGATCCGGACGCGAAATTCGAGCGCGAGGTGGCGATCGACGCGCGCTCGATCAAGCCGCAGGTGACTTGGGGCACCTCGCCCGAGATGGTCGTCACCGTGGACGAGCGCGTACCCGACCCCGACAGGGAGAAGGACGCGATTCGCCGGGAGGGCATGGAGAGAGCGCTCACGTACATGGGCCTCAGGCCCAATACGCCCATGACCGACATCCGCATCGACAAGGTGTTCATCGGCTCGTGCACGAATTCGCGTATCGAGGATCTGCGAGCGGCCGCGGCGATCGTGCGCGGGCGGCGTCTCGCCTCGAATGTCAGGCTCGCCATGGTCGTGCCGGGCTCGGGGCTCGTCAAGGCACAGGCGGAGCACGAAGGCCTTGACCGGATCTTCAAGGACGCCGGGTTCGAGTGGAGGGAACCCGGCTGCTCCATGTGCCTGGGCATGAACGCGGACCGGCTCGAGCCGGGCGAGCGCTGCGCTTCGACTTCGAACCGCAATTTCGAGGGCCGGCAGGGCACGGGCGGCAGGACTCACCTGGTGAGCCCGGAGATGGCTGCGGCGGCGGCGATCGCCGGGCACTTCGTCGACGTTCGCCAGTGGAGATGAACTGCGTATGACCCTGTCGCGATTTACCGTCTTAAACGGCCTTGTGGCACCGCTTGACCGGGCTAATGTCGACACCGACCAGATCATCCCGAAGCAATTCCTGAAGTCGATCAAGCGCACCGGGTTCGGGACGAATCTCTTCGATGCTTGGCGCTACCTCGCCGAAGGCCAGCCGGGCCAGCCCAATGCAAGCCGCCCGCTCAATCCCGATTTCGTCCTCAACCAGCCGCGCTACAAGGGTGCCGGCATCCTGCTTGCGCGCAAGAACTTCGGCTGCGGGAGCTCGCGGGAGCACGCACCCTGGGCGCTCGCCGAATACGGATTTCGCGCGATCGTCGCACCGTCCTACGCCGACATATTTTTCAACAACTGCTGCAAGAACGGCTTGCTGCCGGTCACGCTCACCGAAGCGGAAGTGGATCGACTGTTTCATGAGGTGGCTGCCTTCCCGGGCTTCAGGCTCGTTATCGACCTCGAGAAGCAAACCGTCGCGACTCCGGACGGCGGCAAAGTGATGCGCTTCGACATCGACCCTTTCCGCAAGTACTGCCTCCTCAACGGTCTTGACGACATAGGACTCACTCTGCGCCACGCGGACAAGATCCGCGCCTTCGAGGAGCGGCGCCGCGCCGAACAGCCCTGGCTGTTCGGTTAGTCGTCTCCTTTCATGAAAATCGCGGTCCTGCCCGGCGATGGCGTCGGCCCTGAAGTTATTGCCGAGGCGGTCAAAGTACTCGCCGCGCTAAGGCGTGAAGGTCTCGCGTTGGAGATGGAGCAAGCCCCCGTCGGAGGCGCCGCGTACGATGCCGCGGGTGATCCCCTGCCCCAGCCGACGCTGGAACTGGCGAGAAGGGCCGATGCCATCCTGTTCGGCGCGGTCGGCGGTCCTCGTTACGACGCGTTGCCGCGCGAAAAACGCCCCGAGCAGGCGATCCTTAGGCTCCGCAAGGAGCTCAATCTGTTCGCCAATTTGCGGCCCGCGTCGATTTTCCCCGAACTCGCCGATGCCTCGACGCTGAAGGCCGAGGTGGTGGCCGGGCTCGACATCCTGATCGTGCGCGAGCTGACCGGCGACATTTATTTCGGGCAGCCGCGCGGCATCCGGGTGCTCGAGGGCGGGGTGCGCGAAGGCTTCGATACGATGCGCTACACGGATGCGGAGATCCGCCGCATTGCCCACGCGGGTTTCCGCGCCGCCATGAAGCGCAACAGAAAGCTGTGCTCGGTCGACAAGGCGAACGTGCTCGAGACCTCGCAGTTGTGGCGGGAAGTGGTGAGCGCAGTCGGAAAGGGATATGCCGCAGTGGAACTGACGCACATGTACGTAGACAACGCCGCGATGCAGCTCCTCAAGAATCCCAGGCAGTTCGACGTTATCGTCACGGGCAACATGTTCGGCGATATTCTTTCGGACGAGGCTTCCATGTTGACCGGCTCCATCGGCATGCTGCCTTCGGCTTCGCTCGACGAAAAAGGCAAGGGATTGTACGAGCCGATTCATGGATCGGCTCCGGACATCGCAGGAAAGAACCTCGCCAATCCGCTGGCAGCCATCTTGTCTGCGGCGATGATGCTTCGCTACAGCTTCAATCAAGACCGGGTCGCTGCCCGCATTGAAGCGGCCGTGAAGAAAGTACTCGCTCAGGGGTATCGCACCGCGGATATTTTTCGGCAAGGGACCCGCAGGGTCGGCACCCGCGAGATGGGTGATGCCGTGGTCGCAGCGCTCTCTTGATACGGCGTAACCTTTTTGAGGCTCAGTGCGTTAGCATATGCAGATCGGACATTCGGGAAATACGATGAAGCGAGTCGGACTCGTCGGTTGGCGCGGAATGGTCGGATCGGTGCTGATGCAGCGCATGCACGCCGAGCGCGACTTCGCATTGATGGAGCCGGTGTTTTTCTCGACTTCCCGAGTGGGCGAACTCGGGCCGTTCATCGGAAAGGAAACCGCACCGCTCAAGGACGCGAAGAGCGTGAGAGAGCTCGCGCTGATGGACATCGTCGTTTCCTGCCAAGGCGGCGACTACACCAACGAAGTATTCCCAAGGTTGCGTGCCTCGGGGTGGAAGGGCTACTGGATAGACGCCGCATCCGCTCTTCGCATGCGGGAAGACGCGGTCATCATCTTGGATCCGGTCAACATGAACGTGATCAAGGAAGCGCTTTCCGGAGGCGTGCGCATCTACATCGGGGGCAACTGCACCGTAAGCTTGATGCTGATGGGCATGCACGGCTTGCTGAAGGCGGACCTCGTCGAATGGATGACCTCGATGACCTATCAGGCTGCGTCCGGCGCGGGCGCCGAGCACGTGCGTGAGCTGGTGAAGCAGATCGGATTCGTGCATCTAGCTGCCAGATCGTCCCTGGAGGACCCTGCCTCCGCAATCCTTGAACTGGATAGGGCGGTGACCTCGGCGCTTCGGGACGAGTCTTTGCCGAGGCAGCAGTTCGGCTTTCCTCTTGCGGGCAGCTTGCTGCCGTGGATCGACAAGGACCTCGGCAACGGCCAGAGCCGCGAAGAATGGAAAGGTCAAGCCGAAGGCAACAAGATCCTCGGCCGCGAAAAGAACCCGATCCCGATTGACGGCATCTGCGTGCGCATCGGCGCAATGCGTTGCCACAGCCAGGCGCTCACCGTGAAACTCAGGCGCGATCTGCCTGTCGACGAAATCGAACAGATACTCGCCGAGGCGAACCCCTGGGTGAGAGTTGTTCCGAACGAGCGCGAGGCAAGCCTGCGCGAGCTGACCCCGGCGGCGGTAAGCGGGACGCTCCAGGTGCCGATCGGACGTCTACGTAAGCTCGCTCTCGACAAAGGCGGTTCCTACCTTGCTGCCTTTACCGTGGGGGACCAGTTGCTCTGGGGTGCCGCCGAGCCGTTGCGGAGAATGCTGCGCATTTTGCTCGAACGCTAAGCGCTGCTCAAGCCGCGCCCTCAGGGCTCGGGTCCGATCTCAACCCCCGGTTTTCAGGGGGGAAACAAGCAAACTTTGTGGAAAAATAGCCACTTGACGCAGTTTCTGAGATGAAAGTTGAGCTTGCAAGGCTAAGGCCATGATGGTATTTTAATTTGTTTCCACTTAGGCTCTTAGGGTGGCAAGTGGGGAAGTTCGCCTCAAAAACTCGTTTAGTAACGGTCGTGAGCCTGATTTTGCCTTCGCTCGCCTACGCGGCGGGCTTGGGCAAGCTGTCGGTTCTTTCCACGCTTGGGCAGCCGCTCAGAGCGGAAATCGAGATCGTTTCTTTGCAGCGCGGCGAAGGCGACACGTTGGGGGCGCGGCTCGCGCCAGGGGAGATTTTCCGCCAAGCCAACATAGACCTGAATCCGGCCTTGCTGTCGATGAAATTCGTCGTTCAGCGCCGCTCCGGCGGCCAATACGTGATGATTCTCACGTCCGGGCAGGCGATCAACGAGCCGTTCATCGACATGCTGGTTGAGTTGAACTGGGCGAACGGACGTCTCGTCCGCGAATACACATTCCTGCTCGATCCCCCTGAGTATGCGGGTCCGCAAAAACTTGAGCCGCTCCGCGCCGCACAGCTGTCGGCGGCCGAGCCGCCGGAACCGATTGCGCTGGCACAACCCCCATCGGCTGAGCCCCTTGCACCGGTGTTGCCCCTCCTGGAGCCGGTCCCGGAAGCGCCTGCCGCATCTGCAGAGCTGGTTGCGCCCGCTCAAGCGGGAGCGGAGACCGAAGCGCAGGCGCCGCAGGCGGTCGAGGAATCGGCGCCGCCGGCGCTGGTTCAAGTACTGCCGGCAGAGGTGAATCCGACCGAACCCGTGCCAGTTCAGGTGGACGCAGCGCCTGCTGTTTCGGCGCCCGTCGAACTGGTCCAGGAGCCCGGAATTTTACATACCTACGAGGTCGTGCGCGGTGACACGCTCTCGAAGATTGCCATCCGAAACCAAGTTGAGGGCGTTACCTTGCAGCAGATGCTGGTGGCGCTGTTCCGCGCGAATCAAAAAGCGTTTGTGGCAGACAACATGAACCGTTTGCGCGCGGGCAAGATCGTCAGCATTCCGGACAAAGACGCGGCCGGGGCAGTGGCAGCAACAGATGCGCGCCGCATCGTCTCCGCCCAGTACGCCGACTTCAACGAGTACCGCCGCAGCCTGGGAATCGCGGTCGCGTCGGCGCCTGCGTCTCAGCGGGGCCGTCAGGTATCCGGTCAGATCAGTGCACCCAAGGAAGAAAAGCCGGCGCCGTCCAAGGAATCGCCTAAGGATGAGCTGCGCCTCTCCCGCGCAGACGACGCCAAGCGCGGCGCAAAGGCGGCGGGCACCGCTGCGGCCGATGACCTGGCAGCCAAAGATAATGCGCTGAAAGAAGCCAGAGAACGCATTGCTCTCCTGGAAAAGAATCTGCAAGATATGCAGAAACTGGCGCAGATAAAGAGCCAGACCGGAGCCCAGTTACAGCAGCAGGCCGAAGCCGCAAAGGTCGCCGCCGCCAAAGCCACCGAGTCCGCCAAGGTCGCCGCGCCTGCAGCGAAAGCGGAAG
>Ga0137463_1000758_pt1 | contig 10845 bp, 6 predicted proteins | sample EasRivERMGT800_2_FD_102333 | JGI IMG/M metagenome (GOLD analysis project Ga0137463, IMG submission 102333) | Soil microbial communities from meander-bound floodplain in the East River, Colorado, USA - East River MetaG ERMGT800_2 | ecosystem: Environmental > Terrestrial > Soil > Floodplain ...
CGGACGGTCGGACGGTCGGACGGTCGGACGGTCGGACGGTCGGACGGTCGGACGGTCGGACGGTCGGACGGTCGGACGGTCGGACGGTCGGACGGGGTGCTGCGCGGTATATGTCAGGAGCGGACGCGCATCGCAAGCGTGGGCGTCACACGGGTGGGCGTCACACGGGTCGGAGGAAGGTACGACAGACTCGAGGGCGCCCTGGCTGGTGAACCCGGCGGCGCTCAGATTGGAGGTCTATGCCCTCGCGCTCGAGCTCCGAAACCACACCGCTGCCTCGAAGCCGCCCGACGCGCCTGGCCGCTGCGGCGGCGCTTGGTGCGCTCCTCTGGCTGGGCGCGCGAGGCGCCGGGCCGATCCCGCCGCTGGGCCCGGTGCTCGATCCCGTGCGCGGCGCGTGGGCGCTCGCGGCGTCCGCCGGCCTGCCGGCCCAGACCGAGGCCCGCATTCGAGGATTGAGCTCGGACACGCGCGTGCTCTACGACGACCGCGCGGTGCCTCACATCTTCGCCGCCAGCGAGACCGATGCGTGGCGGGCGCTGGGCTACGTGACGGCGCGCGACCGCCTCTTCCAGCTCGACCTCCAGGCCCGCGCAGGCGGGGGCACCCTCACCGAGCTGCTCGGCGCCCAGGCACTCCGGGCCGATCGGGCGACCCGTGCGCTTGGCATGGGGCGCGCCGCCGAGCGGATCGTCGCGGCCGCGACGGGCGACGAGCGACAGTCGCTCGAGGCGTACGCCGCCGGGGTGAACGCGTACCTCGATGCCATGACCCTGCGGGAGTTGCCGCTCGAGTACCGCCTACTCGACCGCCGGCCGGCACGGTGGAGTCCGCTCCGCTCGGTGCAGGTGATCCTGCGGATGCAGCACACGCTCACGCGGAATGACGTCGATCTGGAGCATCTCCGCGCCGCCGCCGCCGTCGGCGAAGCGGCGGCGGACGCGCTCTTTCCGCTGCACTCGCCCATACAGGAGCCGATCCAGCCGTCCACGGGCGAGCCGCGGCAGGTGCCCGTGACCGTGCCTCCGCCGGGAGCCCCGGACAGCGCGGCAACGGTCGCATTGGCGGAGGTGGAGCCCGAGCCGGAGGCAGAGGCGGGGCTGGTCTCGCCGCTGGCAGACGCCGGTCGGCCACACCGCGCCGCATCCGACGGCGACGCGCTCGGCAGCAACAACTGGGCGGTGGCGCCGGCGCGCACCCGCGCCGGCGCGGCGCTCCTCGCCGGTGACCCGCACCTCGACCTCACACTGCCGTCGGTCTGGTACGAGGCGCGGATCCAGGTGCCCGGCGTGGTGGACGCCTACGGTGTCACGATCCCCGGCCTGCCCGCCATCCTGCTCGGTTTCAACCGCGACCTGGCGTGGAGCTTCACCAATAGCGAAGCGGATCTGATGGACCGCTGGATCGAGCGGGTCGATGATCCGGCGCGGCCATCGCGCTATCTGCTCGACGGCACCTGGGTGCCGATCGTGCCCCGGCTCGAGGCGTACCTCGGTCCCGGAGGCGACACGCTGGCACTCGACACGGTCCGTTTCAGCCATCGCGGTCCGATGCGCCGCCTGGGGGCACGCTGGCTCTCGACGCGATGGACCGCGCTGGAGAGCAGCGGAGCGCTCGGGGCGATCCATCGCGCCGCCCGCGCCCGGTCCGCGAGCGCATGGCTCGACGCGATGACCACGTGGGGCTCGCCGCCGCAGAATCTCCTGGTGGCCGATCGCGGCGGGACGATTGCCGTCCGGACGACCGGCCGCTTCCCGATCCGCGCCGGCGCGGGCCGCGGCGACCGGGTACACGACGGCACCACCCGCGCGAGCGACTGGATCGGCGATTGGGCAGCCTCGGAGTGGCCCCAATCGACCAACCCGGCCCAGGGATTCCTCGCATCCGCCAATCAGGAGCCGCAGGACCCGCGGGACCAGCCGCGCTACCTCGGCGCCAATTGGCCCGCGCCGTGGCGGGCGCTTCGCATCAACCACCTGCTGCGAGGCGACTCGGCGGTCACGGCCGAGACGATGCGGCGCTGGCAGACCGATCCTGGCAGCGCGCGCGCCGAGCACTACGTCCCGTACCTGGTCCGCGCCGCGCGCACGCGGCCGGCCGATACCACGTTGGCGCATGCCGCGAGCCTGCTCGCGGCCTGGGACCGCCGTTACACACTCGCGAGCGAGGCGGCCACGCTGTTCGAGGCAGTGATGCCCGAAGTCACGGCACGCATGTGGGACGAGCTCCCCGCCGAGATCCTACCCGGAACCGGCGTATTCCTCCCCCTGCTCGACGATCCGGACAACGTCTGGTGGGACGACCGGCGCACTCGCGATCGCGTCGAGCGCCGGGACGATGTCCTGAGCGACGCGCTCCGGGCGGGGTATGCGGCTACCGTCCGCGCGCATGGTCCGCCGGAGACCGGCGGCTGGCGCTGGTCGCGGGTGCACCACATCGACATCGACCACGTGCTCGGGCTGCCCTCGCTCTCGGCGCAGGGCATCAGCACGAGCGGCGGCCCGTCGACCATCAGCCCCTCCAGCACGACAGGCGGTGGCGAGGGGTCGAGCTGGCGAATGGTGGTGGAGCTGGGACCGACCGTGCGGGGCTGGGGGACCTATCCCGGTGGACAGAGCGGCAACCCCGCGAGCTCCCGGTACGACGACCGGCTGGGGACCTGGATGCGCGGCGAACTGTCTGAGCTCCGCTTTCCGCCGACGGCGGCCGAGCTCCGCGCCTCGTCGGTCCTGCTGCTCCGCCGGCCATGAGAGGCGCTCTCGCGGTCGGGATGTTCGCGCTCTGCGCGGCCGCGGCTACGGCGGTCGGGGGGTGGTGGACGATCCCCGTGGTCGCCGCCGTCTGGATGCGAGTCCTTTCCCGCGATGCCGCGACGGCGGCGATCTGCGGGATCGGCGCAGCGTCCGGCTGGGCCCTGCTTCTCGCCTGGGATGCGGCGCACGAACCGCTGGACACCGTGGCTCGCCGAGTAGGTGGGGTTTTCCACCTGCCCGGTTGGGCCTTCGTCGGTCTCACCCTCCTGTTCGTCGCGCTCCTGGCAGCGACGGCCGCGGCCGCGGCCAGGAGCGGTCGCGTCCCGTGAGCCAGACCACCACCGCCACCGGTGGACGGGCTTAGCATGGCGTCAGGACATCGAATGGCCGGCGGGCGGATGGCCGGCGGGCGGGTGAGGCGCGGATGGGTGAGACACCAACGGATTTGCGATCGCGGGGCGCCGCTGCGCCGTCGCTCGACCAGGCGGGTGTCTGCGACGATGACGAGTAGCCGCGAGGCCAGCGCTACCGGCTCAGCGGCGGACTTCATCCCACCGCGAGCCAGCCTTTCGGCGCTACGCGCATCCGCCAGTGCCTGCCGCGGCTGCCATCTCTGGATGGGCGCGACGCAGACCGTCTTCGGCGAAGGGCCGCGGACCGCCGAGGTGATGCTGGTGGGCGAGCAGCCGGGCGACCAGGAGGACCGCCAGGGTCATCCGTTTGTCGGGCCGTCGGGCCGGCTGCTCGACGAGGCGCTCGAGGCCGCGGGGATCGACCGGCGGCGCGTCTACGTGACCAATGCGGTCAAGCACTTCAAGTTCGTGCGCATCGAGCTCCACCGCTCGCACGCGCACGTGCGAGCCCCCCCGACGCTCACCTGCCCCAGTCCATCTCTTCCGAGGCCGTGGCCCCTTTCTGTATCGCGCCGCGGCACTGCCGCGCGCCCCGCACCCGCCCCGCGGGTGCGGGCCCAGGGCCGGTGGGGGGTCGCGGCGGGAGCGTCAGGCCGGGCGATCTCTTCCAGGTCGGACGTCCAACGGCGGCCTGCGGCGACCAGAGCGACTCCCCACCGGCCCGCCGACGGGAACCCCACCTGGAGCCCGCCGCCGGAACCCGAACCCGCTATGCCTTAGGCTCGTCTTCGTCCGCCTCCCGCACCGCCGCCACCGCCGCGCTCACCTCGCACGCCAGCGTCCGCTCCCGCCGCATGGTCTCGACGATCGCCTCCGCCTGCTTGATCTGGAAGGTCAGCGCCCCCGACCGCTCGATCACGTGCTCGACCACCGCGCGCTGCGCCTGCAGCGATTCCACCGTGGACCGCACCTCGACCGCGAGCGCCTCCGCCCGGGCGAGCCGCTGCTCGGTGCGCTCGAGCTGGCGCTTCCGCGCCTCGAAGCCATGCAGCGCCCCTTCGGCGGACTTGAGCTGCGCGTGGGTCTCCTGCAGCAGCTCATGGGTCTCCTCGATGCCACGCCGCGCGGCACCGATGGTCTGGGCATGCTCCACCGACCGCTCGGCCAGATCGAAGATGTGCTTGACCTGCGCCTCGAGCGCATCCACCGCGCCCTGGCGGGCCAGCGTCTGCTCCAGCCCGCGGGCGGCCTCCGTCTGCGCCGATTCCCACTGGGCCAGCAGGCCCTCGAACTGGGTGAGCTGACGGTCGATCGGCCGCAGCGCCTCGGCGCGGGACTCGAGCTGGTGCGACAGCTTGTCGAGCCCACCCGACTGCGACTCCGCCTTCTGCAGCATGCCGCCGATGCCCCGCGAGAGCTCCTCGAGCCGCTGGGCGGCCTCGGCCGCTTCCTGCCGGAGCGCCGAGGCGCGGGTGAGGTGCTCGGTGGCCTTGTCGAGCGCGCCCTGCCGCTGCTCGAGCTCCTGGCCGAGGAGCCGGATCCGCTCCTCGAGCTCATCGAGCTGCGTGGTCCGGCTCTCGAGCGCCCGGACCGACCCGTCGACAGCTTCGACCCGCCGCTCGGCCGACCCGACCGAGGCCGCGACCGCGGCGATCGTGTCGGAGACCCGATGGGCCTCCTCCGCCTGCGCGGCGAGCTGGCTGAACCGTCCCTCGGCGCCGTCCATGCGCGCCCGGAGTCCCTCCGCGCGGTCCTTGAGCTCGGCGCTCAGCGTGCCGAGGTCGGCCAGACGGCGGTGGACCTCTTCGACGACCGTGCGGCGCGCCTCGATGTCGGTCATCGCGGCGCGGACCTGTTCCACGTCGCCGCGGATCCGCTCGACCGCCGGCTCCATGGCGCGGAGCTCATTCACCTGGGCCTCGACCTTCCGGGTCCAGCCGTCGGTGGTGGTGAGCCACTGCTGGGTCTCGGCGTGGCTCTCGCGCACGCGCGTCATCTCGGTCTGGGCCATGCGCATCTGCTCGAGCCCGTCGGCCATCATCTCGTGCGTGCCCTTGAGCGCGGCGAGCTGGCGGACGGCTTCGTCGAGCTGCGGCTTGAGGACGTCGATCCGCTGCATCCGCTCGGCGGTGTCGCCCGCGAGCGCCTGGAGCTGCTCGGCGTCCTCGCGCATCGTGGCGACGCGCCGAGCCTCCTCGCTCATTCGCGCCAAGTCGCGTGAGAGCGACGACGCCAGCTCGGTCAGGCCGCGCACCTGCGCCTGCACCGTCGCGGCGCCCTGGCTCGCGGCATCGAGCACGGCGAACCGCGCCTCGCACTCCTTGACCGCCCCGCGCAGGTCGCCCACGCGCTCGCTCACGGCGTGGAGCCCGCGGTTCTCGAGCTCGAAGCCTTCGCTGCTCTTCCGCATCTGCTCGCGGAGGTCGGTGAGGGCCTGGCGGGCGGTCTGCTGGGCCGTCTCCGCCTCCTGCTGGGCGGCCTGCAGCTCATCGGAGCGCGCCATCACCTTGGCCTGCAGCCCCTGCACATCGGTGATCTTGGCCTCGATCGCACCGAACCGCCGAATCTGCTCCTCCTGCCGCCGGAGCCAGGTGTCGAGCTCACGGTCCATGACCGTGAGCTTGCTGATCTGGCTGGCCGCGCGGTCGACCGCTTCGCGCTGCTGTTCGAGCGAGGTGGTCTTCTGCGCCAGGTGATCGGCCAGCGACTTGAGGACGGCGAGCTGGTGCTGCACGCTCGGGATCGACTCGGTGGCGTCGGTGAGCGGATCGAGCGAGCGCTCGACGCCCTGGAGCCGGCGCTCGGTCGCTTCCAGCCGGCCGGTTGCGGCCTGGTGTTCCTTGTCGATCGCCTCGAGCCGCGAGGTGGAGTGGCGGTGCGCGGTCAGCGCGTCGTCATGCTGGGCGCGAATCCGGCCGACGCCCTCGGACATCTCCACGATCTGGCCACGGAGCGCCTCGGTCTCGGTGCGGAGCGTGGACACCGGGCCCTCGAGGCTCAGCACCCGCTCGACGTCGTCCCTGAGGCTCAGCGCGCTCTCGACCTTGTGACCCAGGTCGCCCATCGTGCCCTGAATCCGATCGATCTCTTGCCCGGCGCTGGTGAGCCGCTCGGCCTGCCGCTCGGCTTCGGCGAGCCGGGCGCCCAGCGCGTCGAGTCCCTCGACCTGCCGCTCGACGGCGACGCAACGCTCCCGCAGTGTGTCCAGTTCGGCCGACCGCTCCATGACCGGAGCCAGTGCGCGGAGCTGCTCCGCGGCGGCTTCCGCGCGGGCGACGAGGGCTTCGAGCTTCGCGGCGATGTTCGCCCCGTTCTCGTCCACCGCGACCACGGTGTCATCATTGCGGCGTCGACCTTTCAGGAACGTGACCATGGGCTCACTCCAGGTGTAGAAGCGCGGAAGCTTCGATTCGGGTCGGATTGCGCGCGGTGGTGAAGATTTTGACATGAGGTGGACCAGGCCACGGAATGCAACGCGTGTGCCCGGGCTTGGCGCGCGCATAATTGGTCGCGGTTCACCCGGGGCCCGATCCGCAAGCGACTGCAGGCGTGGAGGATGGAGAATGCGTGCCCGGCGTTGCGCTCCGGGCCGTCGCGGGGCCCGCATCGCGACCTGCGGGGGATGTGGCAGGTCGCGGCGGGAGATTTCATCAGCGGCCGAGGAGGAACCTGTCTCGGTGGTCAGGCCGCCTGGAGAGCGAGCTCCCGCTGGATCTCCTCGTCCAGCTCGAGCAGCGCGGCCGCCGTGTTCTCCTCCAGGTGCTTGACTCGGGACGTACCGGGGATCGGCAGCATCACCGGCGAGCGGTGGAGCAGCCAGGCCAGCGCCACCTGCGAGGGCTGGGCGTGGAGACGCTCCGCGGCACGGGCGAGCGGCCCGCCGGGCCGGGCGAGACCGCCGGTCGCGAGCGGGAACCACGGAATGAACCCGATGCCCTCTGCCTCGCAGTAGTTGAGCACATCCTCGCTCTTCCGATTGCCCAGGTTGTAGAGATTCTGGACGGTGACGATCTCGGCGAGCTCGCGGGCCGCCACGATCTGGGCCACGCTCACCTCCGAGAGACCCAGATACCGGATCTTCCCTTCCTGCTGCAGCCGGGTCAGGGCGCCGAGCTGGTCTTCGAGCCGGACCTTGGGATCGATGCGGTGGAGCTGCAGCAGATCGATCCGCTCGAGCCGGAGCCGGCGGAGGCTGCCCTCGACCCGGTCCCGGAGGTATTCGGGCCGGCCGTCCTCGACCCACTGATTGGGTCCCGGCCGCCGGAAACCGGCCTTGGTGGCGATCACCAGACCCTTGGGATACGGGTACAGCGCCTCGGCGATCAGGCGCTCGCTCACCTCCGGGCCATAGGAATCGGCAGTGTCGATGAAGTTGATGCCCAGCTCGAGACTGCGCCGCAGGACGCGAATGGCCTCGTCGCGGTCCTCGGGCTCGCCCCAGATGCCTTTGCCCGTGATCCGCATCGCCCCGAAGCCCAGACGGTGAACGGGAAGGTCGCCGCCGATCTTGAAGGTGCCGGCCTTGGCGGCGGGGGAAAGCTTGTCTGCCATGATGCACTCTCTCATGTGGGATGAACCGCCGCCAAACCGCCGGCGGGCAGCAGCCAGTCTGGGGGACATTGGCCGGCGTGTCTTGGATCTGCGTGATCCTCAGCCGGCCCGTGCCCGTCCGTGGATATATTGAACCACTCCCTTCCTGGAACGGTTTCCCGTGGCCCTGCGCCTCTCGCGCCGCTTCGCGCTGTCAGTCCTCGCCCTCGTCATGGTCCCTGGCGCCCTGATAGCCCAGCGGTCCCCGGACGAGCGTGCCGCGCGGGCGCTATTCGCCGAGCTGATCGGCATCAACTCGACGCACGATCACGGAAGCACCACCCTCGCCGCACGGGCAGTGGCGCGACGGCTCCTGGCCGCGGGATTCCCCGTCAAGGACGTGGTGATCGCCGGGCCGCATCCTGCCCGCCAGAACCTGGTCGCCCGGCTGCACGGGACGGGGGCGCGCCCGCCCATCCTGCTGCTCGCGCATCTGGACGTGGTGGAGGCCCGGCGGGAGGACTGGTCGCTCGACCCGTTCACGCTGACGGAGAAGGACGGCTACTTCTACGGCCGGGGCACGAGCGACATCAAGGACATGGCCACGATCTACGCGCAGACCATGATCGCGCTCAAGCGCGACCAGGTGCCGCTCGACCGCGACGTCATCCTCGCGCTCACGGCCGACGAGGAGGGGGGCGACGACAACGGGGTCCAGTGGCTGCTGGCCAACCGCCGTCCGCTCATCGACGCGGCTTACGTGATCAACGGCGACGGTGGCGATCCGCTCGAGCGGGACGGGAAGGTCTACGCCCGGGACGTCCAGGCGAGCGAGAAGGTCTACATGGACCTGCGCCTCGCGGTCCGCAATCCGGGAGGCCACAGCTCGCTGCCGGTGAAGGACAACGCGATCTACCGGCTCGCCGCGGCGCTCACGCGGGTCGGCGCGTACGAGTTCCCGGCTCGACTCAACGAGGTCACGCGCGCCTACTTCACCCGTGCGGCGGCGGCGGCGCCCGACACGATTGCCGCGCGGATGCGCATGGTGGGGGAGAGCGGCGACACCGCCGCGATGCGCCGGCTGTCGGCGGGGTCGGCATGGTTCAACGCGGTGCTCCGGACGACCTGCGTCGCGACGCGGCTCGAGGGCGGCCACGCGTACAACGCGCTGCCGCAACTGGCCGCCGCGAACGTGAACTGCCGGATGCTGCCTGACGAGCGGCCGGAGGTGGTGGTCGAGACCATCCGCCGGCTCGTGGCCGATACCGCTGTGCAGGTGACGGTGTTCTCCGAGCCGAAGCCCTCGCCGCCGTCCCCCCTGGTGCCGGAAGTGCTGGAGCCGGTCGACAGCATCACGGCCGCGATGTGGCCCGGCGCCGCGGTTGTACCGAGCATGGAGACCGGCGCGACCGATGGCCTCTTCTTCCGGAACGCGGGGATCCCGGTCTACGGCGTGTCCGGCGTCCCGCTCGAGGCGGACGACATCCGCGCCCACGGCCAGGACGAGCGCATCCGGGTCGACGCGTTCTATCAGGGGCTCGAGTTCACGATGCGGCTGGTAAGGGCGCTGGCGGGGGGGAGGTAGGCGGGCCGGCGGTGGAGCCCGTCATCCCGACCCCGAGCGGAGCGAGGGGGAGGGACCTTGGCTGGCCGCGTTCGAGCCATTCCCACGCAAGGTCCCTCGCTGCGCTCGGGATGACGGGCAGCGAGGGCCCTCACCTCACCCTCACCCCTCCCTTCATCACCATCTTCACTCGCCTGAGCGCCCCGATCTCCCGGGTCGGATCGCCCTCGACGGCGACGAGGTCCGCCAGCATTCCCGGCGCGATGCGCCCGACCTTGGACTCGAGGTGGAAGGTCTTCGCGTTTCCGCTCGTGGCGGCGCGGAGGGCGGCGAGCGGGGTCATGCCGTATTCCACCATGATCTCCAGCTCCCGCACGTTCTCGCCGTGCGGAAAGACGCCCACGTCGCCGCCGAAGCAGATGGTCACGCCGGCGTCGAGCGCGGCGCGGAAGCTGGCGCGCTTAGCAACCAGCGCGGCGTTGGGCACGTCGCGCCCCTTCACCCACCCGTCGAAGTAGGTGGCGTACGCCTCGCCCGCGGCCAGCGTTGGGCAGAGAGCGACCCCGTGCTTGCGCATGAGCCGGAACACCTCGGGCGTGCCCTGGTCGCCGTGCTCGATGGTCTCGACGCCGGCGAGCACTGCCCGGCGCATTCCTTCCGCCGTCATCGCGTGCGCCGCGACCGGCCGGCCGGCCCCGCGCGCCGTCGCGACGAGTACCTCGAGCTCGCGCTGCGTGAACGTCGGCCGGAGCTCGCCGCCGGGGCCCCAGCCGTAGTCAGCGTACACCTTGATCCAGTCGGCTCCCCGGCCGATCTGCCCGCGCACCACTCGCACGATCGCCTCCTCGCCGTCGGCCTCCTCCGCGCCCTGCGGCGGGTCGAAGGCGTAGCGGCTCCGCGCCGGCCCGTAGCTGCCGGTGGCGACGAGCGCGCGGGTGACGGCGAGGAGCCGCGGACCGGGAACGATGCCCTGCTCGATGGCCCGCCGAAGCTGCACGTCGTTATCGAGCGCGCCCTCGGTGCCGAGGTCGCGCTCGGTCGTGACCCCGGCCTGGAGGGTGGCGGCGGCATGCGCCACGGCGCGCGCCACGCGGAGGCCGAGGGGCTCCTTCAGCACCTGGTCGTCCCAGAGAGTCTCGTCGTAGGGGTGCAGGAAGAGATGCGAGTGCCCCTCGATGAGCCCCGGGATGAGCGTCGTCCCAGGCAGGGCGACACGTTCGGCGCCGGCCGGCGCTGGAGTGCCCGCTTCCGGCCCAACGGCCTCGATCCGTTGTCCCCGCACCACCACTACCCAGCCGCGCCGAGGGGCGTCCGCCGTCCCATCCCAGACGGCATCGGGCGCCAGGACCACCGCGTGTGCGGTGTCCGCCGGAGCTCCCTGGGCTCGAACAGAGGCAGGCAGCAGACCAAACGCCAGGAGATAGAGGCAGGCAGACGACCAGAGCAGGCGCCGTAAGATCGTTTTGCACAAGAGCTTAGTGCTCACAAACGGGTGAGCCGGAAACCCGACAATCTTGACGCTTGCCCCCTCATGCCCTAATGTCGCAGGGCTGTTCCCACCGAATGTCCGCGCACCTCTCCAGTCTCGCTTGCCAGCCGATCGATCGGCGAGACCCGTTTCAGTCCCCCACTGACGGAGGTAGCA
>Ga0137463_1000759_pt1 | contig 10839 bp, 9 predicted proteins | sample EasRivERMGT800_2_FD_102333 | JGI IMG/M metagenome (GOLD analysis project Ga0137463, IMG submission 102333) | Soil microbial communities from meander-bound floodplain in the East River, Colorado, USA - East River MetaG ERMGT800_2 | ecosystem: Environmental > Terrestrial > Soil > Floodplain ...
CCGCTTTTCAGGGCGATCGACAGCGAACGCGCAAACCGGGCCAGTGTCGCCTTGAGGATGATTTTGCCCGCGATCGGGATGCGAAGCTTCATCCGGTCCCAACCGTAGCGTCCCGCGGGGGTGCCGACCCAGATGCGGAACAGTACATAGGCGCCGGCGACAAGTCCCAGCAGCGCCGGCCAGTACTGCACCATGAAGTCCGAAAAGCCGATCAACACCCGCGTCATCAACGGCAACTCGGCCTTGAAATTCGAAAAAATCCGGGCAAAAGCGGGAATGACGAAGATGTTGACGATTACCAGGGCGACACCCATTACGACGACAACGAAAATCGGATAGCGCAGAGCCTGGGAAACCTGTTCCTTGATTTCCCTCTCGAACTCGATGTGGTTGAAGAGCCTGAGGAAGATCTCTTCCAGCGCCCCGGTAAGTTCGCCCACGCGCACCATGCTGATGTAGAACGGCCCGAACACCTTGGGGTGCCTGCGCATCGCGGTCGAGAGGTCCCTGCCGCTGTCCAGGCTCGTGCGCAGGTCCTGCAACATGTTCGCAAAGCCGATTCGGATCGCGGATTCCTGCAAAGCGGCCAGGGATTTGAGTATCGGAACCCCGGCCTTGAGAAGCGTGTACATCTGCCGGCTGAAAAGCAGCATGTCCTCGAGCGTCACCCTCTCCGAGCTCAGCCGCCGCAGCCATCCCTCTCCGGCGAGCGCCTGCGGGCCGGACGTAGCACTGATGTCTATCGGGGATACACCGCTGGTGAGGAGCTGATCGGCCACTGCGCCCGAATCGGAGTTCTCGAGCACACCGCGCACCAGTTCTCCTCTTGCGTTGCGACCCGTGTAGGCAAAGAACGGCACGCGCCGGCTCAGTCTTCGAGCTGTGCGGTGACGCGCATGGCTTCGGAAACCGTGGTCCTGCCGGTGAGCGCAAGCCGGGCTGCGCTATCCCTCAAGAGGTGGCCTGCCATCCGCTGCTCGGCTGCCGCGATGAAGCGGCCGGGGTCGTCCGAATTGGCGAGCGCCGCGAGCTCGCTGTCCATTTCCAGCATTTCGTAGATCCCGATTCGCCCCGCATAGCCGCTGCTGTTGCAGTGCTGGCAACCGCTCCCGGCCATGATCCGCCCTGCGGCCGGATCGCAGCCGACAGTGCGCAGCCACTGCGCTTCCTGCGGGTCGGGCTGGTGCGGCTTGCTGCAGGATTCGCAGTTGACGCGGAGGAGGCGCTGAGCCACGACGGCCTGGAGCGAGTAGGCGATCATGTAGCGTGGCACCCCCATGTCGGCCAGCCGCAACGGCGCGCTCGCTGCGTCGCGGGTGTGCAGGGTCGACAACACCATGTGGCCCGTGATGGCCGCGCGCAAGCCGATTTGCGCCGTCTCGACATCGCGCATTTCCCCGATCAGGATGACGTCCGGGTCCTGGCGCAGAGCCGAACGCAGCACGCGGCTGAAGGTTAGCTCGATCTTCTCGTTCACCTGGACCTGGTTCAGGCCGTCGAGGCGGTATTCAACCGGGTCTTCCACCGTAATGATCTTGCAGTCCGGCTTGTTCAGTTCGTTCAGCGCCGCGTACAAGGTGGTCGTCTTGCCGCTACCGGTAGGCCCGGTGACGAGCACCATCCCCGTGTAACGGTGGATGGCGCTGCTGAAACGCTGGAGCATTTCCGGCGACATGCCGAGATCGGTGAGTTGCTGCAGACTTCCGGCGCGGTGGAGCAGCCGCATGACGACTGCCTCGCCATACTGCGTCGGCATGGAAGAAATGCGCACGTCGATCTGCCGATTCCGGACTTTGACGTTGAACCGGCCGTCCTGCGGCAGGCGCCGCTCGGAGATATCGAGCCCCGACATGAGCTTGAGCCGTTGCGCCACAGCCGAGGATATCTTGGTGTCGGTCTCGGTCTGCGGCTGCAAGAGGCCGTCGATCCGGAAGCGGATGTGCAATCCCTGCTCGTGCGGTTCGATGTGAATATCGGATGCTCGCGCCTGCACTGCGTCTTCGAACATCGTCTGAAGCAGTTTGACGACCGGGGCATCCTCGGCTCCGAGAGTCAGGGTTCCGAAGTCCACGACATCGCCCAGATCCTCGCCCAGCTCCTTGGCAAGCGAACTGATCTGGTCGGTGCGCCGGTAGATCCGGTCGATGGTCTGCAGCAGCAGCGTTTCGGACGCTACCGCGATGTTGACTTCCTTGCGGATAAGCCGCGAGATCTCATCGAAAGCAAACAAGTCGGTGGGATCGACCATCGCGACCAACACCATGTCGTCCTGCTCTTCGAGCAAAAGCGCGCGGAACCGCCGTGCCTGGGCTTCGGGCAGCTTGCGGATCAATGCTGAATTGAAGTTGTAGTATTTCAGGTTGATGAACGGAACACCGAGCTGGCGGGCGAGTGCCTCGCCGATCTGGTCCTCCGAAAGATACCCGCTTTCGATCAGCACCCGGCCCAGCTTCCGACCTGAGCGGCTCTGATCCTCGAGCGCCCCCTTGAGCTGCTCCTGCGAGATGAGCTTCTGTTGCAGGAGGAGATCGCCGAGCCGTATCCGCTCGGGACGCTTGGTTTTGATTGCCTCGGCCACGATCCTTCGCTCCGTCACCGCCAGGGCGACTTCGGGTTGTTTGTCGCGGGCAACGTTACCGCTTTCCCGGCAAAGGCGCAAACGCCGGGTCGGGCTCGGCTTGACCGAGCTGAGTGCGCGCGGAGGCGAGCAGGCCCTCGAAGCGCGCCGGCCGGTCACGGGCAAACCGCTCCAACGTGACCAGCCATTTTCGGGTCCACTCCGGATATACCCTGGCTGCGGCGCGCAGCATGCGGGCCGCTTCGCCGTCGCGTCCCGCAAGTGCAAACAGTACGATCTGACGATGTACCACCGAAGGCCACGGATAGATTCGCATCGCCTGGGTATTGAACGCGAGCTTGTCGTTCAGGTCACGTTCGTCGAGTTCCATCCCCTCGGTCAACAGCCGATCGAAATAGGGCGCGAAAAACGATCCCTTCTCCTGGAGCGCGATCAGAAATTCGAAGTCTCCGCCATCGGAGAGCTCGGCTCGCTTGCTCCTTGCCTCCAACTTCAGATACCCCTCCTCGAATGCGCGGTAGTCGGACCACACGCTCCGTGCCGTCACGCCTCCCGCGACCACTACCACCAGGAAAAGCCCCCGGCGCAACCGGCTCAGGTCGAGGACCGCAAGAGCGGGCGATGCCAACCCGAAGAGCAAGGCGAATACGCCCAGGAAGCTGGCGTGCCACAGTGGAAATTCCACCATGCTGTGCAGTCCCATGATCGCGAGGATGCCCAGGGCCCAGCAGCGCGCTTGGTTCAAATGCCGCCAAGGCATCCCGCAAAGCCATGAAGCCAGCGGAACCGCCACGCAAAGCAGGCCCGCAATACCGGTCTCAGCCAGCAGTTGCAGGAACAGATTGTGACTGTGGCGGTCGAGGCCCGCTGTGACCGGGCCCGGCAAGCCCATCGACAATTCGAATGCGCGCCAGCCATATTCGCCGAACCCGACGCCCAAGATCGGGTTCGAGAGAAACATCAGCCACGCATACAGAAAAAGCTGGATCCTTATGGGGCGCTCGCCGGATGCGTTGTCGCTGTCGAGGTACTTGGCAAAACGCTCGCCCGCGGAAGACGTCCTGCCCTCGGGGCCGGTGAACACGTCGGTATACAAGTTCAGGACCTGGACCAAGGAGAACACCACGAAGGCGAACGCCGCGACGCGAAGGACTTTTCCAGCTGCCTCGGGGCTGTCCCGATGGAGCAGGAGGGGGATGAAAACGAGATTGATGACCATATAGCCCCAGGCGGTGCGGGAGCCGGATAGGGCCATGCCGGTCGACATGAGCAGAGTCATGAGCAAAGTCGCTGCCGTGCCGAGGACGTTGCGCGAATGCAGAAACGCGACCGAAAGCAACGCCGCACCGAGGTAATTTGCAAAATTGTTCGGCTGACCGATGACTCCGAACATCAGGTTGCTTGGCTGCGGCACGACAATCATGCCGGCGGGCAGCGGCGTATGGTAGAGCTGAAGAAAACCGCTCGCCGCCACCAGCGCCCCGGCGATGGCGAGCCACCACTGGAGAGAATGCGAAACGGTCCTTTCTCCCAACTCGCCTCCAAGCCATGCACCCAGCATCACGATCAATGCGGCCCAGATCGAATAGAGGGCACCCATCGCACTGCGCAACGGATAGGCCACCTGGCCGAGCGCCACTTGAAGGGCCAATACCGCCGTGAACGCGAACAAGCCGAGGCACATCGCGGGGACCGGCACCGCGTGCCGGGAGGAGGCGAGACCCATCACCCCGAGCGCCGCCAATCCGATGACGAAGGCGAACCACTCGGTGTAGAAAGTGGGAAAAGGGAAATAATGGTACGGAAAGAGGAACGGAGCCGTTACCATCAGCCCGCACAGAACCAGGCACGACCGGAGCAGAAACGGGGTACGCGTACCGTCCATGTAGGTGCGCCATTATGGACGAATTGAATCGGGCTCGTCGTCTATACTTCGTCGACCTCTCGAAATGAAAGTACGCGCAGCACGATGCCTCCCCGATCCCTCATCAAGAGCCTGAACAAGCTCCCGGACCTGCTCCGGCGCCCGGTATCATAATCGCGACTCATGCCTTTCCCTCCGATGAATTTCTGCTCGAAGTGTGGAGCCAAGGTGGCGCTGCGTGTGCCCCCGGGCGACACTTTTCCGCGGCATGTCTGCGACTCCTGCAACACGATCCACTACCGCAATCCGCTCGTGGTGGTCGGCACGATCCCCGAATGGGAGGACCAGATCCTGCTGTGCAAGCGCGCGATCGAGCCGCGCTACGGGCTGTGGACGCTCCCCGCGGGATTCATGGAGCTCGGCGAGACCACCGCGCAGGCGGCGCTGCGGGAAACCATGGAGGAAGCGAAAGCGCGCGTCGAGCTGGGCGACGTGTTCTCGCTGCTTTCCGTGCCGCACGTGGATCAGGTGCACGTTTTCTACCGCGCCCGGCTGCTCGACTGCGACTTCGCCCCGGGCGAGGAAACCCTGGAAACCGGGCTGTTCCGGGAGGGCGAGATCCCCTGGAAGGAAATCGCCTTTCGCACGATCTCCACGACGCTGCGTCACTTCTACGCCGACCGCAAGGCGGGCACGATGAGTTTTCACACCGGAGAAATCCTGCCGCCGAAGTGACTTCGCCTCCGCCGCAGCGCGGCGTCCGCGACGCGCGATGAGCGGCGCTTGGCGTCCGGCTCGATCGCGCGGATGTGATCCGGCGTCGCGTAGCGGCGTCCGGTATTACAGGTTGTAGCCCTTCTCGTTGTGCAGCACCGTGTCGAGGCCTTCGGTCTCCTCCTCCGGCTGCACGCGCATTCCGGCCACCGCGTCGCTCACCTTGAGCAGGATCCACGTGACCACGCCGGACCACGCCGCAACCGCGAGCACCCCGGTGAGCTGCACCAGCACCTGAGCGCCCATCGTCACCTTCTCGGGATAGCCCACGCCGCCGAAGGTGGCCGCGGCGAACACGCCCGTGAGCAGCGTTCCGAGCAGGCCGCCGACTCCGTGCACCGGGAACACGTCGAGCGAATCGTCCACTTTGAGCGAGCGCTTCATGAAATTGGTGGCGAAGAAGCACGCCACTCCGGCCGCGCCCCCTATGACAAGAGCGCCGATCGGTCCGACGAATCCCGAGGCCGGCGTGATCGTGCCGAGCCCCGCGACCATGCCGGTCACGATGCCGAGCACCGACGGTTTGCCGAAGCGCAGCCACTCGCAGACCATCCAGGCGAACGCCCCCGTGGCGGCGCCGATGTGCGTCACCAGCATCGCCATGCCCGCGGCGCCGTCGGCTGCGAGCGCGCTGCCCGCGTTGAAGCCGAACCAGCCCACCCACAGCATGCACGCGCCGGTCACCGTCATCGTCATGTTGTGCGGAGGCATCGCAGTTTCCGGGAAGCCACGTCGCCGGCCGAGCGCGAGCGCGCACACCAGCGCCGCCATGCCCGCGTTCAAGTGCACCACGGTGCCGCCCGCGAAATCCATGATCCCCATCTTCGCGAGCCAGCCGTCGCCCCATACCCAGTGCGCGACCGGCGCGTAGACGAAGACGAGCCACAGCAGGCTGAAGAGCAGCATGCCCGAGAACTTCACGCGCTCGGCATAGGCGCCGAGAACGAGCGCCGGCGTGATGATCGCGAAAGTGAGCTGGAACATCGAGAACACGGTCTCCGGAATGCTTCCCTTCACCGCCTTGAAATCGACGCCGGACATGAAGGACTTGGCGAACCCGCCGTACCAGGCGTTGCTCGCGCCGCCGTCGCCGAAGGCGATGCTGTAGACGAAGATCACCCATGCGAGCGTCACCACGCAGGTGATCGCAAAGCATTGCATGAGGACCGAGAGCACATTTCGGGAGCCCACCAGACCGGCGTAGAACAGCGCGAGTCCGGGGAGCGTCATGAACAGGACGAGCACCGACGCGGTGAGCATCCAGGCGGTGTTCGCCGGGTCCAGCTTCGGCGGCTCGGCTGCGGCGGCGAACGGCGCGTAAAACAGCAGCGAGGCCAGCAGGAAAACAATGAGCGAATAACGGCAGCGAATTTTTGTCATTGGGTGCTCCTCCCTTGCGTATCACCGCAGGCTGGGGCGCCTGCAGGTCGCATCTTGCACTAATTTGGTGCTCCGCCCAAATTCTGTGCGTTCCGGTGGCTGGTCCCGCGAGCCCGGCTGGTTGACACGATCGGTCGCCACGGCTTAGCGTTGCGGCCAAGGCCATGCAAAGACGCAATTTCATGTTCGCCTGCGCCGCTTCGGCGCTCGCCGCTTCGCTGCCCGCGACGCCCGCCGACGCGAGCGCGCGGTTTTATTCCCGCGCCCGACTTGTCGATCCGGCGGGCCGGCCGCTCAGAGCGCACGCTCTCCCCGCAAACCGGAATTTCATCTTTCATTACCCGTTTTCCGGGACACCCTGCTTTCTGCTGAACCTCGGCAAGCCGACCAAGGCGCGGGCGCACCTGAAAACCGCGAACGAGCAAACCTATGAGTGGCCGGGCGGCGTGGGCGCGGACCACAGCATCGTCGCCTATTCCGCAATCTGCGCGCATCGGCTCACCTACCCCACGCGCGAGATCAGCTTCATCAGCTATCGCGATGAAAAATCCGCCGGGAGCAGGTTTGCCCAGGTGATCCACTGCTGTTCCGAGCACAGCCAGTACGACCCCGCCGAGGGCGCGAAAGTCTTGGCAGGCCCTGCCCCGCAGCCCCTTGCCGCGATTCTTCTGGACTACGACCCGAAAAGCGACGGTTTATACGCAGTCGGGACCTTGGGCGGGGAGCTTTTCAACGAATTCTTCAGCAAATACGAGTTCCGCCTCGCTATCGACCATAACGGGCATGCCCAGACCGCCGTCGCGGGCAGCTGCTCGGTGAGCGAACTCACGCAGTATTGCAGGCAGCAGGTGAAATGCTAAAGGCGGGATGATTCCCTGGCTGGAGCACGACACGCCCTTCCCGCCGGTCCAGTCCGCGCTCGAGCATCCGAACGGGCTGCTCGCGGCCGGCGGCGACCTGTCCTCCGGACGCCTGCTCGACGCCTATCGCCACGGCATCTTTCCCTGGTTTTCCGAAGGCGATCCGATCCTGTGGTGGAGCCCGGACCCGCGCATGATCCTGTTTCCCGCGGAACTCAAGATTTCGCGCTCACTCGGAAAAACCCTCCGCAATCGTTTCTATGAAGCGCGCTTCGATTCCGCCTTCGACGAAGTCATCGCCGGCTGCGCCGCGCCCCGCAAGGGCGAGGCGGGCACTTGGATCTGCGAGGCAATGATCGAGGCCTACCGGAGGCTGCACCGGCTCGGATACGCGCATTCGGTCGAGATCTGGATCGACGGGAATCTTGCCGGCGGGCTTTACGGAGTCGCGGTCGGCCGGGTGTTTTTCGGCGAGTCGATGTTCTCGCGCGCCCGCGATGCCTCGAAGATCGCGCTCGCCGCGCTGGTGGCGCATCTCAAGTCGGCGGGCTTCGGGCTCATCGACTGCCAGATGCGCACGCGGCACTTGGAATCGCTGGGCGCGCGCGAGATCCCGCGGCGCCGGTTTTCCAGGTTGCTCGAAGAGTTGATACACTATCCGCACGCGCCGGGCAGCTGGGCCGGGGCATCCTTCGCGCAGGTGTAATGTCGCAGCTGAACGATCTGCCGCACGCCGTACTGCAGTTCTACGTGACTGCGCCCTACCCCTGCAGTTATCTGCCGGGCAGGATGGCGCGCTCGCAAGTCGCGACTCCCAGCCACCTGATCGGCACCGAGCTCTACGCGGACCTCGTGCGACTCGGCTTTCGCCGCAGCGGCATCTTCACCTACCGGCCCTACTGCGACCACTGCCGCGCCTGCGTTCCCGTGCGCGTCCCGGTCGAGGGGTTTCGCGCCTCGCGCAGCCAGCGGCGAGCCCTGGCAAGGCACGCGGGACTGCAGCATGCTGTAACGGGACTGCGCTTTCGGGTCGAGCACTACTCGCTTTACCTTCGTTATCAGGCGAGCCGGCACTCCGGCGGCGGCATGGACCAGGACAGCCGCGACCAGTACTCGCATTTCCTGCTGCAAAGCCGGGTGAGCACGCGGCTGGTGGAATTCCGCGAAAAAGGCAAACTCATGATGGTGTCGATCGTCGATCAGCTGAGCGACGGTCTTTCCTCGGTCTACACTTTTTACGATCCCGATACCGCCGGTGCGAGCTTCGGTACTTACAACATCCTGTGGCAGATCGAGCAGTGCCGCCTTGCCTCCCTGCCTTACCTGTATCTCGGTTATTGGATCAAGGACAGCCGCAAGATGTCCTATAAGGCGCAATTTCAGCCGATCGAAGGTTTCATCGACGGCACCTGGCGCCGCTTGCAAGAGGACGAAACAAGCTCCTGACCGGACGCCGCGCACCGCCGCGGTAAAATGGCGTCATGCTCTATCGCGCCGTTCGGCCGCTGCTCTTCGCCCTCGAGCCGGAAACGGCACACCGTCTCACCCTCAGATCCCTCGATATCCTGGCCCGGCTCGGAGCCGTGTCGCTCGTCGCTTGCGCCGCGCCGCGCGTGCCGGTACGGGTGATGGGCCTGGATTTCCCCAATCCCGTCGGTCTTGCAGCGGGGCTGGACAAGGACGGCAGACACATCGATGGGCTCGGCGCGCTCGGTTTTGGCTTCCTGGAAGTCGGAGCGGTGACGCCGCGTCCCCAACCGGGCAACCCGAAGCCGCGCCTGTTCCGCCTGCCCGAAGCCGAAGCGCTCATCAATCGTCTCGGTTTCAACAATCGGGGGGTCGACGCGCTCGTGGAAAACATCCGCGGCTCCGGCTACCGGGGCGTGCTCGGGGTCAACATCGGGAGGAATTTCGACACGCCCAACGAGCGCGCGGCCGACGACTACATTGCCTGCCTGCGCAGGGTCTACGCGCACGCGAGCTTCGTGACTGCCAACGTCTCCTCGCCCAACACCAAGGACCTGCGGGCGCTGCAGCAACCGGGCGAGCTCGATGCGCTTCTTGCGGCCCTCGCCGCGGAGCGCGAACGGTTGGCGAAGCAGCACGGAAAACGCGTTCCTCTGGCGGTGAAGGTCGCGCCGGATCTGGACGAGTCCGGGATCGAAACGATCGCGGACCGCGTCGCCGCTCACGGCATCGACGCCGTCATCGCGACCAACACGACCCTGTCGCGCGAGGGGGTCGGGCATCTGCCCGTGAGCCGCGAGCAGGGTGGGCTCTCGGGAGCGCCTCTGCGGAAGCGAGCTACGGCGGTGATCGCGAAGCTGCGGCGGCGGCTGCCCGCGAGCGTGGCGATCATCGGGGTCGGCGGAATCGCGAGCGCGGCCGATGCTCGCGAAAAGCTGGATGCCGGCGCGAACCTCGTCCAGCTTTATACCGCTCTCGTCTACCGGGGGCCGGGGCTGGTCGGGGAAATCGTGCGCGGCCTGGCGGCGACCGGACATCAATGAGCGGGCTCGTCGACCGGATCGATGCGCTGCTGCCGCAGACGCAGTGCACGAAGTGCGGCTACCCCGCGTGCAGGCCGTACGCGGAAGCGATCGCGAGAGGCGAGGCCGACATCAACCAGTGCCCGCCCGGAGGCGACGCCGGCATCCGCGCGCTGGCGGCGCTGCTCGGTCGCGAAGCCCGGCCCCTCGATCCTCGGAACGGCATCGAGCAGCCGCGCCGCGTCGCGATCGTCGACGAGGCGCGCTGCATCGGCTGCACCCTGTGCATCCAGGCCTGCCCGGTCGATGCGATCGTCGGAGCGCCGAAGCTGATGCACACGGTCGTGACCGATCTTTGTTCCGGTTGCGACCTGTGCGTGGCGCCCTGCCCCGTGGACTGCATCGAGATGGTGCCCGCGACCGGCGCCGACGCGATCTGGGACCGGGCCCGGGCGGACGCCGCGCGCGAGCGCTTCGAGCGGCGCCGATCGCGCCTCGAGCGCGAGCGCCGGGAACGCGCGGCGCGCCTGGCGGCGCGGGCGCACAAAGCGAAGGGAGATCCCAACGCGGAAAAAAAGCGCGCGACCATCCGGGCCGCGATCGAACGCGCGCGGGCGCGAAGGCAGCAGACGTGAATCCGCAAAAGCGCCGGAGGATCTTCGAGCGGCTGCGCTCGGCCAACCCCCATCCGACGACCGAGCTCGCCCACCGGACACCCTTCGAGCTATTGGTGTCGGTCGTGCTCTCCGCGCAGGCCACCGACAAGAGCGTGAATTTCGCGACCGAAAAGCTCTATCGCGTGGCCAATACTCCGCAGGCCCTGCTCGCCCTCGGCATGGAGGGATTGATCGGACATATCCGCACGATCGGCCTGTATCGTTCCAAGGCGAAGCA